>JACCDV010509435.1_pt1 | contig 25468 bp, 32 predicted proteins | sample 7446131 | NCBI WGS metagenome assembly JACCDV01 (sample SAMN15323448, study PRJNA562643) | freshwater metagenome | isolation source: river surface water | place: USA:Blue River Watershed | collected 2017-08-17
CCATGGCACCCCCGCCCGGCCCCGCAGCCGCTCCCCCGGCCCACATGGCGATCCCGCCCGGGCTGGGTGCCGCTCTGGCTGGCGCTGCCAACGCTGGCCAGCCCCCGATGCCCGGCGGCATGCCGCCTCGCCCCCCGATGCCCGGCCCGATGATGGCGCGGAAGTCCGGTGGCCGGGTCGAGTACCCCATCACGACTGGCTCCGGCGGTGGCAACGCCCGCAAGGAGAAGATCGCGGCCTACGGCGAGAAGATGAACAAGGACCTGAAGAAGTAAGGCGCGGCCCTCCCTCCGCGCAATACAGGGCCGCCGGGCCCCCCACCTCCAGCCCGGCGGCCCACCCCAACCATGATGATTAGGCTTAGACATGATCACGACCATCAGCACCGCTTTCGAGCGTGAGCTTCAGAAGCTGATCCAAGAGCGGATCGAAACGCTTTCCAACAATCTTCTTGGCGGTCTTGCGATATCCTCCATGGAAGAATACCGTGAACAGGTTGGCAGAATTGCCGAACTGAGGAATGTGCTGTCTCTGTGCGAAGAGGCTGCATCTATCATCAACAAGACCAGATAGGATTACCTATGCCCCACATGCTTATGTCGCACGATGTTGACCCGAAGGACGCGATCCTTGAGACCTTGGGAGACCTCTCGGGTGTCGAGCTCTTCCACAACCAAGTCCTCCTTGCGGTCTACATCCGGCCCGAGAAGACGAAGTCCGGCCTGATCCTGACGGACAGCCACCGCGACGAGGACCGCTACCAGTCCAAGGTCGGCCTGCTTGTGAAGCGCGGCCCCATGGCGTTCGAGCAGGACGGCAGCAACTGGTTTCAGGGCCTGACCTTCAACGACCACGACTGGCTGGTGTTCCGGCCTTCTGACGGCTGGTCGATCACCGTCAACGGCGTCCTGTGCCGCATCTTCGACGACATCAACATCAAGGGCCGGGTGCCGCATCCGGACGCAGTTTGGTAAGGAGCCAACATGGGAACCGAGAACGAAGAGGAAGACATCGTCGTTGACGTTGAACTGGAGGCCGAGAACGAAGAGCCCGAGGTTCGCGTTGTCTCTCAGGACGAGGGCATCAAGGAGCTCCAGAAGCAGATCGAGGACGAGCGTGCGCGCCGGATCGAGGCTGAGCGCCGGGCTGCCAGCGCGGAGCGGGATGCCCACCGGGCGCGCAACGACGTGGATGACACCAACATCCAGCTGGTCGCGAACGCCATCGAGAGCCTGCGCCGGGATGACGAAATCCTGAAGCAGAACTACCAGATCGCCATGCAGCAGGGGCAGTTCGCCGCTGCGGCTGAAATCCAGCAGGAGATGTCTGGCAACGCCGCCAAGCTCCTCCAGCTGAACAACGGCCTTGAGGCGATGAAGGCCAAGCCCAAGACCCCGGAGCCCAAGGCTCCCCCAGCTGACCCGGTGGAGGCGTTCGCGTCTCTTCTGTCGCCCAAGTCTGCCGACTGGGTGCGCGCTCACCCCGAGTACGTCAAGGACGCCAACCTGAACCGCAAGATGATCGCGGCGCATGAGCTGGCTGTCGCTGACGGCATCGCGGTCGACACTCAGGAGTACTTCGATGCCATCGAAAGCACTCTGAAGATCAAGCCCAAGCCTGTGGCAGAGGCCAACCAGACCGCCGACGAGCACGCTGCAAAGGTTGTGCAGCGCCGCGATGCGGCACCCGCTGCTGCCCCGGTCTCCCGGGGCGGGTCGAACCGTACGAACGTGGTGCGCCTGACGGCAGCCGAGCGCGAGATGGCCGAAATGATGGGCATGAAGCCCGAGGAGTACGCCAAGAACAAGATTGCTCTCCAGAAGGAAGGGAAGCTGAACTGATGTCTGAAGCTGATTTCACCCCCGTCAACAAGGCGACCCGGCCCTCCATGCGCCCCACCGACCCCATCACCGCCAAGATCGAGGAAGACCCGGTCGAACGCGCTGCGCGTCGTGCCGCCGAGCTCCGCAATCACAGCAACGTGGATGAGGGGACCGACGAGTACTTCGTCGAGCCCGGCATCATCCCTGACGGCTGGTCGTACGAATGGAAGACCAAGACCGTCCTCGGTGCCGAGGACCCGGCCCATCAGGTGGCTCTGGCCAAGAAGGGCTGGGAGCCTGTCCCGGCGTCCCGTCACCCGGAGATGATGCCTATCGGCTACACGGGCACCGAGATCACCCGGAAGGGCATGGTGCTGATGGAGCGCCCGCTGGAGATCACCAACGAGGTTCGGGCGGCAGAGCTTCGCCGTGCGCGCCTGCAGGTCCGCGCCAAGGAGGAGCAGCTTACCGCAGCCCCGTCCGGCCAGTTCGAGCGCAGCAACAAGGGCAACGATCTGGTCAAGGTCAAGAAGGGCTACGAGGCGATCTCGATCCCCGACGAATGATCAGGCAGGTTCGCATCATCAACTACATCGAGCGCTTGCGGCGGGCGATCCGCCGCGAGGGCACTCCGGCGATACAGGAGGCTTGGGAGAAGCTGGAGCCTCACGTATCGATCTTTCTGAACGCGGGAGGGCGTGATGGAACTGAGCGAGAGAATGCAGAAGACGGTCGACGGTCAGGTAACGTGGGCCGACCCGACCCTTGGAAAGATGTGTAGCGACTGCAAGCACAGCGCGCGGCACCCGAAGCCAAAGGAGCACAGGCCAAACGTCTGCGAACTGGTGAAGCTTCACACCGGGAAGATCGGTGAGCCGTACATGGCCAGAAAGGCTATTGCGTGCTCAAAGTTTTCGATGTAGGAATACCGACACTGGCCGTGTCTAAGTTTTGAAGCGACGTGGATGTGGTCAGTGCCTTTAGCGGGGTAGAGAAGTCCGGCCCATCTCGGTTGGCTCATAACCAGCAGATCGCGGGTTCAAATCCCGCCCCCGCCCCCAGTTTCACGAGGTCTCGTTACCGACCTCTTGCCTTCGGGCGATAGAAGCGACGTTGATCCTGATGTCGGTTAGGGGTCATGCCGAGGGTGTCGGAACAAGCGGAAGGCGGGAGCCGCAATACACCCAACCCGCGAAAATAGTATCGTGAAGCGAGGGCGGAGGTTAAGCTCTATGAGCCAGCGTACCGCCCCCCGGATCGGTGGCGACGGGCCGTAAAAACCGTGACAGGCCGGAAAGACGGCCAACCGCTTTCTGGCGGTGCATCAGTCGAAACGTCGGTGGGCGTACCCCCGTGGCGTCAAGACCAGCTGGCCAGCAGATGCACCTCCAGAGCGCGGCGCTGAAAGGCACGGGGCAGGGTGAGCGGATCGTGGGCATTGCCAGATCAGACGCCGCTTGCCGCGCTCAACAGGGGTGCAGGTTCAATTCCTGCTCGGTTGCTGAGACTTGGGAGAATGCCCGTTCAAATCGGGCCTTGCGGGTTCGCTCGTAAGTCATTCCTCGTTGGTACGGGGAAGCATGGCAGGCCGGAAAGACGGTCAATTATGGACACCATAGTCCCGTATGGCATGGTGCTACCGAGGGGGTTGATCGCCCTAAGGTGAATGTGGGTCAGAACCACGCGGGACGCCAAATTTTCGTACGCTTTACTAAACACAAGAACTGTGTAGAATGGCAGCATTCTCCCCCCGGCGTGGGAGACAAAACCCCCCGGTTCTACACTCGCCCCGGTGCGCGATGATGGACCTCCTGTAAAGGAGAACCCCGTTATGGCGAACACTGCTGCGCCGTTCGGTTTCCGCCAGTACAGCGGCACGGGTTCGGCTCCGACCTATGAGCAGGTCACCGTCCGTATCGCGTACAACGCTTCCGCCATCTACAATGGCGACCCCGTCCTCCCCGATGCCAACGGCTTCGTCGTGGTGGGCGCTCCCGGCACGACCCAGATCGCTGGCATCTTCCAAGGGTGCAAGTACCTCTCGGTCTCGCAGAAGCGCACCGTGTGGTCGAACTACTGGCCGGGCTCCGACGTCGCGTCGAGCCAGACCGTCGAGGGCTACATCATCAACGACCCGAACGCCAAGTTCGTCGCCCAGACGGGCGCGACCGGGGCAACGGCTGCCGACATCAATGCGAACGTGAACTTCGCCATTGGTACGGGCAACGCCGCGACGGGCCTGTCTGGTGCATCTGTCGACATGTCGACCGTTGGGGCCACGAACACCCTGCCGTTCCGCATCGTCGGCCTTGACGTCGACCCTCCGGGCACGCCGGGCACCGACGCGGGGGCGTACAACTACGTCATCGTCGCCTTCAACAACGTCAGCACCAAGCAGCTGACTGGCATCTGAGGAGCATGAAAAATGGCTGTTAATCTTTCTGCCATCAAAGACCTTCTGCTCCCCGGCCTCCGTGGTGTTGAAGGCAAGTACGAGATGATCCCGTCTCAGTACGACAAAATCTTCACGAAGCACAATTCGAAGATGGCTCTGGAACGCACCGCTGAGATGCGCTTCCTCGGCTACGCCCAGCTGAAGAACGAAGGCGGCCAGACCGCGTTCGACAACAACGCTGGCGAACGCTTCATCTACAACCAAGAGCACACGGAAATCGGCCTTGGCTACGCGATCACCCGCAAAGCCATCGACGACAACCTGTACAAGACCCAGTTCGCACCCTCGAACCTTGGCCTGATCGAGAGCTTCCAGCAGACCAAGGAAATCTACGGCGCGAACATCCTGAACACGGCGACGACCTACAACGGGGCCATCGGCGGCGACGGCGTGGCGCTCTGCTCCACCGCTCACCCCATCGACGGCGGCACCGTTGCCAACCGCCCGACCACGGATGCGGAACTGAACGAGGCCACCCTGCTGAACGGGATGATCTCGATCCGGACCAACTTCCGCGATCAGGCTGGCCTGAAGGTCTTCGCCCGTGGCCGGAAGCTGATCGTTCCCGCCCAGCTGGAACCCGTCGCCATCCGTCTGACCAAGACGGAGCTGCGGCCCGGCACCGCCGACAACGACGTGAACGCGATCATGTCGACCGCTGGCGGCCTGCCGGAAGGCTACATGGTCAACGACTTCCTGACCTCGGCCTCGGCTTGGTTCCTGCTGACGAACATCGACGGCCTCTCCTACATGGAGCGCGTGAAGTTCGAAACGGACATGCAGGTGGACTTCGTCACGGACAACCTGCTGGTCAAGGGCTACGAGCGGTACTCCTTCGGGTACTACAACTGGCGCTCGATCTTCGGTTCGTTCCCGACCTGATCTGCAACCCCGGGCGGGGGGCTTCGGCCCCCCATCCACCCTTCTGGGAAGCCTGACGCCCCGACCGCGCCCAGCGGACTTTGCACAGACGGGGCGGCCAAAACGTGCAGGAGACCACCATGGGCAAGACTACCTTCACCGGACCTATCCGGGCCGGAAACATCCTCGATACCTCTGGAACCACCCTCGGCAAGGACGTCAAGAACGTCGGCTCCGTCGTGATGGTCCAGCACTACCCGATCACGCAGGCCGGGACGGCCACGGCTCTCGGCACCACCATCGTGCTTCCGGCCAACAGCCACATCCTGAACATGCAGCTGGCGACGACCGTCGCTTGGACCGGGGCATCGTCCAACCTCAGCATCGGCACCAGCGCCACGGCGACCGAGCTGGTCGCGGCCACCGCCATCAGCAGCATCGGCATCAACGGCCTCAACCCCGGCAACGACGCCACCCGCGTCGGCAACTGGGATGACACCGGGACCACCGACAAGCGCGTCTTCGCCCTGTCGGCCAACACCGGATCGGGCGTCGGCACGCTGACCGTCCGCTACATCCAAGCCCACGACACGCCGTGATCCCCATGGACAAGAGCATCCGGGTGGGTCCGAAAAAGCCCAGCATGTCGATCAACACCAAGGTGTCTGAGGGCAAGCCTTCCGCGACGGAGGATGCCCGCCCGCACACCGCTGGTGGCAGCAAGACGGTCTCCGGCGGTCAGGGCGTCCACGGGATGCCCCTCATGTCCGCAGCGGCGGCCAAGGCCAAGTAACGAGGGGGGCGCTCAGCCCCCCTTCCACCCTTAGGAGGCCACAGTGACCCCCATCGTACTCACCAGAACTGGCACTGGCCGCAGCGGCATCTACACCGCCGACAGCTTCGCCAACCCCTTCAATGTGGGCATCGTCATTGTCGTCACTGGCACCGCCACGGCCAACATCGAAATCTCGATGGACGACCCCATGCAGGCCGCGCCGACCGTCTGGGGCGTCCCGACCGGGCTGTCCGCGATCAGCGCCAGCTCCGTGGTCGCTCTGACCACCCCCTGCCATGCTGTGTCGGTCAACGTCACGTCCGGCACTGGCACCGTCACGGCCTATCTGGTGCAGGCTGGGGTGCGCTGATGGCCAAGACACCCGCGTGGCAGCGCAGTGAAGGCAAGGACCCCAGTGGCGGCCTGAACGCCAAGGGCAGGGCGTCTGCCAAGGCTCAGGGCATGAACCTGAAGCCGCCAGCGCCCAACCCCAAGACCAAGGAAGACGCTGGACGGAAGAAGTCCTTCTGCGCCAGAATGGGTGGCATGCCGGGTCCGATGAAGGATGAGAGCGGCAAGCCGACGAGGAAAGCCCTGTCGCTCAGAAAGTGGGATTGCTGATCATGGCCACCAGCGGAACCTATGAGTTCAACCCGAGCTTGGGCGAGATCACGATCTACGCCTACATGAACATCGGTATCCGCCCGACCTCCATCGTGCAGGAGCACATGGAGAGCGCCCGCATGGCGACCAACATGATGCTCTCCCGGTGGGCCAACCAAGGGGTGAACCTCTGGGCCGTCGATCTGGTGGAGGTCCCTCTGGTGCAGGGGCAGGCCGTCTACACGGTCGACCCCACCACCGTGATGATCCTCGACGCCTACATCCGGGTCGATGACGGCGTCTCTCCCCCGGTCGACAGGCCGATCATGCCTGTCAGCCGGACGGAATATGCATCGTACTCGACAAAGACCCGGCAGGGCTTCCCGACCGTCTTCTGGTTCGACAGGCTGGTCTCCCCCAACCTGACCCTGTGGCCTGTCCCGGCAGTGGATACCGTCCAGACGCTGCGGTACTACCGCGTACGGCGCATTCAGGACGCGGAGATGACCAACGGGCAGAACGTGGAAATCCCGTACCTCTGGCTGGAGGCTTTCGCCGACGGACTGACGTACCGCCTCGCCCGCATCTGGAGCCCCCAGATCGCCGTCGCCCTCAAGGCTCAGGCCGACGAGAGCTACTCCATCGCTGCAGCGCAGAACGTCGAGAACGTGTCAACCTACATCTCCCCGATGATCGGCGGGTACTTCAGGAACTGACCATGGGATACGCATCCAAGGCGGGCCGGGCCCGCACGTCAGCGACGAACCCTCAAGCGCACGCCATCTGCGACCGCTGCGGCATCCGCTACAACCACGCCGACCTATCGTTCCAGTACGACTGGGCTGGTGCCACGATGATGAAGAAGAACCTCCTTGTCTGCAATCACTGCAAGGACAAGGCGCAGCCGCAGCTTCGGTCGATTGTGCTTCCAGCTGACCCGCCGCCGATCATGAACCCGCGCCTCGACATCTACTCGGTCATGGCCCAGAACGCCCGGGTGGTGACCCTGTCGAACGGCGTGACCGCCGTCACCGGGCTGCAGGTTCCGGACGACGATCCGCGCATCGTCCAAGATGGTGGGCTGCGCGTCACCGAAGGGGGCTGACATGGCCGACGTACGCATCCCAGACCTCCCGCTTGCCATCTCTCTGGCTGGCCCCGAGCAGTTCGAGATCGTGCAGTCTGGGGCCTCCAGACGCCTGACGCTGGAGATGATCGGGTCCTATGTTGTCGGCTACGCCTTCGGCAACGTCATCGAGGTCTCTCAGGGTGGCACCGGATCACAGAGCCTGACCGGGTGGCTGTTCGGCGACGGCACGAACCCTGTAACCGGGTTTGACCAGATACCGCTGGCCGAGATAGACGGGGCTGGCACGGCTGCCGCCCTGAACATCCATGTCGGGACCACGGCACCACCGTCTCCGTCTCTCAACGACATCTGGATCGATACCAACTGAGGATTACCATGAGCCTTATGCCACCAATCGGCGCACCCAACGACTTCAAGGTCGATGTGATCACAACCCACGGTCGCGGTCACACCCCGGAGGAGGTGGCCAAGCTCTGCAGCGACAGGCTCATCTTCGTTGCCGACAACGCCCCCAAAGAGGTTGCCGATCAGGCCCGGGCTTTCAAGGCCAACATCGAGAAGCTGGTCGCCCACTATATGCGTCAGGCTATCGCCAGCGACCGCACAACTGTGTACAATGCGATCAAGGATGCTGGTCATCCGGAACTCGCGGAACTGATCAGGAGACTATGAGATGGCATTCACCGGGAACTTCTTCTGCACCAGCTTCAAGGACGAGCTTCTTGAGGGCGTGCATGACTTCCGCACCACTGGTGGCGACACCTTCAAGCTTGCCCTGTACACGAACTCGGCCAGCTTTACCGCCGCCACGTCCGCCTACACCTCGACCAACGAGGTCCCGAACTCGGGGTCCTACACCGCTGGCGGCGGCAACCTGACGAACGTCAGCCCCGTCACCTCTGGCACGACCGCCTTCGTGGACTTCGCGGACCTGACCTTCACCACGGCCACCATCACGGCGCGCGGCGCGCTGATCTACAACTCGACCCCGGCGCACACCTACACCAACCCGACATGCGTCGTGCTGGACTTCCTGTCCGACCGCTCCTCGACCGCTGGCGACTTCACCATCGTCTTCCCGGCTGCGAACGCCACCGACGCCATCATCCGCATCGTCTGAGGCCACCTGAATGGCAACGCTGGCCAACCGAGCCAAGATGACCACGGCGACGACCGGGACCGGGACGATCACTCTCGGTTCCGCTTCGTCTGGCTTTCAGACGTTCGCTGCGGCTGGCGTGGCCAATGGAAGCGTCGTCAGGTACGTCATCGAGGACGGCGCAACCGCTTGGGAGATCGGTACGGGGACGTACACGTCTGCCGGGACCACCCTGTCCCGCACCCTGATGGAAAGCAGCACCGGGTCTCTCCTGAACCTGTCTGGTTCCGCCACGGTCTATATCACGGCCACGGCGGAGGATTTCGAGGTCATCGACTTCCCGGCGCAGGCCGCAGAGCCAGCCGTTCCTCCAGCTGATCACGGCCTGCTGTATTCCCGGTCATTGGCTGGCCGGATCATTCCGAAGTGGATGGGCCCCTCGGGGGTGGATTACCCGCTCCAGCCCCACATCGGTCTGAACAACGTCACCGTCTGGCGGGGCGGTGCGACGACCACGGCTGGCACGTTTGCCGCTCAGATCGGAGCGATGCCCTACACAAGCGCGTCCCCTTCCGCGCCGCTGATCCCCACGCCAGCCTCCACCTCCCTGCGAAACCAGACCTACCGCAGCACGATCCGCACGGGCACCACGGCGGGCGCTATAGCCTACATCCGGCCCAACGCGCTCCGCATCTGGCGCGGCAACGCGGCTGGCTTTGGCGGATATTTCGTCATCATACGCTTCGCTCTGTCCGGCACGATCCAGACCGGGCAGCGATCCTTCGTTGGCATCACGGACGTCGCCTCCAACCCCACGAACGTCGATCCGACAACCAGCACCACCCCCGGCAAGATCGGGCTGGCGCAGAACGCGGCGACCGGGAACTGGTCCCTCGTCCACAACGTCACGGGCACCGCGCCGACCATCATCGCGCTGGGGGCGAACTTCCCCATCAACAACACGGACCTCTACGAGATCGCGCTGTACTCGGCACCCAACGGGGCCAACATCGGATACCGCGTCGTCAACTGGTCGACGAACCAGCAGACGAGCGGAACGCTGACCACGAACATCCCGACGTCGACCACCTTCATGGGGCCAGTCGCGTGGATCACCAACAACGCCACTGGCGCGCAGAGTGAAATGGACTTCGTCAGCGCCTATGTGGAGACGGACTACTGATGAGGAAAGCGCTGCTCGATCAGGACAATCGCGTCATCGACCTGCAGGAGCCCTCGGCTGACAACGCCGCGTGGCCAGAAGCTGGCCCGACCGTCTCCATTGGGTGCTTCTACGTTCCCGCCGACGGGTCATACCTGCCGCCCCCCGATCCGCCCGTGATGCCGGAACCCGTCCCGCAGACGATCTCGCGCTTTCAGGCCCGGCAGCTCCTGTACCAGATGGGGCTGCTGGATGATGCGGAGGCGCTGGTCATCGGGCAGGGCGCGGAGGCAGCTATGGCGTGGGAAGACGTCCATGAGTTCCGCCGGGACAGCCAGCTTGTCAACGACGTGGCCCCGCAGCTGGGGATGGACCAAAACGATCTGGATGACTTTTTCCGGTTGGCTGCAACGATAACCGTGTAAGGGGGGTCACATGCTTGGCTTTCTCCCTCTCGGCGCTGCACCCCTCGCCGATGACGGGGTCACACCGTTCAGCCCTAACGTCTCCGTCAACGTAGTCGGGCAGGCCGCCACGGGCGCTGTAGGCGCTGTTACCGTCGTCACCGACCAAGTCATCACGGCTGCCGGGCAGGCTGCAACTGGCGCTGTCGGTGCCGCGACAATGCGGGGCAATGTCTCGGTCTCTGTCGCCGGACAGGCCGCAACTGGTGCGGTCGGTGCCGTCACGGTTGTCACGGATCAGGTCATCACGGCTGTCGGACAGGCCGCAACTGGCGCGGTGGGGTCCGTTTCTGTCGTCACGGATCAGGTCATCACGGTCGCCGGGCAGGCCGCTACAGGCGCGGTGGGGGCGGTCACCGTCTCCACTGGAAGCAACATCTCGGTCTCGGTGGTTGGGGTATCCTCGACCGCAGCCGTCGGCAGCGTCACCGTGGTCACCGACCAAGTCATCACGGCTGCAGGGCAAGCCGCCACGGGCGCGGTGGGTGCCGTCACGGTCTCCACCGACCAGACGGTCAACGTGGTTGGACAGGCCGCCACAGGCGCGGTGGGCGCTGTTGTGGCCAGAGGCGGCTCCACGGTATCGGCTGTCGGCGTCTCCTCCTCCGGCGAGGTAGGGGCAGTCACGGTCTCCACGGGCGGCAACGCCACGGTCTCCGTGACTGGCGTGCAGGCAACTGGCCTTGTCGGCTCCGTGTCCTTCTCTGGATCGGCGAACGTCTCCGTGACCGGGGCGTCCGCAACTGGTGCCTCGGGTGCCGTATCGACCTCCGGGGATGCGAACACCACCCCGGTGGGACAGGCGGCAGCTGGTCAGGTCGGCAGCGTCAACGTGGTGATCCCGATCAACGTGTCCGTCACCGTGAGCGGTGTCAGCGCGTCCGGTCAGGTCGGCTCTGCGGTCGTCAAGCAATCCATCTCCGTTTCCGTCGTGGGCCAGTCCGCCTCTTCTGCCGTGGGCAGCGCCTCCGCCATCGTCAGCATCTTCGTCACGCCGTCCGGCGTCTCTGCAGATGGGGCTGTCGGCGAGGTCAGCGTGCTGACCACTGGGTCCACGAAGGTCTGGAACGGAACCGACTGGCAGATCGCAAGAATAAAGGTCTACACTCCGTCCGGCTGGACAACCGTGAATGCAAAGATATGGGACGGTACATCTTGGGTGATAGTTTGAATTGACTGAAAAAATGTGAGATGGTCTTAACCAATCTCGGAGCGCACCGATGGAGAAGAGATTGAAGGATGTTGTAGCTGATCACGCCAAGGATTGGATGACCTTGGCTCTTGCAGGATTGGGCATATCGTTTGCCCCTTACGAGTGGATCGGCGGCATGTTCCTCGCAGTGGCGGGCGCGACATTCGCCATGCGGTCTGACCCGGAGCAGGACCAGAGAGAGCTCTGGCTGGTCATACTCGGTGCCTTCCTTGCATCTCACATCGCCGCCATGGCGTCACACAAATTCATCCCAGACTTCCCAGTTCAGGTCACCATGTTCTTGGCTGGTTTCTTCTCCCGGCGCATCACGCGCTTCGCTCTCAAGTTTGCTGGCCTGATCGAGCAGAGGGGCGACAAGATCGCCGACAAGGTGATCGACAGGTTCATCGATGGTGATGGGAAATGACCGATCTCCCGTGGATGATCGAGGCCAGAAAGGTCATGGGCCTGCACGAGGTCCGCGACAACGCGGCCCTGTCGAAGTGGCTGAAGTCTGAGGGCAAGACCCTCGGGAACCCGGCAAAGCTTCCGTGGTGCGGCGACTTCGTCGACACGGCCATTGCCCTGTCCCTGCCAACCGAACCTCGGCCCGGCCCGCTCGGCCAGAACCCGTACTGGGCCCTGAACTGGCTCCACTTCGGAAAGCCATGCGGCGAGGTCTATGGCGCTGTGGTGGCCTTCAAGCGCCCCGGCGGCGGGCATGTCGGCTTCCTTGTGGGGCAGGACAAGACGCGATACTTCGTCCTCGGTGGCAACCAAGGCGACACCGTATCCATCACCCCGATCCTGAAGAGCAGGGCTCAGGGCTTCAGGTGGCCGTCGACCTTCAAAGGGAAGATGGGCGGACCCCTGAAGACCATGTCCAGCACCGAAAAGTCGTCCGAGAACGAGGCCTGAGATGCTCCGGCAGTGGCTCTTGATCATAGGGCTGATATGCGTGATCATTTCAGGCATTGTCGGCTACCAAATGGGGGTCAAGCTTGAAGCCGGACGTTATGCGGTCGCGCTGGCAAAAGCCCAAAAGGATGCTTTTCGCGCTGCAGAGATTGCCAGCGCGTCAGAGGAAAAAAGGCTGGCTGCACAGGCTGAGTACGAGCAAGCTGTGATGAGGCTGGAGGATGAGGCGAATGCCGACAAAGATGCTTCCCGCATTTGCCTTGGCGCTGACAGCGTCATGCGCCTCAACAAGCGTTGAGCCCCAGCGCGTACCGCCGCCGCCAAGCCTCACCGCGCCATGCGCCCGACCTGCAGCCCTGCCAGAGGGGCCCATGACCCAGCTTGACGTGGAGCGCAGCTGGGGTCGAGACAGGTCCGCCCTCAGGTCTTGCGCCGAACGGCATCAAGCTCTCGCCACTTGGCCCTGATTGCGGTAGGATGCCGCAAAACGAGGTGATGCCGTGCCCGGATTGACCTATTCGACATACCTGACGCAGATCGCCCAGATGGCGGTTGTTGACGTCGCCGACCCGAACTTCGTTGCCATCGTCCCGGCAATGATCGACTACGCCGAGCTTCGCATCTACCGCGATCTCGACCTGATGTTCACCTCCACCTCGATCCACGGTCCCACCATCGGCCTGACCGCCGGAAACCGGAACCTGAGCTTCCCGATGACGCTGCCGGACAACTCCGGCACCATCGTGGTGACCGAGCAGCTGAACCTGATCCTCCCGGTCGGCACGGACAATCCAGATGATCCCGCCGCATCGCGCGTGCCCCTCCTGCCGACCACCAAGGAGTTCTTGGACGCCGTCTATGGGTCCAGCGCCGCCGCGAACCGTGGCCGACCGAAGTACTTCGCCCCGTTCAACGAGAACCTGTTCTTCGTCGGCCCGGTGCCGGACGCGGCCTACAAGGTCGAGGTGGTGGCGACGTACAGGCCGAACGCCATGTCGGCCTCCAACCCCACCACCTTCATCAGCCAGTACCTGCCGGACCTCCTGATCATGGCATCCATGGTCTACATCTCCGCGTACCAGAGGAACTTCGGTCGCCAGTCCGACGATCCGCAGATGGCGCAGAGCTACGAGGGCCAGTACACGACGCTCCTGCGGTCTGCCGCCACGGAAGAGGCGCGGAAGAAGTTCGAGGGCCCCGGCTGGACGTCGCAGTCGCCATCGCCCATCGCATCTCCGACCCGGGGGTAAGATATGCCGCACGCCTCCCTCAAGCTGGTTCCCGGTGTCGACCAGAACCGCACCCCGGCCCTGAATGAGGCCGCGATCTCGGAGAGCAACCTGATCCGCTTCGTGCCGGATCGGAACGGCATTGGCCTGCCACAGAAGCTGGGTGGGTGGACCAAGTTCCTGTCCCAGCCTGCGACGGCGATTGTTCGAGCCCTGCACGCTTGGGCCGACACCAACGGCAATTCGTTCTTGGCAGTCGGTGCCGAGGATGGCGTGTTCAGCAGCCAGACGGCTGGGGGCTTGGTCGACAGGTCGCCCATCGTCTACACGACGAACATCACCGTCAGCCTCGACACCACGGCTGGATCGACGCTCGTCTATGTGAACGACACCGGATCGTATATCACATCGTACGATGCAGTATACTTCATGACCCCGGTGAGCGTCGGCGGGATCATCATGTCCGGCTTCTACTCGACGACGCTGGTGAGCCAGAACGCCTACGCCATAAACTCCACCAACATCATCGGCCTGCCCGCCCCGGCCACGAGCACGGTGACGGCGGGCGGTGTCGTGCCGGAGTTCGACACGACGAACGGGGACATCAATGTCCTCGTGACGTTCCCGAACCATGGGTACACCGCAGGGTCGACCTTCTCGGTGCTGGTGCCGACCACCGTGGGCGGCATCACGCTGTATGGGAACTATATCGTTCAGGCCTCCCCGGCCATCACCACCAACGAATTCACCATCGCAGCCGTGAACGCCGCAACGTCCACGGCCTCTGCCTTCATGAACGGCGGAAAGGCCCAGATCATCTACTACACCGGGCAGCAGGCAACGCCCCCGGCGCTTGGCTTCGGGGACGGCTTCTTCGGCTTCGGCGGCTTCGGGACCGGGACGATCACGTCTGGTGGCAGGGAGTACATCCCCACCTCGATCACGACCGTGGGGACCACCGCGACCGCGACGATCCCGGCCAGCGTCTACGTGACGCCCGGATCAATCGTGGTGATCAGTGGGACGACCCCGTCTGGCTACAATGGCACTTGGGTGGTGACGTCGTCCGTTCAGGGCGTGTCCTCCAGCACGTTCACCTTCACTGTCCCCTCCACGCTGGGGCCGCAGACGGTCGCCGGGACCGCTAAGATGACCAGCTGGGGCTTCGGCAGCACCACGGACTGGTCCCTCGACAACTGGGGTGAGTATCTGGTCGCATCGCCCCACATGGGGCCAATCTACTTCTGGAACACCATCAGCGGCTCCGACCACTGCGACATCATGCCGAACGCACCCATCGTGAACGAGGGCATGTTCGTTGCCATGCCGGAGCGTCAGGTCATCGCCTATGGCTCCACGTTCACTGGCATCCAAGACCCCCTGCTCATCCGCTGGTGCGATGTCGGGAACTTCACTAAGTGGGTCGGCACCGTCACCAATCAGGCCGGGTCGTTCCGCATCCCCAAGGGGTCCAAGATCGTCGGTGGCCTGCAGGGGCCGCAGCAGGGCCTCATCTGGACGGACCTTGGTGTCTGGGCGATGCAATACATCAACCTGCCCCTCGTCTGGTCGTTCAACGAGATCGGGACCGGGTGCGGCCTGATCGGTCGCAAGGCCGCCGCGACGATGTCCGGCGCGGTCTACTGGATGAGCCAGAGCCAGTTCTTCAGGATCGCCGGGGGCGGGGTCGAACCGATCCAGTGCCCGGTCTGGGACGTGATCTTTCAGGACATCGATCCTGACTACCTGCAGAACGTCAGGTGCGCCCCGAACTCCCGGTTTGGGGAGGTCTCTTGGTACTACCCCACCATTGGCTCCGGCGGGGTTCCGACGAAGTACGTGAAGTACAACACGCTCCTGAACCAGTGGGACTTCGGCACTCTGGACCGCACAGCTTGGATCGACCAGAGCGTCTTCGGGCCGCCCATCGGCTCTGGGAGCAACAACTTCATCTACCAGCACGAGACGTCGGCTGACGCGGACGGCGCTCCCATGCTGTCAAGCTTCAGGACCGGGTACTTCGCGCTGCAGGATGGCGACAGCAAGACGTTCATCGACCAGATGTGGCCGGACATGAAGTGGGGCTACTACAACGGAAGCCAGAACGCCGACATCAAGATCACGTTCTATGCCACCGACTACCCCGGATCAGCGCCCACGGCCTACGGCCCCTTCACGGTCACCCAAGCCACCCAGTTCATCACCCCGAGGATCAGGGCCAGACTGATCGCGATTGAGATCGCCAGCGATGACGCCGGATCGTTCTGGCGTCTTGGGAACATCCGGTATCGCATCCAGCCGGACGGGAGGTTCTGATGACGTCGCTTTCCGACATCCTGACAGCCGCGAAAAACTTGGTGACCTCGGTCAACGGCCTCGGCCAGACGTACCTGAAGGTCAATGGGTCCCTGAGATCGGTCTCGATGACCGGGACGACACCTGTCCTTGTGTCTTCCGGTCAGGGCCGCCTTGCCTCCATCAGCGTCACGGCCTCGTCTGGCGGAAACACCGGGATGATCTACGACCTCTCCTCCACCGCTGGAGCTGGGATCGTGATCGATAACGCGCTCTGCTTTATCGACCACCCCAAGGTGGTCACGTACGTCAATCTCCCGTACAACAACGGCTTGGTGGTTGTCCCCGGAACCGGGATGACTGTTGTCGTCTCATACACAGAAGGGTGATGAGCCATGAATGAAGCTGTCATCAGGAATGCGGTCGGCCTCGCTCGTGGAGGCAAGTCCGAGAAGAAGAAAACGCACAGCGGCCCGATCCACAGCAGCGTTGCCGGGCGCACCGACCATCTGCCGATGCACGTCGCCTCTGGATCGTACGTGATCCCCGCCGACATCATCTCGGCGCTGGGTGAGGGCAACTCGATGGCCGGGTTCAAGGTGGCGAAGAACATCTTCTCCGCGCCGGGCCCGTACGGCCAGTCGACCGACAGCATGCCCTACGGGGCGTCCGGCCTGCCCTATGGGGTTCCGGCCCCCAAGAAGGCTTCCGGTGGCAAGGCGTCCTCCCCGCCCCCGGCACGCCCGTCAAACCTCGGCGGTGGTGGCGGTGGTGGCAAGTATACTGGCCTGAAGGACATGTTCGACGGTGGCGGCGCTGGGCGATCCGGCTCCAAGTTCGAGGGCGGCATGTTCTCGAACGTTCTCAACTCCATCGGCGTGAAGCCCCTTGGCGGTGGGTACGACAGCTTCCGCGACCGCTTCGATGGTGGCGGCCCGGGACAGAGCGGAGACAGGTTCGAGGGCGGCCTGCTCTCTGGTGCCCTGAACACGCTGGGTGTGAAGCCTCTGGGCTACAACGACACGCCCGCAGCTGGAACCCCGGCGCTCCAGTCCACCCCGTACTCGGCCCCCGCGCCCGCCCCCGCGCCAGCGCCTGCTTCCATGGTCAGCCATGCAGCCAGAAATGAGGCTGGAGCCGTCCCGTTCACCCTTCAGGGCATCATGGGTGTGGACAAGCAGCGCCTGCAGGACAGCTCTCAATCCGTCCCTCTTGGCGGCTTCTCCCGTGGCGGTTCGACCGATGCCGTGCCAATCGTGGCGGCTGGCGGTGAGTACGTGATCCCGCCCGAGGACGTGATGCACCTCGGTGGTGGCAACCTCGATCACGGGCACAAAATCCTTGATGCCTTTGTGAAAAAAGTGAGAGAAAAGACCATCAAGACCCTGCAAGGGCTGCCGGGTCCAAAGAAGGATTAGCATTATGGAAGTCGAAGTCAGGACTGGGGTTGTTGAGGATTTTCATGAGTGCATGCGCCTCGCGATCAGCGCCACAGCCGAGAACGCGGTGACACCCCCAGACGCCATGAAACTGGCACAGCCGATCTACGGCGTCCTGACGAAGCAAATTCCCGGCATCATCGGCGTCATCGGTGAGGTCGGTGGCAGGCTTGAGGGGGCGATCCTGCTGAACATCGGGGAGATGTGGTACAGCAAGGCGCAGATCATCGAGGAGCGCGCCATCTTCGTTGACCCTGAGTTCAGGTCAGCGAAGGGCGGACGGGCTAGAAAACTGGCTGAATTTGCCAAGAAGGTGTCGAACGAGCTTGGCATACCGCTCTCGATTGGGGTGCTCTCCAGCACGCGGACAGCCGCAAAGATGCGCCTCTATGAACGTGTGTTCGGCGAACCAGCTGGTGTCTACTTCCTGTACGGCGCAAAAACTGGTATGACTGGCGAAACCTGAGAGGGGAACGACTGTGGGTAAGAAAACTTCTACGAGCACATCTCAGGTTTCTATCCCACCGGAGGTTCTGGAGCGGTATAACGCCGTCAACAAGCGTGCCGAAGAGGTCGCAGCCAATCCGTTCCAGAAGTACGGAACCACTGCCGAGGCCTTCGTTGCTCCCATCAACGAGCAGCAAAGAACTGGTATCGCCAACGTGAACGCGGCGGCTGGCTCCGCGCAGCCGTACATCGATGCCGCAACGGTCGCCACGACCGCTGGCATGGGCTCTGCCCAGCCGGGCGAACTCGAAATCGCCAAATACATGAACCCGTACCAGCAGCAGGTCATCGATGCGACCATGCGCCAGCTGGCCCAGTCCAACGAGCAGGCCCAGTCTGGGGCGCTCGGCACCGCGATCTCGTCTGGTGCCTTTGGCGGCGACCGGGCTGGCATCGCAGCCGCAAACCTTGCCAACCAGCAGGGTATGGCCATGGGGTCCACGCTGGCTGGCCTCAATGCCCAGAACTACGGTCAGGCCGTACAAACCGCCCAGCAGCAGCAGGGCGTCACGCTGGGGGCAACGCAGGCCGATCTGGCGCGCTTCCTGCAGGGCGGTGGCCAGCTGGCCAACCTTGGCGTCACGGCGCAGCAGGCCGGGCTTCAGGGCGCTGAGGCTCAGATCAATGCGGGCACGCTGGAGCAGCAGACCGAGCAGGCCGGGAAGACCGCTCTGGTCAACCAGTTCATGCAGGAGCAGGGCTACCCGTTCCAAGTGGCGCAGTTCCTCGCGAACATCGCCTTGGGCACTGGCACGGCATCTGGCTCGACCACGACCACGACGCAACCTACTCCGTTCTTCTCTGATCGCCGCCTGAAGGAAGACGTCAAGCGGATCGGGAAGACCGACGACGGACTGCCGATCTACAGCTTCAAGTACAAGGGCGACGACGCCGAACAGACCCACGTTGGCTTCATGGCCGACGAGGTGGAGAAGGTCAAACCGGAGGCTGTCGGCCTGCACCCCAGCGGGTACAAGACGGTCGACTACGCCAAGGCGACCGAGAACAGCATGGGCGGCGGCGTCAAGCCGGGCCGGGCTGGTCAGGCTTTTGCTGAAGGCGGTGTCGCTGGACCGTACGGATCAAGGGCCGGATCGCAGGTCGACTTCGGTGGGTATGTCCCTCAGGCGTACCTCCCGGTCGGAGAGCTCATGATGGCCGATCCTGCCCTCATGGATGCGTCTGATCAGAATGTCTCTGCGCTGATGGAGAGGTCCGCCAACTTCGGCGCGAACCTTCAGGAGCTCGACGAGCAGTTCGGTAAGGATGGCTCCTTCTGGGACATGTTCAGAAAGCAGCGGGCGTCCGGTGGAGCTGCATACCTGCGGCAGCAGCCGACTGGTGGTCTGGTGCCCAACAGCATGAAGACCTACCTGTCCGACACCCTTGAGAGCCAAGGCGATGCCAAGAAGCATGAGCTCAAGACGGCTGAGGGCGGCGGCGGCGGTGGCAAGAGCCCGGCTGAGAACATCGCGGACTTTGCCAAGATGGGCATGATGCTCTTCGGCTTCCGTGACGGCGGTCGCATCGGGTACGCCGATGGCGGCACCAGCGCGCTTGACCGCATTCTGGCCGAGAACGCCGAGCGGAACATGCCTCAGGCGGCCCGTGAGCGCTTCAACGCCACGCCGGGCGGCCTTGGTGGCGGCGGCGCTGACCGTATGCCAGTTCCTGAGACGTCCGCGATGGATCAGTACATCGCTGATCGCAAGGCAGCAGAGGCTGCCGGGCAGTCTGCAGCGACCCTCGGGAATGCGCCCAGCGGAGGCCTCGCTGGAGGCGCGCGTGCGGAGGCCCAGCCTGCGCCCATGGCGTCTCCCCGTGTCGGGCCGACCATCGCAGCCGCAGAGGCCCTGCGGAAGCCGACAGGGCTCATCCCTGCCGCTGGCACGCCACTTCCCAACTTCTCCGAGATGTCGATGTCCCCGCGCCCGGTAGCGCGCCCTGAAGAGCGCCCTGAGGGCCTCGGGGCGGCCAGCGTTGCGGCACCTCAGCCGTCCGTCCCTGCCGGGACCTCTGCAGGCTGGAGCGGCATCGCGCCCAACATCATTGCCCGCGAGAGCGGTGGCGACTTTGATGCCCTTTACGGCTTCTCGAACCGTGAGGGCGGCCCGTTCGAGGGCGTGAAGATCACAGACATGACTGTGGACCAAGCCATCGACTTCTCCAGACCGGGAGGCGAGTACGCCAACTGGTCGAAGGCCCAGCTGGGTTACACCGCCACCCCGATGGGTGGCCTCCAGATCGTCGGGACCACCCTTCGTGACATCAAGGACGGCATGGGCCTGACTGGCGACGAGGTCATGACGCCGGAGCTCCAGATGGCGATGGGCGAGTGGCTCTACAACAACCGTGGCGGAGAAGCGCCGTGGGCAGCTTCGGCTGGCAAGGGCCCAGCTGGCGCTGGCGGCTACGCTGGTGGCTATTCTGGCGGCCTCAGCCGCTCGACCAGCGGTGGCGAAGGTGGCGAGGGTGGCGGTCTTGGCCTTGGGCGGTTCCTGAAAGAGAACGCCGGGAACAAGGACTTCCTTCTCTCCGTCCTCTCCGGCCTTGGCACCATGGCGTCCTCGCCCAGCCTGTACCTCGGGTCGGCCATGCTGCAAGGCATCGGCGGCGCTGCCAACACCTACATGGCCCGCGAACAGCAGCAGGCCAATATCCGCAACATCGATGCATCTGCCATGGAAACGACAATGCGTACCGCGAAGGACAGCATCTTCCCGGTCGACGGCGTCAACATGATCATGACGAATGAAGGGCTGGTTCCGTTCTGGGACTTCATGGAAAGCGGGTCAAAATCCACCGGAAACCAGCTTGTGGATGACATGCTTCGACGGATAGGGCAGTCTGCTCAGTCCAGCGGGATGAACATCAATGAAATGGATTTGGGCTCCACAATCAGCGTGCCGTCTGGTGTCCAGCCGGGCGACACCGTCAGTGTTCCGTCCAATGTCATGTGGACGGATGCCTCCCAGACAGCTTTGGCCCAAGACCGTGCGCTGATGTCCAGCCAGCCGGGCCTCTGGTCCACCTATGTGCAACAGACTGCTGAAATTCTTCCAGTCGTGACGGCGGAGCGTTCGGCTGCGGTTGCTGCTAAGCCCAACGTAAATGAACTTGCGACCGTTGTTGCCAACAGCATCGCCAACGACGAGATGGGCACAGCCGGAAACGCATACGCGCAGTATATTGTTGCGCCCCTCAAGACATTGGCGCGCTCCCTTGGGGTTGATCCCGATCTTATTGGAAGCGATGCTGACGCTAATAGGGCGCTCCTTTCCAAGCTTTCCACCCTGAGTGCGACCGACATGACGCCAGATCAGCAGAGGGCAGCTGCCGTCTTCCAGCAGGTTGCGGCGATCTACCCCGATCTGAGCATGCCTCCCGAGGCAGCTGCCGCCATCACGGCTTCCGTGATGCTTGGCAACCAAGCGGACATCGACCGGGCTAACTACTATAACGCCTATCTTCAGCAGCAGCCCACTGGCCGTGGGGCACTGGTCAATGCTGACGCCGCCTTTGCTGAAGAGTACAGCCAGCTGCATCAGACTGAGAAAGCAAACATCACGTCCCTCTTCCTCATGGCATCAGACGAAACTCCAGTTGGAGACAACGGTATGACCAAGGGTGACTATGTCCGCAAATTCCTTTCGGACGTGCACTCTGGGACCATAAGTCAAGAGAGGGCCCAAGAGGTTCTGAACGCGCTTCTCGGACCTAAAACTTCTCCGGCGCTCTCTCGCTACTTCGTGAAGGGGATGTGATATGGCTGATATAGACTGGGGCGCAACTGCGGCTTTCCTGAAAAAACAAGGTTCCGCACCAGCCGACACTGGGGTTTCCGATGGTTACGGCGATCTCCTTGCGTTGCCGTCTCGCCCAGCCCCGTCTCCGGGTATCCCAGACGATGCTCCGGCCCCCTCTGGGAGCGCGGGGAGTTCAGCGCCCGTTCCAAGCGAGGCCGCTCTTGAACGCCTCTCCGGCGGGTCTCGCATGCCTGACAGCGATATCTCACCTCAGGAATACGAAGAAATGTCGTGGGGCGAATACCTCCCCATTGTTGCCAGCAATGTTGGGCCAAGCTCGTGGGAGGCAGTGAAAGGCATCGGCAGTGCCATTGTGAACCCAATAGATACAGCTACAACGGTCGGCAAGCTTGGCGCTGGATTTGGCGCAAAAGCAATAGACGCAGCTGGAAACGCCATTGGGTACGGGCCTGTGTTCGATCCCGCCAAGAAGGCTGAGCGTGAGCAGGTCGCTGACGCCCTGATCGAGAATTACAAGAACCGTTATGGAGGCGGTCAGGAAGGCGAGTTCTGGAAGAACTTGGCGGAGGACCCTGCTTCGTACGCTTCAGACATTGCTACCGTTGTATCCTTGGGCGCTGGCGCTGCGACAAAGGCTGGCCTTATCGACAAGGCCGGAAGGGTGGCTAGGGCAGCTTCAATCATCGACAACCTTGATCCCGGTCAGGCCGCCCTGAATGCAGCTGGTATAGGCGCAAAGGCTGTCGGGTCTCTGCCCCCCAAAATGCTTGCGGTAGCCCAGTCTGCTGCCAGCGGTTTGCCTATGAGCTTCCTCCGTAGCGCCCGCGATGTTGGCCTTAGTGGCGATCCGGCCAAAGTAGACGCTTTTATGTCGTCCCTGAAGGGTAACCCAAATTTCACTGGCGATGTCGTCGACCAGCTTGAGAAGGCCATCGACGAGATGGGGGAGCAGGCAAGCAACGCATACATGACGTCGCAATCGACAGCTTTTGCACGTCAGCAGCCCGTTGACCTCACAGCTCCTATGGCCGCAGCCGACGAAATTCGCAAGCTTATGCGGCCATCCTCTGTCGTTAACAGGGCGGCCTACTTCCCGCCGGGCGATGCCGTCAGGGCCGGGAAAGCCCTCGATAAATTTGAAGACGTTCTTACGCACCCCAATCCGTCAGCTAGAACCATACAAGAGCTTGATGCGATCAAGAAGGAAATCGATAGGCTTGCAAGAGACATAAAAGACCCATCCCTCAGGGGCCGCGTCAGCGCCCTGTCATCCGAATTGGTGAGCTCCATGGGGGCTACTGACGGGGCGTATCTGGACATGATGAGAGGCTGGCAGGAATACAAGCGCCAGCTGAATAACGTCAGGAAGGATTTTGGCACGGAGCGCATGTCTGACGCTGCGCGTGCTGGTCGGATCGCCAAAGCCTTTAAGGGCCGATATGGCGACGACATGTTTTCTGCGCTTGAGGCAACCCCGAGCGGGGCAAATTTGCGCTATTCAATCGCTGGAGATGCTTCCAAAAACTGGATCGGTGATCGCACCCATGCCACAGTCGGAGCTCTTGGCGGCCCTGCAGCCGCAGCGCTTTATGCTGGACTTCACCCCGGCATTGCTCTCGCGGCTGTGCCAAGTCTGGCGGCGGCATCCCCTAAGCTTGGAGCCTACAGCCAGTACGCACTTGGGGCCGCACAGAGAAATGTGAATGACTTCGCCGGGGGCGTTCGGGACTACGTCACGGCCCCAGTCACGAACGTCCTGTCTCAGGTCGGACCTCTCGTCGAGGAGCCGCAAGACGAACGCATCGGGCGCAAGTCCGGCGGGCGTGTCGGTGGCGATCACATGGTGGCAGCTGACCAGTTGGTGCGGGCTGCGGAACGTGCTAAGAAGGAGCTGGGGCGATCCACGGAGCCATTGCTGAACCAGTCGGATGACGCGGTGGCGCACGCTCTGGAAGTGGCGAACAGGAGTATCTGATGGCAACGACGAACAAGGGCCTCAACCAGCCCACCATCGGGTCAGCGGGCTGGGGCCCTCCCCTCAACGACAACGCCTCCTACATCGATGCGGCTCTGGGGGGCGTGACCTCCATCAGCGTCACTGGCGTGACCGCGACCCCTGTGCCTCTGACCATCTCGCAGTACCGCAACCTGATCATCAAGTTCAGCGGCGTCCTGACGGACAACGTGACCTACCAGATACCGTCCGGTGTCGGTGGCCAGTGGATCATCGAGAACACGACCACCGGGGCCTTCACGCTCACCGTGGCGTCTCTGGGCGGCGGCACCAGCGTGGCTCTGGTGCCCAACTTCTCGACCATCGTGTCGGATGGGACGAACATCGCCACGTCATCTGCGGCGCTTCTGGACGGGTCTGTGACCTATGCCAAGCTGCAGAATGCGTCGACCGGGTACGTCGTGATCGGCAGGAACGCCGGGACGAGCGGCGTCTACGGAGAGGTCCCGTTCAGCCTTCTCGGCGCGACCGGGGGTGGCGGGGATCGTATCTTCTGGGAGAACGACCAGACCGTCACCACGGACTACACGATCACCAACAACAAGAACGCGATGAGCGCGGGGCCAATCACCATCAGCTCAGGCATCACGGTCACCGTGGGCACTGGCGAAGTCTGGACGGTAGTCTGATGTCGAACCTGACCATAAGAGCCAACCCATCCGGGACCGGGACGTTCATCGTCGAAAGCCCGAACTCCAACACCAACCGGACGATCACGCTGCCGGATGCCACCACGACGCTGGTCGGCACCGATACGACGCAGACCCTGACGAACAAGACGCTGAACGGCGGCGCGCTGACGCTGATGACGGCGCAGACCCCCACATCCGGCACCAATGTCGATTTTACAGGTATCCCGTCTTGGGCAAAGCGGGTAACTGTGATGCTGTTCGGTGTATCCACCACTGGTACGCAGCAGATGCAGATACAGGTCGGAACGTCAGGTGGCGTTCAGACATCTGGTTACGAAACCAGAGCCATATACATCCAATCAACCTCTGCTGGCAGCTTCACACTGGCAACAGGCTTTCCGATGACGGTAACGGGAACCGCAGCCAATCTCCGGTCTGGCACGCTGGTTCTGGCGAAGATTTCTGGGAATAGCTGGGTTGGAACCGGGACAATTCAGGTCGTCGGAAATCTCACGGATCAGATAACCGGCACGGTGACGCTTTCTGGAGATTTGGACAGGGTGAGGATTTCTGCCGGAACCACAGACACCTTCGATGCTGGCACCATCAACATCATGTATGAGGGTTGATCTATGTCCACGATCCGCGCGAACGCAATCATCGACAGCGCAGGCGGCAACACCGCCACGGTCAACGGCGTCACCATCGCTCTTTCGTCTCAAGCGCAGGCCGAGGCTGGAACCGACAACACGACGCTGATGACGCCGCTGCGGGTCAGGAACGCCCTGAACGCCACTGGGACAGCCCCGACCTACGCCTGCCGCGCTTGGGTGAACTTCAACGGGACAGGGACGGTTGCGATCCGCGCATCTGGAAATGTAACCAGCATCACGGACAACGGGGTGGGAGATTACACGGTCAATTTTACGACGGCGATGTCTGATGCGAATTACAGCGCTGTCGCAACGGTTGGACGTGGAGGAGGAACAAGCCAAGGCCGTATAGCACTGGCACCGCACGGCGCGGCCCCGACGACTTCCGCTGTCCGCCTTTCGATTACCGACATTGCTGGTTCTCTTCAGGATAGCGATTTCGTTTCCGTGTCAATTTTCCGCTGAGGTCACCATGCAAGTCATCATCTTC
>JACCDV010394017.1_pt1 | contig 25465 bp, 23 predicted proteins | sample 7446131 | NCBI WGS metagenome assembly JACCDV01 (sample SAMN15323448, study PRJNA562643) | freshwater metagenome | isolation source: river surface water | place: USA:Blue River Watershed | collected 2017-08-17
AATTGTTTGGCGCCAGTTGTTAAACCATTATTGGACTCCATTGGTATTGAATCAGGTTTGATGACCACGATTCATGCCTACACCAATGACCAGGTTCTAACGGATGTTTATCACAAGGATATGCGTCGCGCCCGTTCAGCCACTATGAGCATGATTCCAACAAAAACAGGTGCTGCGAAAGCAGTTGGTTTGGTATTGCCAGAATTGCAAGGTAAGTTTGATGGTTTCGCGATGCGTGTACCAACAATCAACGTGTCTGTGGTTGATTTGACATTCACACCAAGCAAAGCCACTACTGTGGAAGAAGTGAATGAACTCATTAAGAAGGCCAGCGAGAGCGGTCCATTAAAAGGTATCTTGGGTTACAACACCTTGCCTTTGGTTTCTATTGATTTTAATCACGACCCACGCCCAAGTATTTTTGATAGCACTCAAACGCGTGTGTCTAAAGATGGCAAATTGGTCAAAATCCTTGCTTGGTATGACAACGAGTGGGGTTATAGCTGCCAGATGTTGAATGCAACGAAGGCATTGATGGAATCTAGATAAAATGATGAAAATTAGGAAGGAACTTATTTAAGTGATTGATTGTTCCGAAGATAATTTAAATCAAAAATCATGTTTTGATGGTAGATTAGTTGCTATATTGCTGTGCACTCATAATGGAGCTAAATTTTTAGCGGAGCAGCTCAATTCTATAGAGGCTCAAATCCATCGGAATTGGGTGGTCATTGCCAGTGATGATGGCTCAACAGATCAAACTAAAGAAATATTATTGCAATATCAGGCCAAATGGCCAGTTGGTAAGTTGACTATTCGTAGTGGGCCTAAAAATGGATTTTGTCAAAACTTCTTGTCTCTTGCAAGTGATTCAGGTATCAAAGCTGATTACTATGCTTTTTGTGATCAGGATGATGTATGGTTACCTTTCAAGCTGTCAGCTGGTATATCTTGGTTTGAGTCAATTCAAGGCAAAAGTAATTCAGTCCCTATGCTATATGGCGGCAAAACAATATATGTAGATGAGAATCTCAAGATATTGGGAAATTCACTTGAATTCAATTACCCAAAGGTCTTTAGAAATGCAATGGTTCAATCTATGGCTGGAGGTAATACACTAATTTTTAATCAGGCAAGTAAAGAATTGCTTGAGAGAGCAAGGGGGGTTAATCCTGCATCACATGATTGGTGGCTATATCTTTTAATTTCAGGTGCGGAAGGCTTATGTTTTTTTGATGTCAATCCCCACATCCTCTACAGGCAGCATAGAAATTCGTCTGTGGGAGAGAATCGATCTTTATTAGCTAAATTAAGGCGCATTTATTTCCTATTTGGAGGTAGATTTAAAGTGTTAATGGACCTAAATTTAAAGGCATTGAGTTTGCATCAAAATTTACTTAGCAAGGATAGTTCTAGTTTGCTAAATACATTTATTCAAATGAGGAAGGTAAGCTTGCTAATGCGGATAAGATTGTTTGGAGTTTGCGGACTCTTTCGGCAGACAAGAAATGGAACAGTTGCATTATTTCTGGCTGTCATTTTTAATCAACTCTAATAAAGATATTACTAATATTGAGAAAAATGTATAAAGTAATTTCTGACCTTTTTATGAATTGGCCTTTGCTATCTCAGCTAATTCGACAGCAAATGACTCTGCGCTATCGTCGAACTGCTCTCGGATATTTATGGACCTTGTTAAATCCATTGATGATGATATTGATCATGGGTGTTGTATTTTCATCCTTGTTTAAGGAGGACTTGTTTCAATTTACTGCCTTTTTATTCGCGGGGATGATTCCTTGGAATTTCATTAATGGTGTGGTTAGTCAATCTGGTGCAGCATATATTAGTAATGAGGGATTAATTAAAAAAATTTATATCCCTAAAATTATATTTCCGTTGAGCATTGTTGTAACTTTATTTGTAGATACGCTTCTATCTTTTACAGTGCTACTTTTTTTAATTATCGTTCTTGGCGGCCAGATCTCTTGGGCAATCATTTTTGTCCCAGTAGCATTAATTTTGCTTTTACTATTTGCAGTAGGAGTCAGCCTTATTGTATCAATAGCTAATGTTTTTTATAGGGACCTTCAATATATATTGACAATTGTTATGCAAGGATTATTTTATTTAACACCTGTGCTATACATAAAAGATAAAATGCCAACCGTCTTGTCTGAATTAGTATCTTTAAATCCCTTGACTCCGCTTATTGAAATATTTAGAGCGCCTATTTCTTATCGTTTGCTGCCTGGATACTACACTCTTTGTATTGCTATTATGATTTCATTTGGTACCCTTGCTATTGGGGTTTGGCTATTCTTGCGCCAAGAAAAAAAAATAATTTTTAGGCTATAGCTCTCATGTCAAAGATATCAGTTAAAAACCTCTCAATTAGATTTCGAATTTATCACGATCAATCTCCATCTATAAAAGAATCATTTGCGAATTTATTCAAAAAGAAATCTCATTCAAGTTATTCCGAATTCAAAGCCTTGGATGATGTTTCTCTCGAGATTGCTGCTGGTGAAAGAGTTGGAATTATTGGTTCTAATGGTGCCGGTAAGAGTACTTTATTAAAGGCTTTATGTAGAGTATATGAGTCTGATGAGGGGGATGTAATAGTTGAAGGTAGGTTGGCTCCACTTCTTGAAATAGGCGCAGGATTCCATCCCGAATTTACTGGCAGAGAAAATATTTATTTAAATGGCTCTATTTTGGGAATCAATAAAAAAACATTAAATCAAATTGAATCAGAAGTGATTGCATTTGCTGAGGTGGAGGAGTTCATTGATACTCCCGTAAAATATTACTCAACCGGCATGTATATGCGATTAGCTTTTTCTTTAGCCACTGCTGTACATCCAGATATTTTGATATTGGACGAAATCTTCGCTGGAGGTGATGCCAACTTTATGACTAAAGCAAGGGAAAGAATACTTTCTTTGGTTGATAAGGCAAATATTGTAATAATGGTTTCACATGATCTATCTATAATTAATGCATTATGCAGCAGAGTTATTTGGATTGATCATGGCAAAGTAATAGCTGACGGCCCCACAAATCTTATAGTTTCATCATATTTGAATAATGAGAAGCAGGCTACTTAGCTTCTATGACTATACAAATTTTTCTGAATAGTTAAATGAATAATCGTTTTCAAATCCCAAAATATTTCAATGTCTCGTATGATTCTCAGGTAGAGGACTGCTTTTTACCAATACTTTATCACCACCGCATTTTAAAAATTAAAAATTTGTATAGGAAATATTTTAAGAATATAGGTTTTTTTCGGAGTATTGTAGATTTCTTTCTAAGAAAAGCACACCAAGCCGTTAATTTATTTTTTAGATTTAAATTCAGCTTGAGTCGGCGTTATTCAATAATTAAATTCCGGGACTATATCCGTGCAAATGGGTCGCCTGTCTCAAACTTGGTATCAGAATGTAGAGCGGAGACTCCACCACCAAAAATTTTTCCTGAGAAAGATAGTTTGCTGGTCAGGCCTGCACATCCATTTTATGAGTTTGCCCCTATTCAAGTCGCAACCATACAAGATGCGACAGTAATTGGTGGCACCAATATGATTTTTGTTAAAGAGAAAGTAATTTGTCATGATTTGTACGATTTTAAAAGTGATAGTACAAGTGAGGAATTACATAATCGTTGTTCTATTGACCGGAAAAATAACCAAATCACATGGTTTAGAAAACATAAAAACCATATAAAAATTTCAACTGCAGCTGTATTTTTAGATGCTTGCGCTCATAATTATGCCCATTGGGTAACTGAGGTTCTCCCTCGTATCGCAGCTTTTTGTAAACAAGATTCCTTTAATGGTATTCCCATTGTTGTTGATGATGGGCTTCATATCAACTTGATGGAGTCTTTGGGTCCTATTGTTGGGGGCAATAGAGAAATATATACCTTAAGAAAAAATGAGTCCTTATTCGTTGAGGCCTTATTTTTGGTTTCTGCTGCTGGTTATGTTCCATTTGGAGTTAAGTCAAGAAGTTACTCCACACCATCTCAAGGAGTATTTAGTCCGCTTGGTCTAACCCAGATGCGCAAATTCTTTATGGAGGAAATTGAGAAATTTCCAAAACGACAGTGGCCAAGTAAGATTTTTTTACTCAGAAAATCTTCAGCTAGAAATCTTTTAAATGAAAATAAATTGATGCTTGGTTTATTGGAGAGGGGTTTTACACCAATAGATACGAATGAGCTAACATTTTTAGAGCAGGTTCAGTTATTCAGTAATGCGCGAGAAATTGTTGCTGTGACAGGATCCTCTCTTGTGAATGCTATTTTCGCAGGTTCTGGCGCTAAAATTTCTGTGATTATGTCGAAGCACAAGGATATGATTTACAAATACTGGTTGAATATGCTTTCTCCTTTAGGAATTCATCTAACGTACCTTTTGGGTAATATTTCTTCTAAAAAATATCTTGGGATACATTCTGATTTTGTTATTTCCGAGGAGTGTCTTTTAGATTTTCTCTCTAATATGGACAATACATGACGCTAATCCATCCTACAGCCATAATATCTGCAGGTGCAAGATTAGGTAAGGACATTCAAATAGGCGCTTTCACTATAATCTATGGGAATGTTATCTTGGGAGACCGAGCAATAATTGGCAGTCATTGTGAGTTGGGTGTGAAATCTGCTTTTGGAGATGGGTCCCCTTTGGTAATTGGGGATGATGCTCAAATTCGTTCACATTCTATTTTTTATGAATCATCTAAATTTGGTAGCGGCCTTGTAACTGGGCATAGGGTAACTGTGATGGAAAAGACTATTGCAGGTAAGTCTTTTCAAATTGGATCTGCTACTGAAATTCAGGGTGATTGTTCAGTCGGTGATTACGTTCGATTTCAATCGAATATCTTTGTTGGTAAGACAGTAAAAATTGGAAATTTTGTCAGAATCGCACCCTACGTTATTTTAACAAATGACCCAACACCGCCAAGTAACGTTTTGATGGGTTGTGTTATAGAGGATTATGCAAGCTTATCTGCCGCATCAACGATATTGCCTGGGGTAAGAATTGGGAAGAATACTTTGGTAGCCGCTCAATCTTGCGTAACAAAGGATGTTCCTGAGGGTATGTTTGTGGCGGGTGTTCCTGCTAAAGTTTTAGGAAGAGTTTGTGATATCAAGTTGCGTGATGGATCCGGTAGATCTGCTTATCCATGGATTCATCATTTTAAACGTGGCTTCCCAGATGAAGTTACTAATGAGTGGGATAGACTCAGCGGGAGTGATAAGTGATTGATAAATGTCAGGTTTTGGCAATGCCAAGGATTAACGACCCAAGGGGGAATTTAACTTTTATAGAGGCAAATCGACATATTCCGTTCAAAATACAACGTATTTATTATTTGTATGATGTACCTGGTGGGGCAGAGCGTGGTGGCCATGCGCACAAGAATTTACATCAATTAATTATTGCTATGTCAGGCTCGTTTGATATCCATCTTGATGATGGAGTTAAAAAGAAAAGCATACATTTAAATCGTAGTTATAACGCATTATATGTATGTCCAATGATTTGGAGAACAATAGATAATTTTTCTTCAGGAGCTATTTGCATGGTTCTTGCTTCAAATTATTACGAAGAGTCAGATTATTTTCGGGATTACCAAAATTTTCTTTTAGCAATAAATTAAGTGGCAGATTTTAAATATAAGGCACCATTGAAAAAATTTATTAACTTAAAAATTATTCCAGATTTAATATTACTGGTTGCTTCACCGTTATTAATTTTTTATAATTTGATTAATTATGGTAACGAAGGATACTATATTGTTGCTCATAATCATATTTTAGGAGTGAACTCAAGCCCAGAGAAAATTATCTCTCTAATACTGGGGGGTGATAGTACCTATCAATTGAAATTTGCTGTAGATTATATTAATAATGGTGAAATTGGGGGTTGGGTATTAAATTTGTGGCCACCAGGTTTACCATTTTTAAATATTATTTTTATAAAATTATTTGGATCTGATTATTACCTACTTAAAGCGTTAATTTTTGCAGCATTTATTTTTACATCAGCTACTTATATTGCCTATAGATTTTTAAAGATTAGGGGGCAAGAGTATTTAATTATAACATTTCTCTTGATTATTCAATATAGTGAATCTGTTAAAAATTCAATATTCAATAATTTATTTTTTATATCTTCCGATTTTTATTGTTTTTGTATATTGCTAGCTTTAGTTCCAATTCTCTTGAGGGGAGTAGTTAAAGGCATTTCAGGTATCCTCTGCATTTCAATTCTTATGGCCTTGCTGGCATACTTTCGAAGTTATTACTTTTTGATAATTCAGATGTCTACCATAATGGTTTTGGTATTAGCAATTATTTTCATAGCATATAATTATTTTTTTGGCAGAAGGATAATAATTTCTAATTTTATTAGAAATACCCTCTTCAGGAAAATAGCTATGATTTTTATAATTACTTGGTTAATGTTACTACCATGGATTGTTTTATTAAAAATTGAGCATAAACCTTTTTTATGGACCGTAACAGACCAGGTTTGGGCTGCACAATGGAGATTGGATGTACCTGACTTTTTAGCTGGAATAAATACTCCTTGTTTAATTGAAAAAGAATTATGCATGAAGTTAATGCCATATCAACTTCAGGATACTTGGGCAACCCCAGTTTTGGGTGCTAATTTTTATAAAAAATTATCGCTAGTAACCTTTATTTCAAATCCAGTAATTTGGTACAAAGAAAAATTAAATTTCTTCTATATTTTTTGGTTTGAAGGACGCCATCTAATTGATATTAATTCGATGTATAAGTTTATTCAATATTTCAATATGGCTGCAATTTTAATTCTGGTTTTTTATTTTTCGATTTATAGAATTTATTATTTTTTTAAAAATTTTAAATATAATAGTTTTACTTTTAACAAAGATGACAATATAGGATTTATATTGTTTTTATTTTTATTTTTTAATATTATAATATTTACTTTTGCACATTTTGAATCAAGATATTCCTTGCCATTAAAGTTATCCGTTTATGTTATATTGATTTATAAAGTTAGTAGTTATTTTAAATTTAATAAATTTAGAGTGACAAGATTAAAGTGGGGGGGTAAATGAAAGCAGTTATTCTAGCTGGTGGCTTGGGTACTAGGATATCTGAGGAAACGGATGCTAAGCCAAAGCCTATGATAGAGATAGGTGGGATGCCAATTTTATGGCATATACTCAAATTATATTCAGCTCATGGAGTAAATGATTTCGTCATTTGCTGCGGATATAAAGGGTATGTGATTAAAGAATATTTTGCAAACTATTTCCTGCATATGTCGGATGTTACATTCGATATGGTTAAAAATGAAATGATTGTTCATAATAAATACGCCGAGCCTTGGTGTGTAACTTTGGTTGATACCGGCCCTGAAACTATGACGGGTGGTCGATTAAAGCGCGTAGCTTCTTATATTAAAGACGAAGAATTATTTTGCTTTACTTACGGCGATGGCTTAAGTGATGTTGATATTACAAAGCTTATTAGTTTTCATCGCTCACACGGAAAGATGGCTTCATTAACAGCCGTCTATCCACCTGGTCGCTTTGGTGCTTTAGATATAGGCAGCAATAATCTGATTACCTCTTTTAAGGAAAAGCCTAAAGGTGATGGCGGGATGATAAATGGTGGTTTTTTTGTACTTTCACCTAGAGTAATTGATCTAATAGATGGTGATTTAACTATTTGGGAGCGAGAGCCTCTGGAGAGATTGGCGAATACGTCTGAAATGATGGCTTATGAGCATGATGGGTTTTGGCAGGCCATGGATACGCTTCGTGATAAGAATTACCTTGAGGAGCTTTGGGCTTCGGGTAGTGCACCCTGGAAATCTTGGTAATGTTAGGTACTCGGGTTGACCCTCTCTTCTGGCGAGATAAAAATGTGTTTTTGACAGGGCATACTGGCTTTAAAGGTAGTTGGTTGTCATTATGGCTGTCCTCAATGGGCGCCAAGATTACTGGGTATGCATTGGCGCCTAACACCACTCCAAACTTGTATGATGTATTGGATATAAGCTCTTTTATAAAGAAATCATATATTGCTGATATTTGTAATTTGACAGCCTTGCAGAAGGCTATTTCCGAAGCTAAACCAGACGTTGTAATTCATATGGCTGCTCAACCTCTAGTGCGCTATTCATACGCCCATCCTGTAGAAACTTACGAAACTAATGTGATGGGTACAGTTCATTTATTAGATTGTTTGCGAATGATTGATACTGTGCGTGCTACAGTAATTGTGACTACTGATAAATGCTATGAGAACACTGAGCGTTTAGAGGGTTATCGTGAGATTGAGCCAATGGGCGGCCATGATCCTTACAGCAGTAGCAAGGGTTGTGCTGAACTAGTGACGGCCGCATATCGACAGTCATATTTTCCGAAAAATAAGTATTCGGAGCATCGCCATGCGATTGCCTCTGTGCGGGCAGGTAATGTTATTGGTGGCGGTGATTGGTCGCAGGATCGCTTAATTCCTGATGCAATTAAAGCCTTTGAGAATCAGCAAGTATTGAGTATTCGCAATCCTTTGGCTACACGCCCATGGCAGCATGTCTTGGAGCCCTTATCTGGCTACCTAATCTTGACCCAGGCGCTGTATGAAAATGGGCCGAAATATATGGGTTCATGGAATTTTGGGCCACACAATGAAGATGCAAAACCAGTCAAAGAGGTTATTGATTTGCTCATCAAGAACTGGGGTAGTCCAGCTGCTTGGGCGCAAGACGCTGGATCGCATCCCCACGAAGCGCACTCTCTTAAATTAAATATTTCTAAAGCCCGCGAGCATTTGGGCTGGTTGCCTAAATGGGGCTTAGATGAGGCCATTAACCAAATTGCAATTTGGCATCGAGCCTACCAAAATAAGCAAGACATGAGGGCTGTAAGTCTTTCTCAAATTCAATCCTACTGTCAGTTCTAACCTAATATATTTTTTATGAATACAGAAATTATCGATATTAAAAAACTAGAGCAGGAAAAAATTCGCCAACAGATATCAAGATTAGTTGATCGGTATGCGGCTCTAGAATTTGCACCCAGACCTTTTTTTCCAGGCCAAACGGTAGTGCCGCCATCGGGTAAAGTGATTGGTGCTCAAGAATTAAAAAATATGGTCGACGCTTCGTTGGATGGCTGGTTGACTACAGGTCGTTTTAATGATTTATTTGAAAAGAAGCTTGCCGAGTTCATTGGTGTTAAACACGCCATTACTGTAAATTCCGGATCATCTGCTAATCTGGTGGCCTTTTCAACCCTAACATCTCCTAAATTGGGTGAGCGTGCCATTAAGCGTGGTGATGAAGTTATTGGCGTGGCTGCAGGATTTCCCACTACGGTCAATCCGATTGTGCAGTTTGGCGCCGTTCCAGTATTCGTAGATGTCGATCAATATACCCACAACATTGATGCTACAAAAATTGAAGCAGCAATTGGGCCTAAGACTAAAGCGATTATGTTGGCACACTCATTGGGGAATCCATTCAATTTGGATGTGGTGGTCGCCCTATGCAAGAAATATAATCTTTGGTTAGTGGAGGATTGCTGTGATGCGCTAGGCACCACCTACAAGAGTCAAATGGTTGGCACTTTTGGAGATATTGCAACATTAAGTTTTTACCCAGCACATCACATCACAATGGGTGAGGGCGGCGCAGTTTTTACTAACAACTTTGAACTTAAGCAGATCGCTGAGAGTTTTAGGGATTGGGGTCGTGATTGCTATTGCCCGCCAGGTAAAGACAATACTTGCGGCAAACGTTTTTGCTGGAAATTAGGCGATCTTCCTGAGGGTTATGATCATAAATACACATATAGTCATCTAGGTTATAACCTTAAAATTACTGATATGCAGGCAGCTTGCGCACTTGCGCAATTAGAAAAAGCTCCAGAGTTTATTCAGACTCGAAAAGATAATTTTAAGTTTCTCAAAGACCGTTTACAGACTTGTGCTGAATTTTTGCAACTCCCAGAGGCTACTGAAGGATCTGATCCTTCTTGGTTTGGTTTTCCAATTACAGTCAAAGAAGCAAGTCCGGTCTCTCGTTTGGACTTAACTAGTTATTTAGACCAGCATAAAGTTGGTACTCGCTTGCTCTTTGCTGGCAACCTTACCCGTCAACCTTATATGGCTGGGGCTAATTACCGAGTCAGCGGTGATTTAACTAATACCGATGTTGTGATGAATAACACGTTTTGGATTGGTGTTCAACCCGCCCTCACAAGAGAGATGCTTGAATATGCCGTCTCAAAGATTGAGGGATACTTAGGCATCAACTTTTAATAATAGTTTGATAGAAATAATTATGACTAATTCAACATATGATATTTACAAGAAGGCAGTTATTGAGAATTTTAAATTCTTAAAGGCTGCTGAAAATTTGCGTGATGCTTTTTTACGCGCAATATCAATTAGTCAGAGAGGATTTTTATTGCCTGTATGCGCTGCCCATCAAGCTGATGTTGAATTACTGCAAAAATTAACTGAATGGCGTAATACTAATGTGGATGTTTATCCCACTCAATTCGTAGCTACCGTCGAGAGCACTCGTTTTTGGTTAAAAGATCGGTTATTAGCCGTGGAGGATCGAATGTTATTTCTGGTTGTTGATAACACTGGAAAAGTATTGGGCCATATTGGTTTTAATGGCTGCTTAAATTCAGCGCAAGCTTTCGAAATTGATAACGTTGTAAGGGGTGATGCCGAGGCTGAGAAAGGGATCTTCTCAGAAGCCATGATCACGCTAATGGAGTGGGCAAGAAAAACGATTAACGTAAATGAATTCTTCCTCCGCGTAATGGATAAGAACCAGCATGCAATCGATTTTTATAAGAAGAATGAATTTATTCAGGATCGACTCATACCCCTGGTAAAGGTAGAGAAGGGCAGCACCGTCAATTACATAGAGGCGGGCGCTGGTCAAACCCCTGATAGAAATTTTATGCAGATGAAGTGGGCGCCTGCTAGATCATATGTTGGAAAGTCCTTAATTTTGACCGCAGGCCCATCAATCTCTGCGCGTGAAGCTGTCTATGCCTTTGATGCTGCTAATAATGGCTGGAATAGCGGGTGGTCAAAGTACTTAACTACTTTTGAGAAGAAGTTTGCAGAGTATGTTGGTGTTAAGTACGCAATGGCAACATCAAGCTGTACAGGCGCCTTGCAGATTGCTTTAATGGCACTAGACATTGGTCCTGGCGATGAGGTCATCGTTCCAGATCAAACCTGGGTAGCTACTGCAAATGCAGTGCGTTATGTGGGTGCTATACCGATATTTGCTGATATTGAATTAGATACTTGGAATATTGACGTTAAATCAGTAGAAAAATTAATTACCAGTAAGACAAAAGCAATTATGCCTGTGCATATGTATGGCCACCCTGCCAGAATGACGGCGTTACTTGAGTTAGCTAAGAAGCATGGTTTAAAGGTGGTTGAGGACGCTGCACCTGCTATTGGTGCAGAGTGGAAAGGTAAGCGCTGCGGATCTTTTGGTGATTTTGCTGGATTTAGTTTCCAGGGTGCAAAGCTGATGGTGACTGGCGAAGGTGGCATGCTTGTTACTAATAACGATGAGCTTTATCAGAAAGCCTTGAAAATCTGGGATCAAGGCCGCAATCCATCGCGTACTTTCTGGATTGATGAAAATGGCGTTAAATTCAAAATGTCCAATATCCAAGCTGCTCTTGGTATGGCCCAATTGGAGCGTGTAGATGAGTTGATTGAAATGAAGCGACGTCTATTTTCTTGGTATCAAGAAGGGCTCTCAGGAATACCATTCATCTCCTTGAATGAAGAGGTGAAAGACGCGCATAGTATTTATTGGATGAGTAGCTTCCGCCTTGATGAGGCTGCCCCAATTAGTCGTGACGATCTGATTAAGAGATTAAAAGAGGTCAATGTAGATACCCGCCCTGTTTTCCCAGCTATTAGTCAGTATCCTATTTGGCCAAGACATCAAGAGCCACAGCCAACAGCAATGCGAGTTGGGCTGCAGGCTATTAATCTGCCAAGCGGTGTGTGTCTTACGAAAGATGAGGTAATGTATGCTGCGCAACAGGTAAAAAGGATATTGGGTGGGTAATACTAAAGACTCTCGTGAGTTGGCTCGTAGGATTCGGGTTAACGCTTTACGAATGGTTCATCGCGCTCGCGCTTCTCATATTGCCAGTGCTCTATCGATAGTGGATATTCTTGTGGTGCTCTATGGGCGAGTGATGAATATATCCCCAAGCCTCATTAATTCAGAAACAAGGGATCGATTTATCTTGAGTAAGGGCCATGCTTGCGTTGCTCTTTACTCCACTTTAGCTGAAATGAGTATTATCGCTAAGAGCGAGTTGGAAACTTATGGCCAGGATTTTTCTTGGTTAATGAATCATGTAAGCCATAAGGTACCTGGTGTCGAGTTTTCTACTGGCGCTTTAGGTCATGGGCTGCCATTTGGAGTGGGGAAATCCTTAGCGTCAAAAGCTAGTAATAAGATTTGGCGGGTTTTTGTACTACTCAGTGATGGGGAGATGGATGAGGGTTCCAACTGGGAGGGCTTAATGTTTGCCGCCCATCATCGCCTTGATAATCTTACAGCTATCCTTGACTACAACAAGCTACAGAGTTTAGATACGATTGCCAATACTCTTGGCTTGGAGCCGCTTCGCGCGAAATTAGAGTCTTTTGGGTGGCATGTAAAAGAAGTTGATGGGCACAACCATAATGAGCTCTATGATGCCCTCTCTTTTAAGTCGATAAATAAGCCACTTTTTATCATAGCGCATACCCTTAAAGGTAATGGCGTGAGTTTTATGGAAAACAAAGTTGAGTGGCATTATAAAAATCCAAACGATGAGCAGCTGGCATTAGCTTTGGCTGAGCTTGGAGAAGAAAATGCGTAACGCCTTTATTGAGGAGTTAGTCCAGGCTGCCTCGCTTAATGAAAAAATAGCTTTAGTAGTAGGGGATCTTGGTTATGGTGTGGTTGAGCCATTTGCAAGCCGGTTTCCAAAAAGATTCTTTAATGCGGGAGTTGCTGAGCAGAATATGATGGGACTTTCAGCAGGTTTAGCCTCTGAAGGTTTTCATGTTTTTGTATATTCCATAGCAAACTTTCCTACATTTAGATGTGCCGAGCAAATTCGCAATGATGTGGATTATCACCAACTTCCTGTAACAGTAGTTGCGGTGGGAGGGGGTCTTGCCTATGGTAATTTAGGCTATTCCCATCATGCCGTTCAAGATTATGCATTAATGCGTGCTATGCCAAATATGCTCATTGCCTCTCCTGGCGACCCAATGGAGGTGCGGGCATGCATGCGTTATTTAATTAATAATCCTCAACCTAGTTATTTGCGCTTAGGAAAGGCTGGAGAAAAAAACTTACACCCTAAGGTGCCGGAGCTCACACCAGGGAAATGGCTTAAATTAGGATCTGGTACTACCCAAAAAACTTTTTTGACGACTGGTGCGCCGCTAGCACTCGCCAAGAGCTGGCTTGAATCCAGTGTTAAATATAACGACTTTGCTATTCATTCGTTGCCTTTATGGGGAATGAAATGGAAATCAATCCAGATAGAGCAGATTCGAGAGTGTGAGGAGATTCTTACGCTTGAGGACCATTTATTGGATGGTGGCTTTGGGAGTTGGCTCCTTGAGTCCTCAATTTTGGAACCAAAGCAATTGTCAAAGCTAAGGCTTAAATATCTAGACTCATCTGTATGTGGTTTAGTCGGAAAGCAGGAAGTACTAAATGGAATGGGCGGTTTGGTGCCTTAACCACCAAGGGTAACGGACTGACTAATGAGATTTTATCCCTGAGATTGATGAAAATGAAAAAAAAACTTGTATCTATAGTTACCCCAACATTTAATGAGTTTGAGAATATTGAAGAGTTGTGTTGCAGGATTGAAAAAACCATGCAAGGTTTTTCTGAAAAATATGATTACGAGCACATCATTATAGACAACTGCTCGACTGACGAAACGGTAAAAGCTGCTTCTGCACTTTCAAAAAAAAATCCTGCAATTAAAATTATTGTAAACGTAAGAAATTTCGGGCCAGTGCGCTCCCCATACTATGGGGTGCTGTGTGCATATGGGGATGCGGTGGTGCTGATGGCTGCAGACCTTCAGGACCCTCCTGAATTGATAGAAAAATATCTCAAAAAATGGGAAGAAGGCTTTGATGTAGTTTTAGCTACCAAACCCAAAAGTAAAGAGTTACCAATCATGCGGGGAATTCGCAAAACTTTTTATCGACTATTAAATCTTATTAGTGACGTACCTTTGGAAAACAATGCAACTGGAACAGGCTTGTTCGATAGAAAAGTTATTGATTTATTGAGAAAAGTATCGGATCCATACCCTTATTTTAGAGGATTAATTTGTGATTTGGGATTTTCCAGATGTACTATTGACTTCTTGCAACCAACCAGAAAGCACGGCTATTCAAAAGCTAATATGTATGGTATGTTTGATCAAGCATTTCTTGCTATGACCAAGCACTCAAAAGTGCCATTACGTTTGATGACTTTTCTTGGGATTTTTTTAGGTTTTGCTTCAGTATTTATGGCAATCATATTTTTTGTCATGAAACTTTTGTACTGGGATTCTTTCTCAATGGGAATGGCACCATTATTGATTGGCGGCTTTTTTCTTGCAGGCATCCAATTTTTATTTTTGGGCATACTGGGCGAGTATATTGGGATGATCCTAACCCATGTTAGAAAGATGCCCCTTGTGGTTGAGCGTGAACGTATTAATTTTAATGATTGAAGTATCCATAATGCTTGCGAATTTAAGCTTTTGTAAATTAGTAAAAAAAGATTTCATCATTTTTTTACTTGTGGGTCTAATTAATACAATATTTGGATATACAATTTTTGTAATATTAATTAATTTAAAAATGTACTACCCTGTGGCACTATTTTTATCAACAATAATGGGAGTCGCTTTTAATTTTAAAACTACCGGTTCAATAGTTTTTGGGTCAAGAGATAATTCATTAATTTTTAGATTTATAGCTGTTTATATTGTCCTGTATCTTATAAATTTAGGGATTTTAAGGATATTTAATCTGCTGGGATTTGATCTTATTTATTCTGGAGCTTTATCAATTTTCCCGGTGGCAATTCTTTCATATTTACTTAATAAGAGATTTGTATTTGTTAATAAAAATTAAAATGGTAAATCTCAATATTATTTTTTATTCCAGTTGGAGCATTAAATGATGATGAAGATACCTTTCCTTGATTTGAATTCAATGCATTCAAAAATTACGGGGCAACTCGATGCTGCTTATGAGCGCGTTATTAGATCGGGATCTTTTGTAATGGGGGCTGAACTTGAAGCCTTCGAAGTGGAATTTGCTGAATATTGCGAGGTCAAGTACTGCGTGGGTGTCGGTAATGGTCTTGAGGCTATTCATTTGCTCCTTAAGGCTTTCGGCATTGGTCCTGGTGACGAGGTCATCGTTCCTTCCAATACATTTATTGCAACCTGGTTAGCAGTTTCACAGTGTGGGGCAATTCCAGTTCCAGTCGAACCTAATCCTAATACGCATAATATTGATCCATTACTCATTGCCACCGCAATCACTGGTCGTACAAGGGCAATAATTCCAGTTCATCTATATGGTCAGCCTGCAGATATGGACTCCATTTGTGAAATTGCCACCAAGCATGATTTAGTTGTCATCGAGGATGCGGCGCAAGCTCAAGGTGCGCGTTATAAAGCTAGAAGGGTCGGCTCTTTGGGGCATGCAGCTTCTACGAGTTTCTATCCTGGAAAGAATCTTGGGGCTTTGGGTGATGGGGGTGCGGTGCTTACTAGTGATAGTGCAATTGCAGCCAAGGTTAAAAAGTTACGAAACTATGGCTCAACAATAAAATATCAGCATGAAATTGCCGGCTACAACAGTAGGCTTGATGAAATGCAGGCAGCTTTTCTCCGTGTAAAATTAGACGTACTGGATGAATGGAATGATCAGCGTAGAGATGTTGCGCGCCAATATTCAAAGGCACTTTTAGGCACAGATATAGCTTTGCCTTTTGTTCCAGATTATGCTGATCCTGTTTGGCATCTTTATGTAATTCAGACAAATCGAAGAGATGAGCTGCGGAAATTTTTGGAAAAAAGAGGGGTCTCTACTGTAATTCACTATCCCATTCCTCCGCATCGACAGGAGTGCTATGCTCAATTTCAAAATTACTATCTTCCAATTGCTGACAGCCTGGCCAAAAAAGTTTTAAGTATGCCTATATCTCCTTTAACCAGTAGTCAAGAGATTGAATTTATTGCTAATTCTGTTCAAGAGTTCTTTGAGTTGTAGTCAGTTAGCATAAAACTAATACTGATATTCTATTTTTATTGGGGAACCCTTTTGAATTATGTAGTTTTTTTAAAAAATTTATTAACTTCTAAAGTTGCGAAATTAGTACAGTTTTTTAAAAAGACAAAAATAGATGCGCACAGTGATGATGTTGATAGATTAATTAAAAAAGGTTTTGAGTTTTTATGGCAAGGTGGCGCAAAAAACACTTCTGCCTCATATGATTTATTTCTAGCCGCATTGCATTTAAATCCTCTATCTAGCGGTGCTCATGCGGGAATTGCTAGAGTTATGAGATATCGAAAGCAATTGGAACTTGCACTCTATCATGCGGAAATTGCAGAATCAGAAAACAACTCGGATTACCATAATCTTAAGATAAAAGCCTATATATTGAGAGATCTCGGGCGTTTTGAGGAGGCAATTCAAACCTTAAACAAAGCAGCAGTCCTTGAGCCAATTGGTCAGGGTCGATTCCTGACTGAGTTGACAGCAAAAATCATTACATCTGCACTGGAAAAACAGCATTACATTGGCTTAAGAATTATTTTAAATTCACTTCGGTACTTTGATCATGATAGTTGGGAGCCATATCGGCTCGGATGGTGGTTGCTAAAAGAAAAAGGGAATCATAGTGGATCACAACTTATAGCTGTTGGGCGATTTGTTTCTGGAGTCGGAAGGGAATTTTTTGATGAAAGTTTAAAAAAAATAATTGAATCTAATTCAAATAAATATGGCAATGTTTTTGAAGAAAAAACCCTTGACTTAAATGAAGTAAGCCCTGACTTGTCTAATGAAAAAAATTTTTGCGATCATAAACAACATAATATAAGTATTGTCACCGTAAAAAAGGGGGGGTGCATATCAACAAGATTTGCAACCGCTGTATTGACTAATGGGAAACTAGTTGAAGAGTTAAGCCAAAACGATGCGCTGTTGATTTTTTACCGAACTCTGCCAGAGGTTCAAAAGGTGAAAGGTAGGGTATTAAATGCAGCATTTCCATGGGGTGAAGGTTTTTTTCATTTTATGATGGAGGTTCTTCCAACTATTGGACTCGCAAAAGAGATTTTAGGAGAGTCAACTTTCGATAAATATTTTTTACGTAAACGTGTTCCTTATCAACTCAGAATATTGGCTGAATTAGGAATTAATGAAGACCAATTAATTTTTTCAGAAAAGACCCCATCTATTTTGGCGGATGAATTGGTAACCATTGGAAATCTTGTGCCTCGACCTCCATTATATGAGGCGTCGAGTTGGTCATGTAATTATATTCGTAAAAAGTTTTCTCATATGGGTCAGGTGGATAATAAATATTCCAAGAGAGTTTTTATTAATCGAGGCGAGGGGGTTAATGGAAGGACAATTATTAATGAAACTCAGGTTGAATCTATATTGAAGAAATATGGATTCGAGACAATTTATCCAGAGACGCTTGATTTTTCATATCAGGTGTCCCTGTATCAAAATGCTGACTATATTGTTGCGACAGCTGGAAGTGCACTGCTGAATATTATTTTTTGTAATCCTGGGACTAAAATATTAGTTCTTTATCAGCCAAACAGTATTTGGCAAATCTATCAATCAATTGCACAAGCAATGGGCTTGGAGATGCATTTGCTTTTTGGGGAATTATCTCCAATGACTGGAGAGTTTGATCCTGATTGGATGGAGATTAATGACAATGTTAATTATTTAATTAATGAATCAAAATTAGAAGAGGCATTAAATGTTTTTTTAACTCCTGAGGCTATAAATTAATATGTCAAGAAAGATTGCTTTTTATGTGATGACGCTTAAAGGCTATATTTCTTTAAACCATTTTATTGAGGTGTTTGGTGCTGCGAAAATTTCCCATGTGATTGCCGCACAAGACGCTCAGATTGAGCAGGATTATTATATTGAAATTCAACAGCTTTGCATCTCTAATGGAATTAATTTTTATGATGTAAAGCAATCTCATCCTTCAGTCAAAGACTTAATTTGTATCGTAATTTCATGGAGATGGATGCTTAATTGTGATGCTGGAAATATAATTGTTTTGCACGATTCGCTGCTGCCTCGTTATAGGGGCTTTGCACCATTAGTAAGCTCTCTAATAAATGGAGAGAAATTGATTGGAGTCACTGCGCTTATTGCAAATGGTGACGTAGATCAAGGGGATATTATTTCTCAAAAAAGCCTCCCCATCTCATTCCCCATAAAAATTTCTAATGCTATCGAGATGGTCTCAACTTTATACTGCGACTTGGTAGAGGAATTGGGTAGAATGATTTTGTTTGAAGGCACTCTGCGGGCAATACCTCAAGATGACTCCCAGGCTAGTTATTCTTTATGGCTTGATGACAATGACTATTTTATTGATTGGTCATTGGGGGCAGATCAAATTAAAAGATTTATAGATAGCGTTGGTTATCCCTACAAAGGAGCTAGTAGCATTTTGGAGGGTAGAATAGTTAGAATTATCGATGCTGATGTTGTTGCAGATTTGAAGATAGCAAACAGGGTGCCGGGCAAAGTTTTTAGCATTAATGCAGGGGCTCCTATTATTGTATGTGGCGAAGGTCTTTTAAAGTTAAACATGATTTATGATGATCAAACTAAAAATGTATTGTTACCATTTAAAAAATTACGCACTCGCTTTAAATGAATAGTTATTCTATACCATTTAATAAGCCATTTTTAACTGGAAATGAGACTCGTTATATTACTCAAGCCGTAGAATCCGGAAAAATATCTGGTGATGGGTTATTCACAAAAAAATGCCATCATATTCTTGAGTCGAGGTATGGCTTTAAAAAGGCGTTATTAACAACCTCCTGTACCGATGCTTTGGAAATGGCTGCAATACTTTGCAATATTGAGCCTGGAGATGAGGTTATTGCCCCCAGCTATACTTTTGTTTCTACTGTTAATCCTTTTGTTCTACGTGGAGCAAAAATTATTTTTGCTGATAGCCAGAGTAATAATCCAAATATAGATGTTACCTCGATTGAGGCGCTATTAACACCTAAAACTAAAGTGATTATCCCTGTGCACTATGCTGGCATTGCCTGTGAAATGGACTCCATTCTGGATATAGCAAGTGAGAGAGATATATTTGTTGTTGAGGACGCTGCTCAATCAATCGATTCCTACTATAAATCTAGACCACTAGGATCCTTGGGTCATTTTGGCGCTTTTTCTTTTCATGAAACAAAAAATATTATTTCAGGTGAAGGGGGTGCTCTTATTATTAACGATTCTCGTTTTGAGAATCGCGCTGAAGTAATTCGTGAGAAGGGTACCAATCGATCGGCTTTTTTTCGCCAAGAGGTTGATAAGTATGGCTGGGTTGATATCGGCTCATCTTTTCTTCCCTCAGAAGTTTGCGCTGCTTTTCTTTGTGCGCAATTGGAAAATATTAACTTAATTCAACACCAACGAAAAAAAATATGGGACACATATTATAGACTTCTTGAGCCGCTTTGGCTTGCTGGTTTAATTGAGTTAATCGACATACCTAATACCGCCACTAACAATGGGCATATTTTTTGCTTAATTTGTAAGAACCTTGAACAACGTACAGATTTAATTAAGTTCTTAAAGAGCAATGGAGTTATGGCTCCGTTTCACTACATTTCTTTGCATAAATCGCCTTACTATCTTAAGCACCATGATGGTCGAGATCTGCCGAATGCAGATCGATATTCAGATTGTCTAATTCGTTTACCTATGTTCTATGAAATGACAATTGGTGAGGTTGAATACATTTCATTTTTAATAAAAAAATTCTTCTCAAATTAATTGAGATGATTTTCGTAACAGTTTAGTTTTTCAAAGTGGCATGTTATCTAACTTGGTAGAAAATCATTCTAATGTGTCAATTATGAATTTAATTCATAAGGTTGAGATGTCCCTGAAATATGGTCAGGTCAATACCGCATTGCATTCCATTCATAATTTTGTTGAGAAAATTATTACTGAGCCCCTATGCGTATCTCAGTGTTTGGGATCTTTTGAAATCGATGAGCTTTGTCTCAAAATTGGTCGTGATAGTTTTTCTAAATTACATTTAACTCAACAAGATATATGGCCTTTTAGGGGAAATCGACCAAGAGTTATTTATGTGGTTAGTCGTTTGCAACGCTCTGGCGGGCACACTCGGCTTATAAGGGATTTTATCAATGCTCAGCCAGAAAAAGATCACTTGGTTATCTCCACGGGGGTGGGAGGGCCAACAGATGTAGATTACTTTGCAAAGATATTTACTGAGACCAGTAATGCTCGCATACTAATTTCGCCACGCATTAATTTTCAAAGGCGACTTACTTGGTTGCAGCATACTTTAATTCTATGTCAACCAGAACATATCCACCTATTAAACCATCATCAAGATAGTGTTGCAGTTGCAGCGCTTGTTCCAGAGCTTGGGCTAGAAGGAACTTTTTATCACCATGGTGACCACCATTTTTGCTTAGGGGTTTATTCACGACATCTTACACATGTCGATCTTCATCCTATGGGATATCACTATTGTCGTGATGAATTAGCAATAGATAATCGCTATCTCCCTTTGACCTTTGAAGACAATAGTGTCAGCGAGACAGAACCTATTTATCTAAGTTCTGAAAATTTAATTACAGCGACTGCTGCCGGTTTTAATAAGCTTGAAATACCCTACTACGTCAGATATATAGATATCGTTCCACAAATTCTGAAGGCGACAGGGGGGTATCACATTCACATTGGAAAATTGACTCCTTGGGCTCTTTATAGTTTACGTAAAAAGATGAAAGTAGCTGGGATTCCTGGAAATCGTCTTATTTATATAGAGTGGACACCAAGTGTTTGGAAAACTCTGAAAAGGTATCGAGTTGACGTTTATATGGCATCATTTCCTTATGGGGCGGGATTAACATTGATTGAAGCAATGGGCGCCGGGGTTCCGGTGATCATCCACCAACACATGTATTCGCGCGTATTAAGCAGTTTGGAGTTGGCTTATCCTGAGGCTTTTAGTTGGAGTAATCCAGATGCTCTTTTGAGTCACTTGGAATCCCTGACGCCCCAAAAGCTTATAGTTGAGCAGGGTATATCTCGTAGACAATATGAAAAATACCATCGTCCTGAAATACTTCAAGCATATTTCCAAGGTGACAAACTGATGCAGTTGGATATTCCATCATTAAGCACAAAATTTAGGCCTCGCCCGGATGAGTGGATTGCATGGATTGAGAATCAGGTCAATTTACCTAGACTTATTTACCGCTGTTTTCATCGTTTCTTTAGAAGGATGCGACGGATTTTTAGCTAAACTATTTATCTTATTCCTTGTGAATATGATGCACTTATGCCAATCAATATTTAGGATTTCAGTGCTGCTAGGGTAAGCGGTTTGAGTATAGGGGATTGAACTATTCTGTAGTTTAATATTTAATACACTATTCAATTAATAAAGCTAAATTTATGATAGTCATGGGATTGCATTTTGGGCATGATGCATCAATAAGCATTACTCGAGATGGTGAGGTACTTCTTTGCGTGGAAAGAGAGCGCCTAACAAAAGTCAAACATGCTATTGCCATTACTGCTAAAGATATTGAGCTTTGTTTAGCTGATGTTGGACTATCAATTGAGGATATTGATTATTGCGGATTAACCTCAACCCAGTTGGTCGAGTTTGTCTTATTGGAGCCAGAAAAGTTATCTATAACTTTAGATTATCACCCTCTGCATCAATTGCCATGTACCATGACTGATAGATTAAATATTTCTCCTGGCGATCTGGATTTAATGTCATCAGGTTTACTGCGTAAAAATTTTAAATCTAAAGATCATCACTATAAAAATTTCTTTGAAAGCGGTTTTAATTTTAATTTGCCCAATACTAGTTTTTTTGGGGGATTTGAGCATTTCATTCAGTGCCCGGTTTGGGAAAAAAGACGAGGTCTCCACGATATTGCATCAACATCCTATGGGCTCTTTATTGAGAATGATGAAGTTAGTTATGGCTTCCATTACCCTGCGACACTCTCAATCCTAGGAAAAAAGATACCTTCATATATTTTCTCTCACCATTTTGCACATGCAGCCTATGCTTTTTATGAGAGCCCCTATGAGGAGGCTGCAATACTTACTCATGATGGAGGAGGAGGAGGAGGGCAATATGGATGTGGATTATTTGCCTATGGCAAGGGCAATCGTCTTTATCCATTAACACCCCATCATTTATCTGTTGGGGAACTCTATGATTACTCCGCAATGCGTGTAGGGTTTGACGTTAATGGAGGGGCTGGTAAGTTAATGGGTCTAGCAGCATATGGCAAGCCTAAGTTCTTTAACTCAGATTTTGTTGGGAATTGGTATGACATTAACCAAAAAGGTGCTAATGAATGGATAGCGCATTGTGAACAAAAGGCTCGTGATTTGAATTACGACACATCTTCATTTGGTAATGTGAATCAGATTCTTAACAAAGTAAATGTTGATTTTGCTGCAAGTAGCCAAAAGATTGTCGAAGAGTCTATGCTTCAAGGGGTATTTTCATTAAAAGAAGCTGTTTTTAATTCTGTTGGCCACGTTCCTAATTTATGTTTAAGTGGTGGGGTAGCGCTAAATTGCCCAGCTAATACCCGCATTGCTAATGAGGGGCCGTTCGACTCAGTCTCGGTTTTGCCCGCCATCATCGATAGTGGTCTTTCAATTGGCTCAGCATTAGCTATTTATCATAATATGGCTAATAAACCTCGATTACCAAAAACAAGTAGTCCCCTGCAAGGATACTTAGGCTTGCATGCAAGCAATCAAGATAAGCTTATTAATTCAACGCTAATTGATTTTGAAGAGAGTATAAATTTTCAGATTGTTGAGGATGGTGCAACAGATGCTGCACTCAGCCTGAATAAAAATCTTGTAATTGCTTGGTTTTATGGTCGTAGTGAGATCGGACCAAGGGCGTTAGGGCATCGTTCAATTTTAGCTAATCCAAAATTTTCCAGTAATTGGGAAAGGGTAAATAAAATTAAAAAACGTGAGCTTTGGAGACCCTTCGCTCCTGCCGTAATGGCTGAAGAAGCACATCATTTTTTTGATAATTTAGAATTACCTTCATATTTTATGCTCTTTAATGCGCAAGTAAGAAGTCAGGATATTCCTGCAGTAACTCATGTAGACGGCTCTGCGAGAGTGCAATCTGTTACCAAGGATTGTGGCCCTTTTTACGATCTTATAAAAGAATTCTGGAGTCTTAGTGGCATCCCAGTTGTTTTGAATACTTCATTCAATGGGCCTGGTCAGCCTGTGATTGAATATCCTTCAGAGGCTATTGAATTTCTGCTTGCAAGTGATTTGGATTATCTTTATTTTGGCAATATAAAGGTTTGGAAAAAATGAAGAAAATTCTTAAAACATTAGTTCTTTCCTTATTTCCTCAATTAGCAGAAATTTTAAATGCCCGCGATAGACTAAATAAAGAAAATATTGAGCTTAAAAGGAGAATTCAAATTCTTGAGAATTCTAAAAATAAAATATTTGAGGAGTTCGATATAAAATCAGAGGATTGTTTTCAATATTCTCTTCCTGATGAAGACTTTTCGGTCAAAGTCTTCGATTTCAAAACTATTCCAGGAAAAAACTGAATTGATATAACTGTTCTGGTCTGATTCCTCATAAAATTATTGCGGCGCACCAAAAATATCAGACATTTATTAATAGAATTTTTATTATCGAGATGGCTTTACCTTCAGCTCTACCGGCTAAAAAGTTTCCTTAAAGCTAGTTTACTCAAAATATGGTGAAGTAAGGTCGACTTTTGCAACATCCCATCCAAAATGTCTTTTACAATTGTTTGGTTGATATATTGGGGACACAGTCCTAACGCTGTTTCTGGTCAAACAGTTGAAAAATCTTTCTTAAAGGTCGTATTGCCATAAACCCGATAACTCTTAAATTATTTAGAGTTATTGTATTTGCTACAGAGTTAAAATCAATAATCTATAAGATACGGCTTACTATGCAAATGTACTCAAACATCAGAAATACATCAGGTGCTGCTTTTACTCTGGCCAAGTGGGCATTATTGGCTTGCGCCTTAGTTGGTTTAACTGCTTGTAAAAGTATGACAACCTTCTCTGAGGATTCCAAAAGTAAATTAGGTAAGGTTTTGAAGCCATATCGTCCAGACATGGTTCAAGGCAACTTTATCTCTAAAGAGCAATTAGAAAGACTTAAGCTTGGTATGGACCGAGAAGAAGTCAAAGTTATTTTAGGTACTCCATTGATCACGAGTGTGATGCATCCAAACCGTTGGGACTATGTGTTTGCATTTAAACGCGGTGACACTCAATTGGTGGAGCAACGTCAAGTGACTTTGATGTTTGAAAAAGATTTATTGAAAAAAATCAATGCTGATGATTTGCCAACTGAATATGAACTGATTGCAGAGATTGATGGTATCAAGGCGTCACGTCGACCACAACGCAAAGCTGTTGCGCAAGAGTTGGAAAGTCAGCATGCTGCTCCAACAGTTCAAACTGTGCCAAACCCAACGCAAGGTGTTGGAGTGCCACGTGGAGACACAAGACATTGATCAGGATTATTTGTTGATTAATACAGCAACAAAGAAACAAAAGAACAAAGAAAAATAAACAATAGCAGAGATATAAAAAATGACAACTTTGAAATTTGCCATTGCAGGTGCTTCTGGTCGCATGGGGCGCATGTTGATTGAAACAGTTTTAAATACTGCTGATGCTCAATTGGTGGGCGCCTTGGATATTCCGGGTAGTGCGCAACTGGGCCAAGACCCTGCCGCATTCTTAGGTAAAAGCACAGGTATCAAAATCACGGCAGATATCAAAGAAGGTCTAAAAGACGCAGATTTTTTAATCGATTTCACAAGACCTGAGGGCACCTTAGCGCATCTTGAAGTGGCTGAAGCTTTGGGTGTCAAAATGATCATTGGTACCACGGGTTTTACTGATGAGCAAAAAGCAAGGCTTAAAAAAGCCAGCGAAAAGATTGCGATTGTTTTTGCGCCCAATATGAGTGTGGGTGTTAATGCCACATTTAAATTATTAGAAGTGGCAGCCAAGATCTTGAA
>JACCDV010918176.1_pt1 | contig 25461 bp, 23 predicted proteins | sample 7446131 | NCBI WGS metagenome assembly JACCDV01 (sample SAMN15323448, study PRJNA562643) | freshwater metagenome | isolation source: river surface water | place: USA:Blue River Watershed | collected 2017-08-17
CACCAAATTCCTCTTTTAAAACTTCAAAAGGTTTTTTTTCCTCTTGCGCCATAGCAACAACTCTATCTAGTGTTTCGTTGTCGAATTCTGAAATTTTCTTCTTTTTCATGAAGTAAATACTATTTCTTTCTAGTTTATTGGTTAATAATTCAATATTAGTAAAAAAATAAATTCAAAAACTAAGTCAATTCCTTTTTTTGAAATTTTTAAAATTATTCAAAAGTGAGTAATAGTTTTTGAATAAAATTTATAGAATTGTTCGAAATGTTAAATTTATTCTCGGATTTTTAGTTTGTGTAGCTTTTGGAATTTGATGCTTGTAATGAATTTGGCTGCCTTCTTTCATTAATAATAAACTTCCGTGATTTAAATTCAAACTTAATTTTGCATCTGAATTGTTTATGTGTTTCAATTGAAACTTGCGTTCTTCCCCAAAACTTACAGAGGCAATTATTGGATTTCTGCCTAATTCTTTTTCATTGTCGGCATGCCAACCGTTGCTGTCTTTTTCGTTTCGGTATAAGTTGGCTAACACCGTGGTGAAGTTCTGATTTGATACTTGTTCTACTTTATCTTTGATAAACATCAAAGTGGGATTCCAAGCCTGAGGTTGCATCGTTAAGCCTGAATACGAATAGGGTTTTCCTTCATTTCCGAATAAACAAGTTAATCTAGGTTGGGCTATTTTCTTTCCAAATAGGGTAATATCGTCTTGTTTCCAAGGCGTTTCGTTCATTAATTTATCCCATAAAAGATCGGCTTCTTCTTTGTTAAAGAAATTTGGATAAAACTCGAAAACAGCATCGGGTAGTGGTAAAATTATTTTTTCTGTTGGAAATAAATCGAGCATAAAAAAAGCGATGAATAACATCGCTAATTTATTTATTTTTTCTTGAATTGTATGTTCATAATTACAATTGCGGCAATAATTAAAAGAATTCCTATCCATTGAATGAATAATACTTGCTCGTTTAAAAGGAAAAATGCCATCATTACCGAAACAGGTAATTCTAATGAAGACACGATACTTCCCAAACCAATTCCTGTATGAGGAAATCCTGCGTTTAGTAACATTGGTGGAATTATTGTGCCAAATAATGCTAAAACAATTCCCCATTTCGTAAAAATTTCAAAGTTAAAAGGAGTAACTTGGGTGTATAAACTAAAACCAAAAACGATAATAGCTCCACCTAATAACATATACAAACTTCTTTGTGCAGAAGAAATTCCCAATGCGACTTTGTTAGCGGTAAACATTGTTGTTGTAAATGATGCTGCAGCTAGTAACCCCCAAAATAATCCGTTTGCCCAATCGATTGTAGGGTCATTGAAATGAATTTTAAAAATATTGATAGCTAAAGCTGTTCCAATTAAAACAATAATTACTGAAATTATTTTTTGAAAAGAAGGTGCTTTTTTATCTAAAAACCATTCTAGTAAAACACCCATCCAAACGGTTTGCATTAATAATACAATTCCTATCGAAACTGGAATGTACTTTACCGCTAAATAATAGAAAACACTCGTCATACCTAACGAAGTTCCTGCAAGCATTAATTGGAAAATGTTTTTTGGAGTAGCTTTAACAGCATTATTCTTATTTTTGGTACGTTGGAATAAATTGATAATTAAAATTCCAAGAATTCCATAAATAAATTGTGATGAGGTTACTTCGGCAGTTGTAAAATCTTCTTTGTAAGCTAATTTTACAAAAGTGGCTAACATTCCGTAACTCGTTGCGCCTAATGCTACAAGGAAAACTCCTTTAATTATATTGTTGTTTGACATATCCTGAATTTTTAAGGGGGCGCAAATATAGTGTAAAAAGAAAAAAGAGATGAGATAATATAGAAAGTTTTTTATGGCATAATTTTAGTTGTAAAATTTCACAACTCTATATAATCAAGATTTCATTTTTATTTTAAATCCATTTCTATGAAGCATTTTATACTATTGATTGCGATAAGTTTTTTATGTTGTAATAATTCTGAAGTTGATGCTCTGGCTGTAGAAGATTATAGTTCATTTCACAATGAGGCAAAGAAATTTTGTAAAGAAAATCAATATAATGAAGACTTTTACTTTTTGGTTGATTTAAGTGTTCATTCAGGTAAAAATCGCTTTTTTATTTATGATTTTGGGACCAAGAAAGTATTAGATAAAAATTTGGTAACCCATGGGAGTTGCGATCAATTTGAAGAAAATCCTGACAAGTGGAAAAAGGTAAAATTTGACAATAGAGTTAATAGTCATTGTTCCATGAAAGGGAAATATAAAATAGGAAGTCGTGATTATAGTTCGTGGGGAATCAATGTAAAATATTGGTTACACGGATTAGAAAGTTCCAATAACAATGCGGTAAAAAGAGTTGTGGTTTTACATTCGTGGGATGCTGTTAAGAATATCGAGATTTATCCCCGACACAGTCCTTTGAGTTGGGGTTGCCCTGCAGTTTCCAATGAATTTATGGAGAAATTAGATGAGCGATTACAACAATCTAAAAAACCAGTTCTTTTGTGGATTGTAGAATGAAAAATCTCGTTTAAATAAATATTTAAACGAGATTTACTCCAGATAATCTAATAAACTAACCTTTATCTTCTATTGCCACGTCGTTTTGTTTTCACAACCGTAGTTTTTCCTCTTTTGTTTTTATTTATAACTGTTGTTCCTCGTCTGTTATGAACTACTATAGTTGATTTGCTTCTTCTTGGGGTATATACTTTTCGTGCTACAACAACTCTGTGTGTTGTTGTTTTGTGATAATGTACGCGATGGTGTGCACATTTTCCATGAAAAACGGAGTAACGATATGGTTTCCATGGTTTCCACCATCTTGGATAAAATCCCCATCTGTGAGGAGAAACCCAAACCACATAACTTGGAGCATATAAAAAGCGTACACTTGGCCAAAACCAAACATTTACAACTACATTTGTTGGGGTTATTTCTAGAACATTTGGTCCCCCTTTTGATTTCTCCATTTTTTCATCCACTTCAAAAGGCTCTACAATTGTATTTGCAGCAAATAATTCAGAATCTCCTTCAATTTGTAGAATAGCTGATTCATTTCCAGTTTTTTCAATTCCAATAATTGCAATATCTTGTTTTTCTTTTTCGTTTAAAAAAGTACTTAGTACAATTACATGTGTATCCTTTTCTTTGATGTCTTCAACTACAATGTAATCTGTTTCGCCATCATTGTTTAAATCAAGATTGTTTACGTTATTGTTCTCTTGATTAATTAATTTTTCAAACTCTTCTAAAGATTTCGAATCTTTGAATAAAGCTAAAGCTCCTTCTAAACTAAAATTATCTCCAGTATATTCAGGTAAATCATTTTTTATGTCTTCTTGAGCGTATGATATTGATATTTCTGTTAACAATACCAACATGAATAATATCTTTTTCATATCAATTAATTTAGAACAATGTCATAAACTACTCCGTTTGAATGGGTATAGGTCGCGAAATAATCACATGTATTATCTCCATAATCTAAAATACCGTCTAAAACACTCCCTTGTAAATCTAATTGTCCTTGTGAAACATGAGCGCATGCATATTTTTTGATTAATGGCTCAACTACAATTGCTGTTAAAGTAGCGTTATTGTTTTTAGTAATAGTGTGGTTTCCAGTTGTTATTTCATAAATATTATCTACTAATGTTAATGTATTAACACCTGCTATTTGTTTCACAGTTCTTGTTCCAGAATGCGTGTAAATATCTCCAGAAGTGGTAGTAGTTCTTCCATTAGTAATTGTTCTATTCCATTGCGGATTATTTACATCAGTAGTTGTGTTTTCATAAACGATTGTACCTTCTGTTTTTCTACCATTAATGTAATAATTGTTTCCTCTTACAATAGTAGTAACACTACCTGTAGTCATAATATAATTTGAAATAGTAACCGTAATACTCCCCGATCTTAAAATTCCATTTGAAACACAACCGCTTCCAAAATCGATGGTAAAAGTTTTAGGAAAAACACCTGGAGTTGCATTGTCTACTGTAACTGTTGCACATGATGCTAAGCTGGTATTTGAATTTAATACAGATCTACTTTCAAATGATGAATTATCACTTGCAGCTTCAATTCCTGAATTAAAATCAACTTCACTGCTAAATTCAGTTTCAGCATAAGCATTAACTAATTCTCGATCTACTACTATATCTTCTTTACTACATGAAAATAAAGTTAAAAAAAGAGTTCCAACAATGTAAAGATTAAATTTTTTCATAAGCTTGTTATTTGAATATATAATTTAGACCAAATAATTTTAAAAAGGTTTAATTTGAAATTTTATTTACTCCATATCTTCCGATAAATCTTTTAAATGAACTCTCAATGCATTTACTGAAATACTTATTTCCCAAAAAGAGATTCCTAATGAAGTTAATAAGCTTAGAAGACTTCCTCCAAAAAGATAAATTCCTATGGTTAGCTGACCAACATATAAAAGTAACATTGCAAAAACTGACAAAAACAAACACATTACCCCAAATAGTTGCATATAACGAATCAAAGTTAATCGTAAGTTTAAGTTTTTAATTTCAAGTAAAATGTTTTTATTGTGATTGTCATCATAATTTTTTTTAAGACTTCTCACAATTTGGGCAATCGTTAAAAATCGATTGGTAAAGGCTAAAAGTATTAGTGAAGTTGCTGAGAATAAAAGTGCAGGAGTTTCTAAGGATACTGTCATTGTTTTTATCTGATTTGTTTATGTTTTTAGTTTTCCGCAATTTCTTTAATAATCGCTAAACCTAATCCAAAAGTTGTATTATAATATTCTATATATTTTTCTAAAACATCAATTACAACCGAAATTTTTGTTTTACCATTTTCCTCGTCTAACGAATAGTTTTCAATTGCACCTGACCAAGATTTAGATTCATCATCTAAAGGTTGTTCAATAAAGTTTTTTAGATTTCCAATGTGTGTAAAAAACATTTTCTCATTTGGAACTAGAGTAGTTATTTCACTGTACATGCCATTTCCATTCGGATCAAGAAAATGAATTCGTTCTCCTTGTTTCCAATTCGATTTGGTAGTTGAACCTTCGCAAAAGGCAGAAGTCCATTTTTTATAATTTTCTTCTTCCCACATGGCGTTCCATACTTTATCGGCTGGAGCATTAATTTCGATTTCGAATGTTAGTTTTTTCATAGTTCTTAGTTTGGTAATCAAAGTTAAAAAAAAATCCTGACGGGTTTCAAAAACCTGTCAGGATTAGTTATAGATTTAAATTTACTTTTATGCTTTCAGTATTTTCTTTATAGTAAAAGCATAACTAAAATAAATGATAGAAATTAAGGTAAAAACAATTCCTGTCATCATAAAAAATTCAAAAAATCGCATTATTACATTTGGTTCTTTAACATCTCCATCGGCAATAAATCCTAAAGTTGTTATTGCTAAAGCAACAGTTAAAATGTTTAAAAATTTTTTCTTCATAATTGGTGAGTTTAATACCTTTTTAACGATATAAAATTAATTTTAGTATACTTTCTGAAAATCTGAAAGCTATTTCAACGTTTCAAAACTTCTTTTCACAAAAGCAGTTAACTCTTCTCCTTTTAATAAACCTTGAGAAAGTTTGGCTAAATCTAAAGCTTGTTTTACCAAGTCTTTTTGAGCGTCTTCTGAGCTATTTAAAATAGTAGTGGCTAGATCTGAATTCGTGTTTACTACTAAATTATACATGTCTGGAAAGTTGCCCATGCCAAACATTCCTCCGCCACCAGTTGCACTCATTTCTTTCATTCTACGCATGAATTCAGGTTGCGTGATGATGAATGGTGAAGCATTACTGTCTAAGTTTTCTAATTGAACGGTGTAGTTTTCTTTTGGAACTACTGTTTCAATAGATGTTTTTAGTTTTTCTTTTTCGTCATCCGATAATTTCGAAATCGTTTCTTCTTCTTTCTGAATTAATTTATCTATATGATCTGCATCTACACGAGCAAAAGTTAAATTCTCATTATCAGCTTCTAATTTTTGAATCAAATGCGAAACAATTGGCGAATCTAACAACAACACTTGATACCCTTTTTCTTTAGCAATGTCAATGTAGCTGTGTTGTGCATCTTTATTTGAAGCGTATAAAACAACTAATTTTCCGTTTTTGTCGGTTTGGTTGTCTTTTAAAGCCTCTTTTAATTCAGCCAACGTGTAATATTTGTCTTCTGTAGTAGGATATAAAACAAAATCACCTGCTTTTTCATAGAATTTTGGTTCCGACAGCATTCCGTATTCCACTACCACTTTGATGTCGTTCCATTTTTGTTGGAAGTCTTCACGGTTTTCGTTGAATAATGATTTCAATTTATCAGCAACTTTTCTAGTGATGTAATTTGAAATTTTCTTCACATTACCATCGGCTTGTAAGTACGAACGTGACACGTTTAATGGAATGTCTGGTGAATCCACAACACCTTTTAGCATCATCAAGAATTCAGGTACAATTCCCTCAACGTTATCGGTTACGAAAACCTGATTTTGGTACAATTGGATTTTGTCTTTCTGAATTTGTAAATCCGATGATAATTTTGGGAAATATAAAATTCCAGTTAAGTTGAACGGATAATCAACATTCAAATGGATATTGAATAACGGTTCGTCAAATTGCATTGGATACAATTCACGATAGAAATTTTTATAATCTTCCTCTGATAATTCACTTGGTTGTTTGGTCCATGCCGGATTTGGGTTGTTGATGAAATTATCTACATCAACATATTCTGTTTTGTAATCTTCTGGAGCGTCTTCTGGTTTTGGAAGTGCTTCTTTTTTTGTTCCAAATTTAATCGGAATCGGCATGAACTTGTTGTATTTCGTTAACAATTCACGAATTTTGAATTCTTCTAAAAACTCAACAGAATCTTCTGCAATGTGTAGGATGATTTCAGTTCCTCTTTCGGTTTTATCATGTGGAACTAAAGTGAATTCTGGGCTACCATCACATGTCCAATGCGCGGCTGGCTCATCTTTGTATGATTTCGTGATGATTTCTACTTTAGAAGCCACCATGAACGCCGAATAAAATCCTAATCCAAAGTGACCAATGACACCTGAATCTTTGGCAGCATCTTTATATTTTTCTAAGAATTCTTCTGCTCCTGAGAATGCGATTTGGTTAATGTATTTTTCCACTTCATCGGCCGTCATTCCTAAACCTTGGTCGATGATATGTAGTTTTTTGCCTTCTTTATCGATTTTTACTTCGATAATTGGATTGCCATATTCTACTTTTGCTTCGCCAATGCTGGTTAAATGTTTTAATTTTAAAGTAGCGTCGGTTGCATTCGATACTAATTCACGAAGAAAAATTTCGTGGTCACTGTACAAAAACTTTTTAATTAAGGGAAAGATGTTTTCAACTGAAACATTAATTTTTCCTGATGCCATATTTAAAATTTTAAGTTAAACAATTTGATATTATTTTTATTTCAAAAGAAATACCAAAGTTGAAATGATGACAAATTGACATAATTTTTAATCTTATCTTTGTAAAAAATTAGATTCATGCTATCGGTACAAAATATTACTTTTTCATATAACGAAATCCCTACATTGTATTCCATTTCGCTAGACTTGTCTAAAGGGAAAAATTTGGCATTGATTGGTGAAAGTGGTTGTGGAAAAAGTACCTTATTGAAATTGATTTACGGTTTTTATGACTTAGATGAAGGTCAGATTTTTTGGAATGATATAGAGGTATTAGGTCCGAAATATCATTTGATTCCAGGAATGCCTTTCATGAAATATTTGGCACAAGATTTCGATTTGATGCCCTATATTACTGTAGCAGAAAATGTAGGTAAATATCTTTCAAATTTCTATCCCGAAGAGAAAAAATCTAGAATTTCAGAATTGCTTGAAATCGTTGAGATGACCGAATTTGCTCATGTTAAAGCGAAGTTTTTAAGTGGAGGCCAAATGCAACGAGTAGCTTTAGCAAGAGTTTTAGCTTTAGAACCAGAAGTTTTATTGTTGGATGAACCCTTTAGTCATATCGATAATTTCAGAAAGAATAGTTTGAGACGAAATTTGTTCGGCTATTTAAAAGAAAAAGGAGTTACGTGTATTGTAGCTACACACGATAGTACCGATGTGTTGTCTTTTGCAGATGAAGTTGCCATTATTAAAGAAGGAAGAATAATCGAAAGTGGTGTTCCTAAGTTTATTTACGACAATCCAAATAATAAATATGTAGCTTCATTATTTGGTGATGTTAATGAAATTGAAATCAATGGAGAATTAAAATTTGTATATCCATATCAATTAAAAGTTGTTCCAAATTCTGATTTTGAAGTTGAGGTTTTGAATACTTATTTCAGAGGAAGTCATTATTTAATCGAAGTGAAATATCTAAATCAATCCGTTTTTTTTGAAAATGAATTTGAATTGGAGATTGGTTCAAAATTGAATTTAGATTTTCCAATTTCTAAATAAATGGAGTTGCAATCATTAATTTCGTATTTTTGTAGCTTAATTTAGAACGAAAAATATGTACCACTCAAAAATATCAGGATTAGGTTATTATGTGCCCGAAAATATTGTAACCAATGATGATTTGTCAAAAATCATGGAAACAACCGACGAATGGATTCAAGAGCGAACTGGAATACAAGAACGTCGCCATATTATAAGAGGTGAAGATACAACTACTTCAATGGGTGTAAAAGCAGCTAAAATTGCTATTGAGCGTTCAGGAGTAGCTAAAGAAGATATCGATTTTGTCATATTTGCTACTTTGAGTCCTGATTATTATTTTCCAGGTCCAGGTGTTTTAGTACAACGTGATTTAGGTTTAAGAACGGTTGGTGCTTTAGATGTTCGTAATCAATGTTCGGGTTTTGTGTATGCGATTTCAATTGCTGATCAATACATCAAAACCGGAATGTATAAAAACGTTTTAGTAATTGGTTCTGAATTGCATTCAACCGGTTTAGATATGACCACTCGTGGTAGAGGTGTTTCTGTGATTTTTGGTGATGGAGCAGGAGCAGCCGTACTTTCAAGAGAAGAAGATTTGTCTAAAGGGATTTTATCTACGCATTTACATTCAGAAGGGCAACATGCCGAAGAATTATCATTAATTGCGCCAGGAATGGGGAAACGTTGGGTAACCGATATTATCGCTGATAACGATCCAGATGACGAAAGTTATTATCCTTACATGAACGGACAATTCGTATTTAAAAATGCAGTAGTTCGTTTTAGTGAAGTCATTAACGAAGGTTTACAAGCAAATAATTTACAAGTTTCGGATATTAATATGTTGGTGCCACATCAAGCGAATTTGAGAATTTCGCAATTCATTCAGCAGAAATTCCGTTTAACAGATGACCAAGTTTTCAATAATATTCAAAAATACGGAAACACAACAGCAGCGTCTATTCCAATTGCTTTAACTGAAGCTTGGGAACAAGGTAAAATCAAATCAGGTGATTTAGTAGTTCTGGCTGCTTTTGGTTCTGGATTTACTTGGGGAAGTGTAATTATTAGATGGTAATGCTAAATTTAGAAATAAGAATTCAGAAAAAAGAAACAGAATATAGTTAAAAAGCGCTCTGAGATTTCAGAGCGCTTTTTTACTTCTTTATTGAAAATTCCAAGTTGAATATTTAACATTATATTTAATAACGAATATTGAAGTTTTAGAACATTCCGCCACCACTTTGTGTTTCATTAGCGTCTCTTTGTTTTCTGGCTAAAGCACGGTTTTTTCCGCCACCAAAAATGTAATTGAATCCTACATAAAACGTTTGACTTTCCCAGTAAAAAGCTCCTTGCTGTCTAAACGGAATATTACCATCAAAAGCAAAACGCATGTTTTCGAAAACGTCGTTGTAACGAGCTGTAATAGTTCCTTTTCCTTTTAAAATGTTGTAGGTTGCTCCAAAATCCATTTTATACATTTCTTTTCTGTCATATTGTAACCCTTTATCTCTTCCTCTATACATGGCAAACAATTGAAAACGTAAATCTTTAGTTGCAGTAAAAGTGTTGTTGATTCTAGCATTAAATGTAGTTACATCTACTGAAGCATTTTCTAATGCGTTTGTGTTAGCATTTTGTACCGTTCCTTTTGCAGTTTTAAAATAAATATCAGCACTTGCATTAACAGACCACCAAGATGAGAATTTTAAATTTCCTGATGTTTCTATACCATACGCATTGTTGTTGTCAAAATTATCATAAGATAAAATGTTACGATTTGGGTTATTTGGATCGTTGTAAACAGTTCTTGAAATTTCATCTGAAATACTTCTGTAGAATACACCACTAGTAATCGAACCAATTTTAGTAGTTCTAGTGTAATTCACTTCAAATGAGTTGGTAAATTGTGGTACTAAAGCTGGATTTCCTCTTGATTCCATCAATGGTGTTGTCCATTCTCTAATTGGGCTAATTTGTCCAATACTTGGTCGGTCAACACGTCTTGAATAATTGAAATTAAATGAGTTTTTATCGTTTGCTGTATAGGTTAAAAACGCTGATGGATATGCTGTGAATAAATCATCAGAAATACTTTGAGTATCGTTGAAAGTTGGGTTTATTTCATTAATCGAAAAATTAGCATCTAAGTCAAAATATTCTAAACGTACCCCAAGTTGACCGCTCCATTTTCCAATTTGCTTCCCTAAATTAGCATAAGCCGAATAAATATTTCTTCCAAATTCAAATGAATTATTAGCGCTCATAGCACTAGGGTTGTCGTCATAAAAACGGTTACCCGAATTTTGAATTCTCGTTTCAACTCCCAATTCTAATTTCGTAGTTTCGGTTATTGGATTCACATAATCAGCATTAAACTGAAAATAATCGGTTGTTCCTTTAACTATATTTCTTCTTTCAAAACTTTCTGATGGGTTTAAAATGGTTTCATCATAAAGCGTGTTTTCATCATTTACCGTATGAGAATAATTCAATTGAATTTCTAAATTTTCATCTTTCTTTTCAAAATCATGTTTGAAAACCATGTCATAGGTTTGGTTTTTATTGTTTCCATTACTTCCAAAAAGTTGTGTCGTGTTTCGGTTTGTAATTGCATCATCATACACTACAGTTGTTAAGCCCGTGCCAGATCCGTTGGTAAAACTTTGATTGGTGTAAGCTGATAATGTGTTTTTATCGTCAATATAATAATCCATTCCCAGTTTTAATAGATGCGAATTGTTCTTGTTTCGGAAATTAAAATCTTGACGATTTTCCTGATTGGTTCTTTCGCTATCTACAAAACCATTGTTAGCGTTAATTCCGTGATTAAAACCATAGTTAGTGTAAAAATTGACTTTTCCTACTCGATAATTCATGTTCAGAGCCGAATTAGTTTTTGGGGTAATTCCGAAAGTAACACCTGTGTTGATAGAGCCATTGAAACCATCTTGTGAATTTTTATGCAAAATAATATTGATGATTCCGCTCATTCCTTCCGGATTGTATTTTGCAGATGGATTTGTAATCAACTCAATTTGTTTAATCGAAGCCGAAGGAATTTGTTGTAACAATTGCTCCACCGATACATTTGAAGGTTTTCCGTCGATAAGTACACGAACATTGCTGTTTCCTCTCATGCTGATTTCTTTCGTTTGAGGATCAATGCTTACTGTTGGAATGTTATTCATAATTTCAGAAGCTGTTGTTCCAGAAGCAATTAAATCTTTTCCAACATTGATTACTTTTCTGTCAATTTTTTGCACCATGTTTGAACGTTCTGCAATCACTTCAACATCTTTTAATTCGGATACATCCTCAGAAATAGTTATAGTTCCTAAGTTTTGATTGCTTTCAGAAGTTAAATCAATGTTTTTTACAACTGTTGTATATCCAATGAATTGAATTTCGACAGTATATTTTTGTAAAGCCAATTTGTTAACGGTGAAATTTCCTTCTTCAGTGGTTACAGCTCCTGTGATAATTTTGCCATTATCTTTTACAATAATGTTTACATAAGGTAAAGGTTCGTTTGTGTTTTTGTCAACTACTTTTCCTTTAATACTTCCTGAATTTTGTGCAAATCCGAAAGCAAAAGAGCACATGAAGTAGGTAATAATTAGTTTAAGTTTCATTTGTTTGTTTTTAATTAAAATGATTGATGATTGTGGTTACTAGACTTCAACAATTGTTAATTGTTACAGTATTTTTGCTAATTATATTTTTTTTAACATTTGAAGGCGATTTCTGAAATTTTATTTCATTATTCTATTGTCAAAATTCTTACCTTTGCACGTTCAAAAAAATAAGGTAAAATGACATTACATCACACATTAACAACACACATCCAAAAAGCGGTTCTCGAATTGTTCAATATTTCCATTGAAAAAGTTGAATTTCAAGCTACTAGGAAAGAGTTCGAAGGTGATATTACTATGGTAGTTTTTCCTTTGGTAAAAGTGTTAAAAGGCAATCCTGTTGAAATCGGAAATCAGATAGGAAATTACTTAGTAGCGAACGTAAATGAAGTGGCTAAGTTCAATGTAGTAGGCGGATTTTTAAATATCGTGATTTCGGATGCTTTTTATGTGGAATTTTTCAATACGATTAAAAACAATGATACTTTTGGTTTTGTAGCTCCAAAAGAAGGAGAAAAAGCGGTAATGGTGGAATATTCTTCGCCAAATACCAACAAACCTTTGCATTTAGGTCACATCCGTAATAACTTATTAGGTTATTCAGTTGCCGAGATCTTAAAAGCTTCTGGAAAAAAAGTATACAAAACGCAAATCATCAACGATAGAGGAATTCACATTTGTAAATCAATGTTGGCTTGGCAGAAATTCGGAAAAGGACAAACGCCTGAATCAACTGGATTAAAAGGTGATAAATTGGTTGGGAATTTCTATGTAGAATTCGACAAGCAATACAAAAAAGAAATTTCAGAATTAATCGCTCAAGGTAAAACCGAAGACGAAGCAAAAAAACTAGCACCATCTATTTTAGAAGCACAACAAATGCTTTTAGATTGGGAAAATGGAAAACCAGAAGTTATCGAACTTTGGAAAACCATGAACCAATGGGTATATGATGGATTTGCTCAAACCTATAAAAATCTTGGCGTTGATTTTGATAGCTACTATTATGAATCCAATACCTATTTACTTGGAAAAGAAGTAGTGCAATTTGGTTTAGAAAAAGGAATTTTCGAGAAAGACCCAGATGGTTCCGTTTGGATTGATTTAACAGCGGATGGATTAGATAGAAAAATTGTGCTTCGTTCAGACGGAACTGCGGTTTACATGACGCAAGATATTGGAACCGCTATCCAACGTGTGAAAGATTTTCCAGATGTTGGAGGAATGGTTTACACCGTAGGAAACGAGCAAGATTACCATTTCAAAGTATTGTTCTTAATCTTGAAAAAGTTAGGATTTGATTGGGCAGACAGCTTGTATCATTTATCTTACGGAATGGTAGAATTACCTTCTGGAAAAATGAAATCTCGTGAAGGAACCGTTGTAGATGCTGATGATTTAATGGCAGAAATGACTACAACAGCACAAACTATTTCGGAAGAATTAGGAAAATTAGACGGTTATTCTGAAGAAGAGAAAACAGTTTTATTCAAAACAATCGGTTTAGGAGCTTTGAAGTATTATATGTTGAAGGTTGATCCGAAAAAACAAATGATGTTCAATCCAGAAGAATCAGTTGATTTTGCTGGAAATACAGGACCATTCATCCAATATACATATGCGCGTATTCAATCGATTTTAAGAAAAGCTGATTTTGATTTCGAAAATGTTGTCATATCGAGCGGAGTCGAGATGCATGAAAAAGAGAAAGAATTAATCAAACAAGTGCAATTATTCCCTGAAGTAATTCAAAATGCGGCAGAGAATCATAGTCCGGCTTTGATTGCGAATTATACCTATGATTTGGTAAAAGAATTCAACTCGTTCTATCAACAAGTTTCGATTTTAGGAGAAGAAAATCACGATAAAAAAGTGTTTCGAGTACAATTGTCAAAATCAGTTGGAAACACCATCAAAAATGCATTTCAGTTATTAGGAATTGAAGTTCCTGAGAGAATGTAAAAGAGTTACGAGTTTAAAGTTACGAGTTACGATTTTATCCTTGATTTTTGAATTTGTACTTGAAATTGAAATTTAATTAATGAACACATCAAAATATTTTTTTCAAACCTTAGTCGTGGTAATCGTTTCTGGATTGTCTTTTTTGGCATTCAAAACGTTTTTGCCTAAGAAACTATTCGCCGAAAGTAAATTAGATTCCAAAAATGTAGTAGTCGATAGCTTGCTTTTGGAAGCTATTGCCGAAGACGAAGGCGCAACCGTTGAAGACTCAATGGCTAAAACAGTTATTGATTACAAAGTGGTAAACGGAATTCAATTTCCACCAGAAACATTCGAAGAATATACAGGAAATCAATATTTAGCGACTTTTTTCGAAAAACTTTTCCAATTAGAAACAAAAAAAGAAGGTAATGTTCGTATTGCTTATTTTGGTGATTCGATGACGGATGGTGACTTAATTGTGAAAGATTTTAGAACCTATTTGCAAGAAAAATTTGGAGGTCAAGGTGTCGGTTTTGTAAATATTACCTCGGAATCAGCAAGTTCTCGTAGTTCAATTACTCACGAATTTTCAGGCAATTGGAAAACCCAATCGTATTTAAAAGTAAAACGTCCGTCAAATCCATTTGGTGTAAACGGTCATGTGTTTTATGCGAATGATACAGCAAATGTTGCTTGGGTAAAATACAAAGCGAATAAAACTAGATTTGCATCAGAATTACCGCGCCCAACCTTATTCTTCGGAAGTTCTTCGAATAAAGAAGGAAAAGTATTTTATACATCGGGAACAGACACTATTGTGAAAAAATTGATGCCAAATAAATTAGTTAATACGTTAACCTTAGCGGAAGGTAATTTAAAAAGCATCAAAGTAAATTTCAAAAAAGCGGATTCTATTCCAATTTACGGATTCAATTTTGATGATGGAAAAGGTGTTCACGTAGATAATTTTTCAAATAGAGGAAATTCTGGTTTGCCAATTGGTAGTTTTGATGTAGCAACGATGCGCGCTTTCCACTCGAAATTAGATTACGATTTAATCGTGTTACAATATGGAGCTAACGTATTGAATTATGGTTCGTTGAATTACGGTTGGTACGAAAAACGTATGGCAAAAGTAGTAGCGCATTTGAAAGAATGTTTTCCTGGAGTAGCTATTTTAATTGTGTCAACCGCTGATAAATCAACCAAATACGATTTAGAAATGAAAACCGATTCTGCTGTTGTGCCTTTAAACACAGCTCAAAAGCGTTATGCTATTAAATCGGAATCGAGTTTTGTAAACATGTATACCTTAATGGGTGGCGATGGATCCATGATTCAATGGGTAGAACAAGAACCAGCAAGAGCTAATAAAGATTACACGCATTTCAATCACAGAGGTGCAAAAGAAGCGGCAAATTTAATTTTTACCCAATTAAATAAAGGTTACGAAATGTATAAAGAATTGAGAAAAAAACGTAAAAAACCTGCTGCTCCAGTGAAAAAGGATAGTGTCATAATTACTAAAGATTCGGTATATGAAGAATAGGTTTTTGATGCTTTTGTTGGGATTTTCTTTTTTCGGATTTTCTCAAGATACTTTATTGGTGCCGATAGATTCTGTTGAAGTAGATATTCCCGTTATCGATTCTATCGAAGTTACTTTTACAGGAAACGACATTCATAATCCGACTGCACTTTTGGCTTTTTATGAAAAAATGTACCAATTAGAGCAAAGTAAATCGGGTAAGATTAATATTGTTCACATCGGAGATTCACACATTCAAGCGGATTTATTTACCGCTAAAATTCGTGCTCAGTTTCAAAAAGTGTATGGTAATGGTGGTTTTGGATTTACGTTTCCGTATAGCGTAGCTAAGACAAATAACAGTGCTCCAATTCGTTATTCCGCCTCAGGAAATTTTCAAAGTTTTCGAAATTTATATGCCGATGCTAATCGACCGGTTGGTTTGAGTGGCTTTTCTATGGAAACGACTTCTAAAGATTTTGCGATTCAATTGAATGTGAAAGATGCGCAATATTATTTCACGAAATTAAAAGTGATTACACCTCAAAATGTCAATTTATTTGATGTTTCGATTTCTAATAAAAATATTGTTATTGAAAGAAAAGTTCCTAAAAAAATTACACATAAAGTCAAGCCAGGTGAAGTTTTGGGTGGAATTGCAGATAAATACAATGTTTCTTTAAAAGCTTTGAAAAAAGCAAACGGATTAAAGAGTGATATGATTCGTGATGGAAAAGTTTTGACGATTCCAACGAAAGGAACGCAATCGAAAACCACTACCAAAACAGAATATATTCCTATCGAATTACAACCTTCGTTATTTTCTAACGATTATATTTCGGAAACGCCATTAGATAAAATTGCGATTGTACCCAATCAAGAAATTGATGATTTTGCTTTGAACGGATTGGTTTTAGAAAATGATAATTCGGGTGTGATTTATCACAGTATTGGCGTGAATGGAGCGAAAGCTTCTGATTACAATAAATTCCGATTGTTCAATGAGCAATTGCCAGTATTGAATCCAGATTTAGTGATTATTTCGTTGGGTACCAATGAGAGTTTCGATAAACAATCGGGCGAACAATATTTTGTACATTTGGATCAAATGATACAAGGTATTAAAGAGAAAAATCCGCAAGCATGTGTTTTGGTGATGACTTCGCCACCTTCGGTTTTACATCGAAAATATAAAAACACTTTCATTGAAAAATACGCAGAAATCATAGAAGACAATGCGCATGTCAAAAATTATGCGGTTTGGAATCTTTTGGATGTTTTTGGATGTAATAAATCCATAAAACGCAATGCAGCAAAAGGCTATATGGCAAGAGACAAAGTGCATTATTCAAAAGCAGGATACGAAAAACAAGGCGAATTATTTTTTGAAGCCTTTTTACAATCATACGAATTATTTAAATCGACAAAGCAGTAGTGAAAGCACTTTTTAGCATACAAAATTGGTTTCTTGAAAATGTAGGGAATATCGATTTAGACACAATTAAAAACTGGTTTTTATATAATCCAAAACAACCATTGTTATTTAATAGTGCAATTTTTTTAGGATTCTTTTTAGTTTTCTATATTATTTACATTTTATCAAGAAAAACCCATTATTTCCGTATTACTTATGTAGTATTGTTTTCTGTATTTTTCTATTACAAATCGAGTGGCGTTTATTTTTGGATTTTGATATTTTCTTCTGTTGTAGATTATGTCCTTTCTCGATTGATTTTTGAAGAATCCAAACAAGGGTATAGAAAATTCTATATGATGTTGAGTTTGGTGATTAATTTAGGTATGTTGGCGTATTTTAAATATACCAATTTCTTTATCGATAACTACAATTCCCTTTTCGATGGAACCATAAAGTTTGAAGACATTGTACTTCCTGTAGGAATTTCATTTTATACGTTTCAAACTTTAAGTTATACGATTGATGTGTATCGAAGAGAGTTAGAGCCTACGAAAAGTTTCATGGATTTTTTGTTCTTCGTATCGTTTTTCCCTCAATTAGTAGCCGGACCTATTGTAAGAGCAAGTGATTTCATTCCGCAGATTTATGAGAAATTAAAGTTAACTAAAGAAGATTTCAATCGTGCTTTGTTTTTGATTATTGGTGGATTACTGAAAAAAGCAGTTATTTCAGATTACATTTCAAGCAACTTCGTTGACCGTGTTTTTGATTCGCCAAATAGTTATACTGCGTTTGAAAATTTAATGGCATCTTACGGATATGCAATCCAAATTTATTGTGATTTCTCAGGATATTCTGATATCGCAATCGGATTAGCGTTATTAATGGGATTCTGGTTGCCGGATAACTTTAGAACGCCTTATCAATCGGGATCCATTACCGAGTTTTGGAGAAGATGGCATATTTCACTTTCGAGTTGGTTAAGAGATTATCTTTATATTTCGTTAGGCGGAAACCGAAAAGGAAAAATTAGAACTTATTTCAACTTATTCATGACGATGTTGTTAGGAGGTTTGTGGCACGGCGCTTCATGGAAATTTGTTGTTTGGGGAGTTTTACACGGATTGGCTTTAGTAGTTGAGAAATTCTTTGGACAGTTTATTAAGTTGCCAAAAAATGTATTTGTTAGAACTATTCAAGTTATTTTGACCTTCCATTTTGTAGTGTTTTGTTGGTTGTTTTTTAGAGCTAAAGATTTTACTACAGCATTTCAAATTGCAGATAATATTACCAAATTAACTTTCGATTTAAATCAATGGCAAACCATTATTTTAGGGTATAAAAATGTCTTTTTGTTAATCGCTATCGGAGTGATTTGGCATTTTATTCCAGTGAAAACGTTAGCTGGTATGCAAAAGACATTTTCGACATTACCATTGGTTGCAAAAGCAATTTTATTAGGATTTATTTATTGGGTAGTGTATGCAACAGCTTCTGCCGATACGCAACCATTTATTTATTTTCAGTTTTAGTAACATTTGTTACTTAATTATTTCTTTTTCAAGTGTATTTTTGCTTTTTTATACATGATGAAAAATATTGAAGTAGTTATTACTTTTATTGGAGTTGTAATTGGTTTGTTTTCAGGATATGCATATTACTATTATATTGGTTGTGCTTCTGGTACTTGTGCTATTACTTCTAGTCCTATAAATAGTACTATATATGGTGGTGTTTTAGGTGGATTATTTTTTAATGTAATTAGTGATTTTTGCAAAAAAAAGTAATCCTATATTATTGTTTACAATTTTTACTTAATGTTATTTAAGTTTGTTTATATTAATTAAATGAAATTTTCAGTTAACATATTATGCGTTTATTTGTTGCTTTTGGTGGCTTTACCATCAGTAAGAGCAATGAAAATGCTTACGAGTGAAAACTGCGAACAAACTTGTCATAATTCTGATTCTGAATCTTCATCAGGTTGCGAGAAAGGAAAAATCATCATGAGTTTGAACTTTAGTCCCGTTCAATTTGTAAGTGAATTGGATTTTAAACCTGAAATTTCATTTCCTGAATTTAAAATTGAAAAAGAACAATCGAACTACGAGAAAATCTTTATTTCTAAATACCAACATTCCATTTGGCATCCGCCGAAGTTTTCCATTTCTTAACTTAGAAAAGTTGATTTTATCGTTTGTGTTTTTACACAAGCTTAACTTATAATGGAATAAAATGAAAAATATTTTAATCGTGTTTTTGTTGGCTTTTTTTCAGTCAACAACAGCACAAAGCACCTTTGAGTATGATGTGGTGCTAACACCAGTTTCTGTTTCTGGATTACTTGGATTGCATTCCTATGCATTTGCTCAACATAATGGAAAATGGTTAATTATTGGTGGTAGAAAAGATGGTGTTCATGCGCGTCAACCTTTCAATGCTTTTCCAGGAGCACAAAATAATACCGATATTTATGTGGTTGATATTACTACACAGCAATCGTGGTCGGCTTCGGTGAATTCACTTCCGACAGGAATTAAAGAACAATTGCAATCGACCAATATGAATTTTTATCAAGATGGTGATGCTTTGTTTATCATTGGCGGATATGCTTATTCAACAACAGCTGCTGATCATAAGACGTTCAATAATTTGACTTCGGTTGATGTGCCTAATTTGATTAATGCTATTGTAGCGGGAACTCCAATAACTTCGTATTTCAAGCAAATCACTAATGATGTTTTTGCGATTACGGGTGGACAATTGGCGAAAATTGGCTCTACCTTTTATTTGGTAGGCGGTCATCGTTTTGATGGTCGATACAATCCAATGAACAATCCAACGTTTACACAAACGTATTCCAATGCTATTCGAAAATTTACGATTGATAATTCGGGAAGCAATTTGAGTTATGCCAATTATGAAGAAATAGTGGATGCAGTTCATTTACACCGTCGCGATTATAATTTGTTGCCTCAAGTTTTTCCTGATGGAGAATTAGGTTACACGATTTCGTCTGGAGTATTCCAAATTGCGGTTGATTTGCCGTTTTTATATCCAGTTGATATTAAAGCAGGAGGTTATTTTCCGCAGACACAATTCAATCAATATTTAAGCAATTATCACAGTGGGAAAGCTTGCTTGTATGATGCTACCAATAACAGAATGCATAATTTGTTTTTTGGAGGTATGAGTCAGTACTACTATTCAAATGGTACTTTATTACAAGATGATACAGTTCCCTTTGTAAAAACCATTAGTAGAACAACACGTTTTGCAGATGGAAGTTTGCTTGAATATCAATTGCCAGTTGAAATGCCAAATTTAAAAGGTGCTGGAGCCGAATTCATTCCGAATGAGAATTTACCACATTATTCAAATGAAGTGATACAGTTGTCGAATATTACTGATGATGAATTTGTAATCGGACATTTATACGGTGGTATTCAAAGTAGTTCTGCTACTGCATTTACGGACAATCAAACCAATTTAACGAGTGCTGATCCAACGATTTATGAAGTAAAGTTGGTTAAAAATGCAACTTTAAGCACTCCACAGATTAATGGTGAAAATCCTTTTACTTTTACAGTTTCTCCTAATCCAACAGAAAATGATACGGTTAGAGTTGAGTTTGAATTGCCTTACAAAGCAAAACTTAATTATATAATATCTGGATTAGATGGTAAAATAATTGAAGAAGGGGAAATTGAAGATGTGAGAGTTGGGAAAAATGCTATGAACTTTGATGTTTTGTTCGTAAATACTAAAATGATATTTATTACGTTTATTTTTGACGATAAATATTATGTTTCAAAAAGAGTAATAAAAAAGTAATAAATGTTAAATTAATAAAAAATTAAGAGTACTATTTCTAAATTTCAATATATTTGTGATAGTACAATTGAAACAAAAGAATAAATAACAATTAAAAAATACAAAAAAATGAAAAAATTAGTTTCTATTATGGCTGTAGCCGCTTTTATGTTATCAATGAATGTTAACGCTCAAGAACCAAAGAAAAAAGCAAAAAAAGAGACAGCTAAAACAGAAAAATCTTGTTCTACTTCAGATAAAAAATCTTGTGGTTCAGAAGGAAAATCAGGTGGATGTTGTTCATCTAAAAAAGCTGCTGATAAAAAAGCTGAATAGTTTTTATTAAATAAATTCAAAACGCCTCGATATAATCGGGGCTTTTTTTATGTAACATAAGTGGCTGAATGAGTTTTTATAAAGTCATAATTTTGTGAAACAATTAATTGAGGAATTGATGATTGTTTTAGTTTTATTGGTTAGTCAGAGCGTCTTTTATAGGCGCTCTTTCTTTTTTGTAACATTTGTAACAGGGCTGTGTAACTCTTGTTACCGACTACCTTTTTTTACCAATGTACATTTGTAACATAAAATAAGAACAAAACTATACTATGAAGAAAGTCAACTTATTAATTGTATTAGGGATAGTATCCGCAACAACGTTTGCCCAAGATACATTGACGATTTCAAAAAATGATTTAATTCAGAAAGTCACTGAAAATAATTTACAAATTAAAGTGGCCGAAAAATCATTTCAGTCTGCAAAGGCAGATTATCGTCAATCGAATGCACTTTTTTTACCTAATATTAATGTTTCGCATACTGGGATAGTTACTACTAATCCTCTGATGGCGTTTGGTTCAAAATTAAATCAAGAAATTTTAACGGCTTCCGACTTTAATCCAGAATTGTTAAATGATCCTGATAAAACACAAAATTTTGCAACTAAAATCGAGATTCAACAACCTCTAATTAATTTAGATGGTTTGTATGGAAGACAAGCTGCAAGAGCTAAAATGGATGCTTTTCAATTGCAAACAGAACGTACAAAAGAATATTTAGAATTGGAAGTTTCAAAAGCGTATATGCAATTGCAATTGGCGTATAAAGCAGTAAAAGTTTTAGAGAAAGCAAATACAACAGCACAAGGGAATTTAAAATTGGTAGAAAATTATTTCAAAAACGGAATGCTACAAAAAACCGATTTACTAAACGTGCAAGTTCGTGTGAATGAGATTACGAATCAATTGCAATATGCCAAATCCAATGTTCAAAATGCATCCGATTATTTAGCATTTTTATTAAACGAAGATATGGCTGGAAAAACGTATAAACCAGCTGAAGTATTAGATAATACAATTGCTATCGAAAGTATGACTACTACACTTTCTGATTCTAGGAAAGATATTCAAGCGATGCAAAAATCAGCAGAAGCCTATCAAAAAATGTTTCAATCGTCTAAATTTGGATTCTTACCAAGATTAAATGCTTTTGGAAGTTACGAATTGTATGACCAACATGTATTTCAAAGTTCAGCTAAAGGGTATCTAGTAGGAGCACAGTTATCATGGAATGTTTTTGATGGCTATAAAAATATAGGTAAAACACAAAAAGCAAAAGCTGATTTTGAAAAAGCAACGGTTGAAACCGAACAATACAAAAAACAAAGTCAATTAGAATTAAGTAAAACGAATCGTCAATTACTTGATGCCGAAAACAAAGTGAATTTATCAAAATTAGCTTTTGAACAATCGCAAGAAGCTTACAGAATTCGTCAAAACCGATTTACTCAAGGATTAGAAAAAACAACCGATTTATTATTGTCGGAAACCCAAATGGCGCAAAAAGAATTAGAACATTTGCAAGCCGTTTTCGAATATAACTTTACTAAACAATACTTACAATTTTTAACTAAGTAAGTACTAAGATTAGAGTATTAAGAATTAAGACTAAACAAACTAAAACAGATTTTTTAATTTTTCAAATTTCTTTAATCTGTGTTCCAAAAATAAATTTTTAAAATTAACAATATGAAAAAGATAATAACTATAATCACTTTGTCTTCACTATTCTTAACTTCTTGTGGAAGTGATAAAAAAGAAAATGTAGCTGATTTACCTGCAATTCCAGTAAAAGTAGCTGGGAATTCGGGAAATTCAAATAGTCCGTATGTAACGGCAAGTGGAAAAATTGAATCTGAAAATAGTGCTAATTTAAGTACTAGAATGATGGGGTATGTAACCAAAGTAAATGTAAAAGTGGGACAAAATGTTTCGGCTGGACAACTTTTGGTAAGCATCAATAATATCGATTTACAAGCAAAAAAAGCACAAGTAGATGCTTCCATCACACAAGCTACAGCTGCTTATAACAATGCGAAAAAAGATTATGATCGTTTTGTGAATTTATTTGCGCAACAATCGGCTTCTCAAAAAGAATTAGACGATATGACGGCTCGCTACGAAATGGCAAAAGCAGGTTTAGAAGCAGCAAAACAAATGCGTAACGAAGTGATGGCGCAGTTTTCTTATTCGAATATCACCGCTCCATTTTCAGGAACAGTTACTAATACATTCGTAAAAGAAGGCGATATGGCAAACCCAGGAATGCCATTAGTAAGTATTGAAGGCGCTTCAAGATTACAAGTAACTGCAATGGTTTCGGAAAGTAATATTTCGAATGTGAAAAACGGAATGCCAGTAAAAATCAATGTAAAATCATTAAATAAAGAAGTCTCAGGAAAAGTTACTGAAGTGAGTTTATCCGCAAAAAATACAGGAGGACAATATTTAGTGAAAGTTACTTTAGATAAAAGTGATAAAGAAATCTTATCAGGAATGTTCGTAAACGTGCAATTCCCAACTCCTAAAAAAGAAACAACTACTGTAAAATCAGATGTAGTTCTAGTTCCAGAAAGCGCTTTAGTAAAACAAGGTCAATTAACTGGAATTTACACGGTAGGAAGCGGTAATGTTGCTATTCTAAGATGGTTACGAATCGGAAAAACATTCGGTAATCAAGTTGAAGTATTATCAGGATTAGCAGCTGACGAACAATACATCGTTTCAGCAGACGGAAAATTATTCAACGGAGCTAAGGTTCAATTAGCCAATTAATCAATTAGCCAATAGGTCAATTAATTGTCAAATCGACACATTGTCTCATTAACAAATTAGAATCATGCAAGAAGGTATATCAGGTAAAATAGCCAATTTCTTTATCAACTCAAAATTAACCATTTTATTGATGGTGGCGTTGATGATTATTGGTACATATAGTTCGTTCTTAATTCCAAGGGAAGAAGAACCGCAAATTAACGTTCCTATGGCCGATGTTATGGTCATGTATCCAGGGGCTAGTCCGTCTGAGATAGAAAATAGAGTGGTAAAACCATTAGAAAAAATCATTGGAAACATCAAAGGAGTAGAGCACATTCACAGTATGGCGATGAATGGTTATTCGATGATGGTGGTACAATTTTATGTGGGTGAAAACAGTGAAGATTCGTATGTAAAATTATACGACGAATTGATGAAAAACCGCACCATGTTCCCAGAAGGAGTGATGCAACCTATCGTAAAAACACGTTCGATTGACGATGTTCCAATGTTGGGATTAACACTTTGGAGTGAAAAATATGATGATTTCCAATTACGTCAAATCGCAGAAGAAGTTACTTCGGAAGTTGAAAAAGTAAAAGACGTTGCGATTACAAAAGAAATTGGTGGAAGAACTCGCGAACTAAAAGTGGTTTTGGACAAAGATAAAATGGCTGAAAATGGTGTAGATGCGTTGAGCATTATGCAAATGATTCAGGCTAATAACGGAAGTTCACAATCCGGTAGTTTTGTTCAAAATGATGCAGAGTATTTAGTGACAACAGGTAAGTTATTATCGACTTCAGAAGATGTAGAAAACTTGGTTGTAGGTGTGAATAATAACATGCCTGTTTACTTAAAACAAGTTGCTACAATTCAAGATGGACCTCAAACACCAAAGAATTATGTGTCTTTTGGTTACGGAAAAGCGAATGAGAAATTCTCAAAATTTAATTCGGAATATCCTGCAGTTACTATTTCAGTGGCAAAAGTAAAAGGCGCCGATGCAATGCAGATTTCAGAGAAAATCATTACTAAAGTTGAAAGTTTAAAGAAAAATATTATTCCTGCCGATGTTCATGTAGAAGTAACTCGTAATTACGGAGAAACCGCATCGCACAAAGTAGGAGAGTTGTTGTTGCACTTAGGTGTTGCTATTATTGCTGTTACTGTTTTAGTAATGTTGGCCATGGGTTGGAGAGGCGGATTAGTAGTGTTTTTCTCAGTTCCGTTGACCTTTGCTTTGACTTTATTTAGTTACTATTTATTAGGCTATACGTTAAATAGAATTACACTTTTTGCTTTAGTGTTCGTAGTTGGTATTGTAGTTGACGACAGTATTATCATTGCCGAAAACATGCACCGTCATTTCAAAATGAAGCGACTGCCATTCAAACAAGCTGCCATTTATGCGATAAACGAAGTAGGAAACCCAACCATTTTAGCAACGTTTACTGTAATTGCAGCAATCTTACCCATGGCTTTCGTATCGGGTATGATGGGACCTTATATGAGTCCAATGCCGATTGGTGCTTCTATTGCGATGTTATTATCATTGTTTGTAGCTTTGACCGTTAC
>JACCDV010029335.1_pt1 | contig 25425 bp, 22 predicted proteins | sample 7446131 | NCBI WGS metagenome assembly JACCDV01 (sample SAMN15323448, study PRJNA562643) | freshwater metagenome | isolation source: river surface water | place: USA:Blue River Watershed | collected 2017-08-17
CATGTGTAAGGCATGCCGCCAGCGTTCAATCTGAGCCAGGATCAAACTCTTTAGTTCAATTCCTGTTTAAAACTCACGCTTGACGGATATTTCTATCCTTGAGGCGTAAGTGCACTACTTAACTCTTTGAGCAGTCCCAAAGGACTGTCTCCGTCAAGCAAACACCCACACCTATCGGTTGTCTAATTTGTTAAAGATCAGTTCTACCAACACCAACTCAACGTCGCCGTCAGCAGAGAAGCGAGACTATAGCAATCAAAAATTACTCTGTCAACACTTTTTTCGAACCCAACATTTTTTGTTGGTTGCGGGGACAGGATTTGAACCTGTGACCTTCGGGTTATGAGCCCGACGAGCTGCCAGACTGCTCCACCCCGCGTCCGAGAAGCCGTGCATTATGCAGAGAGTCAGAGCCTATGTCAAGCTTATTTTGTGTTTTTCAAGTGCGTACCGGAAATATCAGGACTCCAACCACTTCAGGAGCGGCGCCCATTGCGCCAGATCCTGCTTGTGGCGCGACTTGGGCGGGTCAAAAATGGTCCGCCCCGCTGCCGCTGCATTGACATAGTTGGAGGTGGGCCGAATGTACGTCAGGATCGGCACATCAAAATGCTGCAAGAACGCTTCGAGCATGCCGGCCGCACGCGTTCTTGGATCAACGCGCATCGCAACGATGCCGATTTTGTGTCGCTGGCCACGCATCTCACTACGCAAACTGTTCAGAAAGTCTTCGGTAGCCGCCATATCAAAAACGGACGGCACCACTGGGATAACCACACGATCAACCAAACGCAGATAATCGCTCAATTTATATCCCTGAAGGCCGGCCGGCGCATCAATCACGGTGACATCAGCGTCTTTGGGCAAAGACGCCATCAACTGACCGCCACCATAGAAGCCATTAACGGCGGGCATCGATTCATCGCGGAAAGACATCCAACGCAAAGATGACTGCTGACGGTCCAGGTCACACAGGGTGACCCGCTTCCCTTCGCTCGCGGCCCACCCCGCCAGATTTGTCGCCAGCGTTGTTTTACCGCAACCACCCTTGGGATTGCACACCATGACAGCCGTCATTTTTTTAACCTTTATTAAATAGGAGCACCCCAGAGGCACTGCTTTTGTTTAGACTGTCAAATTATAAGTTTCTTTATCGTATTCAGCATCAAACGAGACTAGATCATGACCGGCCCCGAAAGCAAACGTCCACCCAGCAAGCAGCAGGGTATTCAATCCATTGAAATCGGCGGATCGATCTTAAGAGCTTTGATTACTGCCGGTCGCCCAGCGATGCTGAAAGACATTGCACACATGAGCGGGATGCCGCCCGCAAAGGCTCACCGTTACTTGGTGAGTTTCCAGCGTATGGGGCTCGTGAGCCAGGATGCGGCTTCTGCTCGTTACCACTTGGGGCCCTTCGCGTTGACCCTTGGACTCTCCGCCCTAGCAACGCTTGACCCGTTGCGTCTTGCAACACCAATTTTAGACGAACTGTGCGATGAGATTGGCATGGGCATCGGTCTGGCCGTTTGGGGCAGCAGCGGGGCTACGATCGTGCGCTACATTGACACGGGTGACGCCATTTCTGTTTGTCTGCGTGTAGGCCGCGTGCTCGGATTACACGACTCTGCGACCGGTCGGTGCTTCAGCGCCTTCTTCAATCCTTCGGTGATACAGCCTGCAAGAGCAGCGGAACTGACTGCGATAGCCGGCAAAGACAAGCAGATGCGTCACCAACTTGAATCAGAGCAAGCAGCTGTCATCGAGGACGCAAGACGCGAGGGCATTGCACGCGCTGGTGGCAGCCACACACCCGGAATCAATGGCTTGAGCGCACCCGTTTTTGATTACACGGGTCAAATGGTTGCCGCAATCACTGCTGTAGGCACGGCAGGTCAGTTTGACGCCGATTGCCACAGCACCGAAGCACTCAAGGTCAAAGCTGCCGCCAACCGACTTTCAGAACTTCTTGGTTTCGGGAACGTTTCCCCTACTGTCTAGGCATTACCTCGCAGCCGATCCATCGATCCCAGCAGCAAATAAGGCACGAGGATAAGCCAATAGACCCAGGCCAACGCAAACGCATAGACGGGATCTCCATTCGCAAAGTGGGTAAGGCCTTCCATAAAACCACGGCCATGCCATGCGGCTTCGACACCTGCCTCGATCACACTCAAAAGCAGCACAACCAACAAATATACGAACGAACGCGGTAACACGATGTACCACAAGTCTTTTCCATGGGTGTGGCGCATCGGATAGATGGCCTGGCCAATGAGGACGAATTTGGCACAGATTGCCGCTTTGACAATCGCCAACCCCCATGTCCCCAAGGGCAATCCGTGTTCCCGCAAAATCTGATGCGTCAGCAAGCCAATCGCACTGAACCAGAGCCAAAAATAGACAGTGAGTTGCAATGCTTTTTTAGCTTCTTCGGCAATACGATGACCTATTTCATGAACCGTCATGACTTTTCTCTTAAGGGGGAGGCTTAAAGTATAACCAGTCGCCCCTCATCACAGAGGGTCAGAAGCCTACCTGATCATAACAGGGGCTTATCTTCCCCTTCGCCGACCTCGTAAACCACATTGGCACGCCCCACTAACAAAGGATCAACCGGGCCGATACGTGCACCATCTTTCTGACCATAGGCTAGGCGGTGCAGCACATAACGCATGGCGTTGAGTCGCGCCCGCTTTTTGCAATCGGACTTGATCACGATCCAGGGGGCATCCGCAGTATCGGTCGAAAAAAACATGGCCTCTTTGGCATGCGTATAGTCATCCCATTTATCAAGCGAGGCTTTATCAATAGGTGAAAGCTTCCATTGCTTGAGAGGATGTTTCTCACGCTCCTTGAATCGACGTCGTTGCTCTTTACGGCTAACGGAAAACCAGAACTTGAAGAGATGAATCCCGCTGCGCACAAGATTGCGTTCAAATTCTGGGACCTGCCGCATGAAATCATCATATTCTTCCGGCGAGCAGAAGCCCATTACCCGCTCCACTCCTGCCCTGTTGTACCAAGAGCGGTCGAATAGCACGATCTCGCCCGCCGTGGGTAAGTGCTGAATGTAGCGTTGAAAATACCACTGACCGCGCTCGGTTTCTGTGGGTTTCTCAAGCGCAACAACCCGTGCACCCCGAGGATTCAGGTGCTCCATAAAGCGCTTGATCGCTCCGCCCTTGCCTGCAGCGTCACGACCCTCAAAAATAATCACGACCTTCTGTCCGGTTTCCTTGACCCAGGCCTGTAACTTCAGCAGTTCGACCTGCAGCTGATACTTGGATCGCTCGTAATTCTTGCGCAGCATCAGATTTTTATAGGGATAACCACCTGTACGCCAATCATCCGACAATTCGTCATCCGGTGCTGATGGCAGCCTATCTGTTGTATCAGCATTCACCAGAGCATCTCGTAACACCCGAGCCTCATCCGGAGAAGCACCCTCCAGTATCGCCGCGAGCGTTTGTGCTACTTCATGCGTATTGCCGGGGATGAAACCAGAAAGCACGTCTTTCAACGCACCTAGGTGGCGTGCATCTGCAGCATCCTGGCCTCGCTCAACCATAAAGTCGGCTAATGCTTTATCAGTCATTCTTGGCGGGACGTCACCTGCGCTTATTGGGCGAACACGTGACACATCTCGAGTATTTGTCTTGACCTGGGGCTTCGTCCTTGCCGCAGCCCTATTAACAATCGTTTTCTTTTGAACCATGGTTGCACTCGACATCAATCAAATTTTTAAGTTTACGCCGATGATCAGCCGATGGAGGTCCAAAGCTTTGCGCTAGATCAAGTCTCTTAGTTATTTTCCAGGCTGTACTTAGTACCGAAGTCTCTTTATAATGCTAACCGGTTCGCCGGTTTAGCTCAGTGGTAGAGCAACCGCCTTGTAAGCGGTAGGTCGTCAGTTCAATCCCGACAACCGGCACCAACAGATTCTCAAAAGCACCCGTCAGGGTGCTTTTGCTTTTGTGAAGCGCACTCTGGAAGCCATAACACCACTGGCCATAATCAGCAGTATCGCCAGCCAACCGAGCAGATCAATACGCTCACCAAAAAACAGACCGCCAAAAAGACTGGCAAAGACGACGGTCGTATAAGCGAGTGCATTGGTCAGCAAGGTCTTACCGCTTTTATAGGCACGCGTCAGTGAAAGCTGCGCGCCCGTTGCAAAAACACCTGCGCCGATCAGCCAGACAACATCGTCAAACTCTGGCCAGTGAAAACCTTGCCAACCGACCCACAACAACGCGCCGATTGTGGAAAACAACGAAAAATAAAATACGGTGCGCCATTCGGGCTCACCCAACGCACCCAATTCCTTGATGTGAAAATAGGCCAACCCTGCCAGGCCTCCGGACACCAAACCCAGCAAAGCGCCCAACAGGTGGTCATCATCTACGGCAGGACGCAAAAGCAACACGACACCCACAAAACCCAGCAAGAGCGCTAACCATGCCAGACGTGATGGTCGCAGCCCTCGTAACACAAACTGCCAGAGCACAAAAAATATAGGGGAGGTGTAGTTCAACGTCACCGCAGTTGCCAATGGCAACTGGGTAATGGCATAAAAATAAAGGAACAATGCCGAAAAACCGGATAGAGAACGAAAGCTATGGCTGCGCAAATGAGCCGTGCGAGGGTGTCTGCCACGTATTAGCATGAACCCTGACACGATCAATAAAGCCACCATACAACGCCAAAGAACGATTTCCCCAGAGTCATTATGAACCGCCGCCAGTTTGACGCAGACCCCCATACATCCAAAAAGAAAACTGGCTACCACCATCCATAAGGATTGCCAGCCGGGACTCCGCGTTTCGGGCATGAAGCAGGTATTAGCCCCCGAATGGCTGGAGCTTTTGTCCCAGCATCCGGCGATAAAACTCATGGAAATGAAGCATGCCATCTTCCATGGGGGACTGATATGGACCCACTTCGTTACGCCCCGCCAGCATTAAAGCCCGACGACCTTGATCCATCCGTTCACCAATTTCGTCATCTTCTATCGCTGTTTCCATATAGGCAGCCTGCTCAGCTTCGATGAACTCACGTTCGAATTCGACGATTTCTTCCGGGTAATAGAACTCAACAATGTTCATGGTCTTATCAACCGACTGCGGATGCAAAGTCGAGACCACGAGTACATGGGGATACCACTCGACCATGACGTTCGGATAGTAGGTGAGCCAAACTGCACCATGCTCTGGCTGCAGGTTCAAATGGCTGTACTGACCAAGGACTTGTTGCTGCCAGCGGCGATAGCTATCAGTTCCGGATTTGGCTAACGACGTTATCCCAACACGCTGAATAGAGTACCAGTCGCTAAATTGCCATGTCAGCTCGTCACAATTTACAAAGCCACCAAGCCCCGGATGAAACGGAACAACGTGGTAATCCTCGAGATAGACCTCGATAAAGGTTTTCCAGTTGTAATGACATTCGTGCGTGACCACTTTATCGAGTTTGTAGCCCGAAAAATCGAAGGCCGATGCCAACTGCATACCAGCCAAGTCTTTTCGGATATCTCGCTGACCTTCAAACAACAAGCCGTTCCAGTTCTGCAGTGGCGAACGCGCCAGATTCAGGCAAGGATTATCGGGAAAATGCGGCGCCCCAACAAGGCTACCCAGACGGTCGTATGTCCAGCGGTGTAGCGGACAAACCATATGCTGACCCAGCGTCCCCTGGCCATCCAGCATAATCGCCTGACGATGCCGGCAAACATTGGACATCAGCTCAAATTCGGCACCACGATTGACCAACATCGCGCCGTGATTTTTTATCTCGAGCGTTCGATATGCATTCTCATGGGGCACCATGAGTTCATGGCCAACATAGCCTGGCCCCTGGTCAAAGAAGACCTCTTTTTCCAGCGCAAGCAGATCGTTATCGAAATACCAGGAAACCGGCAATTGCGCCTGCGCTGCTACCAGTGATTTGGGCGAGTCAAAGGCTGACATCCCCTTACCCTCCGCAAACAAGTGGGTTTAGCAAAGTCGTCTATTGTAACCCGCCGTGAAATTGACCGAAAGCCCCGAATCGGTTAACTTTCAATGTTTTAGTATCACTGCAGAGTTCCCTGCACTGTCCTCAACGTTCCGAACGCACATGTCTTCTCGAAAACCCACCGAAACGCTACAAGCCGATGCACCTCACCCCTGCGATAAGCTGAGTTTCGAAATGGCTATTGCCGAACTGGAAACGCTGATCCAGTCGGTTGAAAACAATCGGTTACCTCTCGAGGCTACACTTAATGCGTATCAACGGGGCCAGCAGCTCATCGGCCGTTGCAGTGAATTACTGCAGGACGCGGAACAGCGATTACAACAGTTTGATGTCCAAAGCGTTGGCGAGGCCACCCAGCCGGAGCGTTCATGAGTCTGAAGGAATGGATGCAGGCAACTCGGGAGCGAACTGAAACCGCCCTGAATCGTTACCTGCCATCGCCTGACCACAATCCCAAACGCCTCCATGAGGCCATGCACTACGTCTGCATGAATGGTGGGAAACGCTTTCGTCCTATATTAGTGCATGCGGCTGGCGAAATTTCCGGCGCCACCACCACGGCTCTCGACTGCTGTGCTGCGGCGATCGAAATGATCCACGTGTACTCACTGGTGCATGATGACATGCCCTGCATGGATGATGACACCCTCAGGCGTGGACAACCCACCTGTCACGTGCAATATGATGAAGCGACCGCACTACTCGTCGGCGATGCGTTACAAACCCAAGCATTCATCACACTGGCACAAGCCCCCGTATCCGCGACCACGACCAAAGCATTGATTCGCACACTTGCCAGCGCATCAGGCAGCACCGGCATGGCCGGTGGGCAAGCGATCGACCTCGCTTCAGTAGGGGTGCCCCTCAATGAAGCGGAACTCGAACAAATGCACATCATGAAAACGGGTGCTTTGATCCGAGCAGCGATCCGCATGGGAGCTCTCGCAGGAGAAAGCCTGGATGATCGGTCACTTGATCAACTTGATCATTTCGGAAAACTACTCGGACTTCTATTTCAGGTCGTTGATGATATTCTCGACTGTACTGGCAGCACCGAAGCCCTTGGCAAAACAGCGGGCAAGGATGCTGCTGCTGACAAACCGACATATGTCAGTCTGATGGGGCTTTCCGGTGCCCGTCACTTTGCCGAAGATTTATTGTGCGAAGCACGGCAGGTGATCGCGATCACCGGCCCCTCCGGCCAACGACTTCAAGAGATTGCGCTGGAAATTGTTCAGCGCACACACTAATTGGTAACAAATACGATGTCCGCATCATTACTTGACCAGATTAATGCACCCGCCGAACTGAGAAAGCTCTCTCGCGAGCAGCTCACGCAGCTTGCTGGCGAGTTGCGCCAATACCTTCTTGATTCCGTGTCGCAAACAGGCGGTCATCTGTCATCGAATCTGGGCACGGTTGAGCTAACGGTAGCGCTACACAGCGTATTTGACACACCTAATGACCGTCTGGTCTGGGACGTCGGGCACCAGACTTATCCGCATAAAATTCTCACGGGGCGGCGTGATCGGATGTCGACGCTGCGGCAGTTCAACGGCATTGCGGGTTTCCCAAAACGCTCTGAAAGCCCCTACGACACTTTCGGTGTGGGCCATTCATCTACGTCAATTTCTGCCGCATTAGGTATGGCACTTGCCGCTAAACATCAAGGCGAAGATCGCCAGGTTGTGGCAATCATCGGTGACGGTGCTATGAGTGCTGGCCAGGCTTTTGAGGCGCTAAACAATGCCGGCGTCGCCAACGCCAATCTGCTTGTCATCCTGAATGACAATGAAATGTCCATCTCACCCCCTGTTGGCGCTTTGTACAACTATCTGACTCGACTGACTTCGGGAAAACTGTACAACGCCGCCAAAAAAGGGGCCGAAAAAGTACTGGGCGTCTCGCAAAGCCTGCTCGATTTTGCCAAGCGCGCTGAAGAACACGTCAAGGGCATGATCAACCCCGGGACACTTTTCGAAGAATTTGGATTTCATTACTACGGACCGATTGATGGTCACGATCTGGATGCATTGATTCCCACGTTGCAAAACCTGAAGCAGTTGCCAGGCCCTCGTTTCCTGCACATCGTCACACGCAAAGGACAAGGCTACAAGCTGGCCGAAGAGAATCCGATTCTTTATCACGGCGTCACCAAGTTTGAAACGACCCAGGGCCTTGATGGCGGCCCTGCCAAAGGCGCATCTCCACTCACCTACACCCAAGTCTTTGGTGACTGGCTCTGTGATATGGCTGCTGCAGACAATAGCCTGGTGGCCATTACGCCTGCCATGCGTGAAGGTTCGGGCATGGTCGCCTATGCCGAACGCTTCCCTGATCGCTACTATGACGTGGCCATCGCCGAACAACATGCGGTCACCCTTGCCGCTGGCATGGCCTGCGAAGGAATAAAACCCGTAGTTGCGATCTACTCCACTTTCTTGCAGCGTGGCTACGACCAGCTGGTTCATGATGTTGCCCTGCAAAATCTGGATGTCACATTTGCAGTTGACCGAGCAGGCCTGGTCGGTGCTGACGGACCGACACACCACGGCGCGTTTGATCTGTCGTATGCCCTGTGCATTCCCAATCTTGTTATCGCCACGCCGGCATCAGAAGCTGAGTGCCGGCAGCTGTTAAGCACATGCTACTCACATCCAGGACCGGCGATCGTCCGATATCCTCGTGGCGCAGGCACGGGCAGCGTACCCTCCACTGACCTAGATACCCTGCCGATTGGGAAGGGAATCCAAGTCCGAGAGGGTGACCGAGTCGCTTTCCTCGCTTTCGGCGGACTTCTGGCAACAGCAGAAAGTCTCGCAGAAACATTCAACGCCTCGGTTGCCAACATGCGCTTCGCGAAGCCACTGGATCTTGATCTGATTCGCTTACTCGCCGAAAAGCATGATCTGTTTGTAACCTTCGAAGAAAATGCCATCACCGGCGGTGCCGGTAGCGAGGTAGAACGAGCACTTCAATCACTTAACCTGACACGCCCGTGCCTGCGCATCGGGCTGCCCGATGCATTCATTGAGCATGGCGACATGGCGAATCTCTACAAGTCAGCGGGACTCGACCAAGAGACCCTCCGCCAACGAATCCAGCAGTTCATTACCCAAAGCCAAAAATAGGATCATGACCCAAGAGAAGAAACCCGTTGCCGGCATGCCCGATGTTCAATCATCGGCAGACAGCCGCCAGATCGCCATTAACAAGGTGGGCATCAAATCAATCCGCCACCCCATCGTAGTTGCTGACAAAGCTGAAGGCGTACAACACACGATCGCCAACTTCAACATGTACGTCGGGCTGCCACACAATTTCAAGGGCACCCACATGTCACGATTTGTCGACATTCTCAACAACCAGTCACGTGAGATCTCGGTCGAGAACTTCCCGGTGATGCTACAAGAGATGGTGCAACGCCTAGAAGCCGAATCGGGCCATATCGAGATGAACTTCCCGTACTTCATCAACAAAGCCGCACCCATCTCCGGCGTGCAGAGTCTGATGGATTACGATGTCACACTGATTGGCGACATCAATGGCAGCGACATTTGTGTCGCCGTCAAAGTAGTCGTCCCCGTCACCAGCCTATGTCCTTGCTCGAAAGAGATTTCCGAGCGTGGTGCGCACAACCAGCGCTCGCACGTCACGGTGACCGTGAAGTCACAGGATTACATCTGGATCGAAGAAATCGTGGCACTTGTTGAGAAGGAAGCCTCGTGCGAGGTCTTTGGCCTGCTCAAGCGCCCGGACGAAAAGTACGTCACCGAACGTGCCTACGATAACCCCAAGTTTGTTGAAGACATGGTGCGGGACGTGGCCGCGCGTCTAAATGCTGATCCTCGCCTTGATGCCTATTCGGTGGAATCGGAAAACTTTGAGTCGATCCACAATCACTCGGCCTATGCGCTGATCGAGTGGACGCGGCCGAGCCATTAAGCACGGCGACTCCTTTGCACCAACAAAAATGCCACCCGAAGGTGGCATTTTTGTTGCTCAAGGCAAATGACCTGTTGATTAGGCCTTGCGCTCCAGCTTTTCCTTGATACGTGCGGACTTGCCCGAACGCTCACGCAGGTAGTACAGCTTGGCACGGCGCACATCACCACGACGCTTCAGCTCAATCGAAGCAACCAGCGGCGAATACGTTTGGAACGTACGCTCAACACCTTCGCCCGACGAAATCTTGCGGACGATGAAATTCGAGTTCAGACCACGGTTACGCTTGGCGATCACGACGCCTTCGTATGCCTGCAGACGTTCGCGCGAACCTTCCTTGACCTTGACCTGAACAACAACGGTGTCGCCCGGTGCAAATGTCGGAATGGTTTTGCCTTCAGTCAGGCGCGCAATTTCTTCCTGTTCGAGTTGTTGAATCAGATTCATGTCGTTAATCTCCTTATTGTGACGACCGCAGAGCTACTCACCTGATTGCTCAAGCTTTCTGAGTAGTTGCATTTCTTCTTTGCTGAAAGCTCGACCCTCCAGCAAATCAGGGCGTCGATCCCGCGTCCGTTTCAAGGACTCGGCCAAACGCCAAACGCGTATTCTCTCATGATTTCCGGATAAAAGCACCTCTGGAACCGCAGAATCCTCATAAATCTCCGGACGTGTGTAATGAGGGCAGTCCAGCAGGCCAGTGGCAAACGAGTCTTCTTCGGCCGACTGACGGTCGTTGAGCACACCCGGTTGATAACGCAGAATCGCATCCATGAGCATCATCGCCGGCAGCTCCCCACCAGACACCACAAAATCGCCAACCGACACTTCCAGGTCGATTTTTCGCTCGATGACCCGCTCATCGACCCCCTCGTAGCGCCCACACACGAGGACCAAGGCTTTGCGGGTAGCGAGGTCACGCACAAGGCGATCATTCAATGGCACCCCCTGGGGTGACAGATAAATCACCGTAGGCACCTCATCGGCGCTCGAGGCCGCGGCAACGCCCGCGTCAATGGCCTGCTCGAGCGGGCCCGGCATCATCACCATGCCCGGGCCGCCGCCAAACGGGCGATCATCAATCGTTTTATAGCGATCCGTCGCAAAATCCCGGGGGTTATGCGTCGTTAGGTGAGAGATTCCCGTTTCAAAGGCACGACGCGAAACACCGAAGCGTGTAATCGCCTCGAACATTTCGGGAAACAGGGTAATCGCAGCCAGGCGCAAAGGGGGGAAATCCGTCTGTACTCAACGGGCCTACCAATCGGCAGCCCAATGGACCGTAATCTGGCCTGCCGTTTTGTCCACCTGATGGACGATGTCATCGACAAAGGGGATCAGGCGCTCACGCGGCTTTTCACCGGTTGCATCAATCACGATGAGTACGGCGTTGGCGCCGGTTTCTATCAGTCGATCAACGCGACCCAGGCACTCGCCCTGGCTATTCACAACATTGAGCCCCAATAGGTCTGCCCAATAAAATTCGTTGCTATCCAGCTCGGGCAGCACTTCAAGAGGCGCACCTATCCAGAACCCTCGAAGCGCTTCGGAGGCATTGCGATCTGAAATACCCTTTAGTTTGACGACCAGTCCATCACCATGGACACGCATGGACTCCGGAGAGACTGCGCACCACATCGCCAAGCCTTGAGCATCGGGCTCCTTATCGGAAACCCACCAGGTTGGCATTTTTAGCCAACCTTCGGGATCATCGGCAAAAGGATGCAGATGAAACCATCCTTTGATACCGTAGGCCGCACCAACGCGACCAAGAACGACGCAACGCTGCTGCGTCACGCCTTCTTCTGCAACAGACTTAGGCTGCAAGTTTGGCAGCGTAGCCCTTGGCCAGCTGGGCAACGCGAGGCGATACCTGAGCACCAACGCTCTTCCAGTAAGCCAGACGTTCCATATCGATGCGCAACGGCTCTTCTGCACCCGAAGCTACCGGGTTGTAGAAGCCGAGACGCTCGACGAAACGGCCATCACGGCGCGTACGCGAGTCAGCAACGACCAGAGTGTAGAAAGGACGCTTTTTAGCGCCACCACGGGAAAGACGGATAACGACCATACGGATGATTCCGGACAGAGAAAAACCGCGGATTGTACAGAAAAATCGGCAGAAGCGCCAGCACTTTCTGTCTTTTCTCAGTTTCTTTGCTTTACTCTGGGAAAACCTGCGCAATACTGGCTTGCACCGCCTCGGCTGCCGCCTTGGGGTCAGCCGCGCCACGAATCGGCCGGCCCATCACAATGTAATCAGCACCGTTACGGAAAGCCTGCTCGACATCCACCGTTCGTTTCTGGTCATCCGAACCCCTGTTTTCGACAGGCCGGATGCCCGGTGTCACCACCATAATGCGTGGACCAAGTTCCTTACGGATCACTGGCGCTTCCAGACCCGACGAAATAATCCCGTCACAACCAGCCTCCAAGGCGCGTCGCGCTCTCGAAAGCACTAGCTGCGCCACATCACACTGAAAACCCAGATCATCGAGATCGCCACGATCAAGACTGGTCAACGCCGTGACGGCCAGCACCTTGAGGTTCCCTTTTTCCTTGCCGGCCGCTTCCATGATGGCCTGATTACCGTGAATGGTTGCAAAAGCCACATGACGCTTGGCCAGTGCACGGATCGCCGAACGCACCGTTTCTGGTACGTCAAAGAATTTCAGATCAACGAATACTTTTTTGCCACGGGCACCCAGCCAGTCAATCAGCTCAAAGTAGCCACCAGCCATAAATAGTTCCATGCCCACTTTGTAAAACTGAACACTGTCACCCAGCTGTTCTACCAGCGCTCTTGCTTCAGCAGGATCAGCCACATCCAGCGCTACAATCAGTCGCTCGTTACGCGGCACAACAATCTTTGAACGCAGGTCGGTTGTATTCAGGGCAGTCATCAAACACTCCAGGACAATCGGATTACATCGTCGCGCATTATGACAGAGGTAGGCAACGCTTTAGGACAAAAAACGCCTCACGTGATGCTGCCGACCGGGCGAATCCGACAATTCAGCCGTCACCACACAACCCAACAGCACCATGAGCCAACACAGATAAAGCCACAACAGAAAAACCGGTACGATCGAAAAGGCGCCGTAGACGGCCGTAAATGACGAAAATTTTTGTAAGTACTGACCAAATCCCCATTGCAGTAGCGCAACCCCCAGCGCCGAAACCAACCCACCCACAAGCGCAAAACGTGCCGGCACACGACAATTGGGCAGGACAAAATTAAGCCATGCCAGAAACGCCGTCAGCGTTGCCGTACCAACCAGACCAGAGACGATGCGCCGCATCCATTGGGGCTCATTAAAAAACCCCAGCGACAGGGAAATCGCCCACATAACCCCGGCAAACCCCATCCCGAGGACCACCGGTACAATCAATAACAAGAGGAGATAATGGCCCAAACGCTGCAAAAAGCGCCGATCCGGGTTCAGGCGCCAGACGCGGTTGAATCCTTGCTCAATAGCCCAGAACATCGCCCAGACAACCACCAGCAGGAAACCAATACCAATGACGGTAAAACGCGCAGCATTGCCCGAAAATGTCAGCGTATAACTGGCAATGAGTTTCCCCGCCCGCTCTGGTAACAGATAAGTCACGAGCAGTTGATCAAAGGCTGCGTGCACCTCGGCGAAGCCGGGAATATAAGACGCGATCACCAAAACCAGCGCAACGAGCGGTACTAACGATAACAGGGTCGTATAAGCCAACCAAGCAGCCACCACGTCTAGCTCATCCGCACGGATACGCACCAGCAACGCCAAAAGCGGCTGCAGCTTTCGGCGTATCAATCGCAACGATGATAGAAATGGCAAAGAGATAGGACGCATGTTGGCGGGTGCCACAAAGTGATCATCACATTAAAGGACGTGGCAGGTATGATACGGCATGCACAAAATTCTCGTTCTGTACTACAGCCAGAAGGGTTCCGTCGAGGCCCTTGCCACTGCCATCGCTCATGGCATTGACAGCACGCCGGGGGCCGAGGCCGTGTTGAGAACCGTTCCCCGTGTCAGCAGTGTCTGCGAAGCCACTGAACCAGAGGTTCCTCCCAGCGGTGCCCCCTATGTCACTGTCGCCGATCTCGCAGAATGCGCCGGCATGGCTCTGGGTAGTCCGGTTCGCTTCGGCAACATGGCCGCACCCATGAAATATTTCTGGGACAGCACCATTGCCACCTGGCTTTCAGGTGAACTGACCGGAAAGCCCGCTGTCGTATTCACCTCGTCGGGCAGTATGCATGGTGGCAATGAAACAACGCTGCTCAGCATGATGCTGCCCCTTTTCCATCATGGCATGCTACTGATGGGTCTTCCTTACAGCCTACCAGCGCTTTCTGAGACTGCCAGCGGCGGCACTCCCTACGGACCCAGTCATATTGCCGGATCTAGCGGCAATCCTGCACTCAGCAAGGAAGAAATCGTGCTGGCTCGCGCGATGGGTAAACGCCTGGCGGAAACCGCCATCAAGCTGCAATCATCATGAACCAACCACAACCGATCGTCACTAATCGCTTGAAACAATGGCGCTGGGCGGCCGTCATCTCATTGCTGGGATTGATCATCCTCTCTCTGCTCTGGGAACGTTGGCTGGCACCGATTCGTCCGGGCGGCTCGTGGCTGATGCTCAAAGCCTTGCCACTCCTGCTCCCGCTACGCGGGCTGCTGCATGGTAAACGCTACACCTATCAATGGTCTTCGCTACTGATTCTGGCTTACTTAACAGAGGGGCTGGTGCGCGCCACCAGTGACACTGGCCTTAGCCAGCAACTCGCGCTGGTCGAATCCGTACTGGCCAGCATCTATTTCATCAGCGTGCTAATGTTCTGCAGAGACACCCGCCCATCACTGACCAACCCGGAACTCAAACGTGCACGGCGCAAACAGCATTAACTAAAATTAGGCAACCCCGGTGCCACCCACCGTCAGACCATCAATACGCAGGGTGGGTTGGCCCACGCCGACAGGCACGCTCTGTCCCTCTTTGCCGCAGGTACCCACACCGGAATCCAGCGCTAGGTCGTTACCAATCATGCTCACCCGGGTCAACGCATCTGGTCCATTACCGATCAGGGTTGCACCCTTGATCGGATACTGAATCTTTCCATTCTCGACCCAGTAAGCCTCCGACATCGAGAAGACAAATTTACCATTGGTGATATCAACCTGACCACCGCCAAAATTTACGGCATAAATACCACGATCAATTGAAGCAAGAATCTCGGCGGGATCCATCTTCCCGGGCATCATGTAGGTGTTAGTCATACGCGGCAAAGGCAGATGCGCATAAGACTCACGGCGCCCATTTCCAGTCGGCGCTACCCCCATAAGTCGTGCATTATGCGTATCCTGAATATACCCCTTGAGAATGCCGTCTTCTATCAGCACCGTCTGCTGCGCCGGTGTTCCTTCATCATCCACATTGAGCGAGCCACGACGGCCCGACAGCGTGCCATCATCGACGACAGTCACACCCGGTGCCGCAACACGCTCACCAATGCGGTTGGCAAATGCAGAACTGCCCTTGCGATTGAAGTCTCCTTCAAGCCCATGGCCAATGGCTTCATGTAAAAGGATCCCCGGCCAACCGGGCCCGAGCACCACACTCATCTGCCCAGCTGGCGCTGGACGGGCTTCCAGATTCACAACCGCCTGATGCACGGCCTCCTGCGCATATCGCTTTAAAATGGCGTCACTAAAATAAGCGTAATCAGTACGGCCACCGCCGCCTGCATATCCCTGCTCGCGACGACCATCCTGTTCGACGATCACGGTCACCCCCACACGGACCAAGGGTCGGATATCGGCAACCCGCTGCCCATCCGCCCGTTGCACCATGACGACATCGTATTCACCCGAAAGTGACGCCATCACCTGCTTGACGCGGGGATCTAGCGCACGAGCCATCTGCTCGAGCTTTTCCAGCAGAGCCACTTTGGCCGGCGCCTCAAGCGAAGCAATGGGGTTCAATGGTAGATAACGTTCAACACGCCCCGGGCATTCAGCACCCGGCAGTGCCGCTGCCTGCCGACCACCAACACAACCAATTTCACGCACCGCAGCGCTGGCCGACTTCAGGGAGGGTAATGACACATCATCCGAATAGGCAAAGGCCGTTTTCTCGCCACTGATGGCGCGCACGCCAACGCCCTGATCGATACTAAAACTACCTGCTTTGACGATACCCTCTTCGAGGCTCCAGCCTTCGGAGCGGGTCGCCTGGAAATAGATATCTGCATCATCAACACCCGCCTGCATCACACGCTCGAGGACAGCGGTTACCTGACTCGACGACAGGCCCTGCTGATCCAGAAGAAGGTTTTCGGCAACCGGCAGCGCGGCAACGGAAGTCTCGGGAGTATGTTCAATGGTCATAGTCAAATTCTACGATGTTTCAATGCAGGCAACCGGTGCCGCACGGTTTCCAACCGCTGCCGCTTAAAGTCGGCAGACACCCATCCCTCTCCGGTCGGCAAAACGGCCAGCACCTCTCCCCACGGATCAATAATCATGCTGTGCCCCCAGGTTTTGCGGCCAGTCTCGTGACGTCCACCCTGGGCACTGGCAATCACATAACACTGGTTCTCGATAGCGCGTGCACGCAAGAGCACTTCCCAGTGGGCCTCCCCGGTTGTGGCTGTAAACGCCGCAGGCAAGACAAGAATATCGACGTGGCCCAACGCACGAAAATATTCTGGGAAACGCAAGTCGTAACAGATGGACAACCCAATGCGTGCAAAGGGTGTTTCAAAGGCAACCGGCGAATCACCTGGCTCAATACTGAGTGACTCATCGTAAGCTTCAGCACCTGCTTTAAATCCGAACAGGTGCATTTTGTCGTAACGGCTTACCTGATGCCCCTGGGGATCAAATACCAGTGTGCTGTTCAATGCGCGACGTTCATCCGACCCCGCCATCGGGATCGATCCCCCAACCAGCCAGATATTTAATTCTCGCGCCAGCTGTGACAGCATCGATTGCAATGGGCCGCCAGAGAATGTCTCCCGAATCGCCAGCCTTGCTTCTTCGGTTGCACCAATCATCGGAAAAAACTCTGGCAATACAACCAATGTCGCTCCCTCTGCCGCAGCACCGCGAACGAGTCGTTCAACGGTGAGTTTGTTCTCTTCAACGCGCGGCGTAGACACCATCTGTATCGCCGCCATACGGACCACATCACTCACTTGGACACCTCCGCGCCGGTCACAGACGATGTTTTGGCATCTGCTGCGGTAGTCGGCGAGTTTGATGTTATCGCGTCCGTAGCACCCGAAATCGCCTTACCCGGAAGATCCGCCACACTCTTACCAGCCTTAACGGCAGTGCTGGCTAGCGACTCTTTGTCAACCAGGGGGTCCGACCAAGTTCCCGTGATGTGATACTGGTAAGAAAAAACCTTACTCAAGGGATCGCCAAGTGCTTTCTGTGCGACAAACGTAGCCGCCCCCGCAATGGGATTAAGTACTGTCACTCCCAGGGCGATACTGTTACTAAGCGCAGGCTGCACAGTGACAACGACATCCTGTGTCTGGGACGCCAGGTTTGTTTCACCACGCATGAGGATTTTCGCTGCGGGTGCATCCATTTGCAGATCGGATGTCTTCATAAGGCCATCCCGAATGTCAAAACGCCCATCGATCGCCTCAAAAGCCAACCCATCGCTAAAAATATCGCGAAAGTCCAGCGTTAGTCGTTGCGGTAACGATTGCAAGGACAGCAATCCTAGCAATCGGCCAACACCCGGGTCCATTTTTGAAAACTGACCGTTTTTGGCAGTCATCTTGAAGTTACCCGACAAACGGGCCGGATCAAAGGCAAAGGGAGAAGCCGGCCAGCTGACCTGGCCATCCATCGTTGCCATCCCCCGTTTCACGGTACCGGGGTAACCCAACTTGGTCAGCAAATTACCGACCTGTGGACTATTCAACTTAAAATCCATCGACGTCAGATTCACCGGCGGATTACCCGTGCCCGCGCTTCGTGTCATCCAGTTCAGCCGACCGGTAAATCGCAAATCCGGGCCATCCAGCGTGAAAGGATCAACACGCCACGACTGATTCGAGCCGTTTTTCTGATTGCGGGCACGGAAATTCAACCTGCCCCAAGGTTGTCCTTGCCATAACAGTTCCTCCACTTTGAAGGACAAATCGGGCAATGACTCAATCTCTTGACTCGGTGAGGCCGAATTACCAGCCTGTGTTTCGGTCGCGGCAGTCAGATCAAGGCGGCTCAACCTGCCCTGGAGCAAACCCCGGTCACCAGCATCACCAACACCTGGCGGTATCCATTCCAGCTCACCCTGTAATTCCCGACTGGACATCTGGATACCCGTTCGATCAGCGGTTGTCTGAACTGACGCTCGGAAATCCTGGAATTTCCGCCCGAAGGCTTTGAGCATCGGTGCTTTCAGCGAAATCGCCAGGGGCGGGACCTGAGTACGCGCTGTAGCGCCACCACGCTGTTTAGCCTGACTCAAGCCCATCGCCCGCAACCAAAAATCCAGGTCGACCGGTTTGAGCGACTCTAATTGCAACCCCAGCATATCCGGATTGGGCTGCGACTGCCCAGTACCCACAACAATCCTGCCGCGTAACAGTTGGCCTCGGCTATTCATCACTAAAAGCCCGGCGGCTGCGTTACCTAGAGACATCCGCCAAACCTGCTCGACAGCACCCGGTGACTTGCGGCCACCTGATGACATATTCTGTCGCGTTAACGATAACGGCATCGAGGTTGCCGCCCCCTTGTTAAAGGGGTCTGGTAATGCCGAAGTAATACCGCGCAAATCAGACGACAGGTTCAGATCCAGCTTGCCATCACGCATCAACACCGCCGCCTGCCAATCGGTACGTCCGGAGAGTTGCTCGAAAACGGGCAAGTCGTAAAAATGACGCAGTTCGGCAATACTGGCCCGGCCTTTGGCATGAATATTCGCACCGCGCTCGTTGGTGCTGATCTCGATAGACAAAGGTTCTCCAGACCATTGCCCTTGCAAATCACGGCTCTCAATTGTAGCTTCGCTGAACCGAATCGTACCGTTCACGGCAGAAACCGGGGGCGTTTTGGACAACAAGGTCAATCGGTTATTAACAAATGCATACTGCCCTTGAACACGGACGCCCGATGCATTCGCCAAATTGAGATCCACCGAAATATCGAGCTTTCCGTTGCCCTCTGCCGACATGTCATCCGCAAAATGATGGATGTGATCCGCTAACGGTGTGTCCTTCAGATAGCTTACCGCACTGGATGTCGGGCCTTCAGCCTGCCCGGAGACCACCAGATGGTTCTCGAATGCGCTGACATCCGCCATGGTCGCTCGAATGTTAGAGAACCGCATCTCATTAATCCGCCCTTGATTGGCAACAATACGGATCTGGTTCTGGTTCATATCAAACGTTGCACTCAACTTCTCGAGCGCAGGGTAACCATCGGCATATTTGACATTGACGTCTTTGGTTTTAAAGCCCAGATAGAACTTGCCCGGAGCGCCTTTTGCCTCGGTCGATCCAGGCGCTGCACCTGCTTCAGGTGCACCGTACGGCATGTCCCAGACGCGTCCCGACATCTCGATCCGGAAATCGGACATCGTGCCACCTGAAATTGCCCCCTTGACCCACTTTGAAATATCCGGCGATGCGCTTAATGGGATGTACTTCCACCCACTTTCGGTCTTCGCTTCGTCGAAAACAATCTTCATATCGACCTGACCGGCTTTATCTTCTTCAGACGCTGTCGACAACACACTGCCCGACCAACTACCGTTGACCTCAGCCTGCAAATCAGCGTTTAGAAGCTGCAACGCCTTGACCCGAACCGTCAGCAGATCTCCCGATTTGCTCCAATTGATCTGGCCAGTCAACTGATCTAACGGTACTTCATTGATCGGTAGAATATTTGGGGCCGCTAACATGCTCCTTCCCGTATTGAGTAGCAGTTTGCCGCCATTCTGGTTGACATCAAAGTTGGCGCTTAACCCACGGATGAAGCGCGTGCCATCAGCCGACTTTAGCGCGAGATTGCTAAAAGCCCCCTGTGCGTCATAACTGCTCACCGCCTCCCCGGTAAGCACGGCCTTTGCCTTTAACTTTTCTATCACCCCAGATGGTGCCACTTCGGCAAGCTGGCGCCGCACGGAGTCTGGTATTGGCAATGCTTCGGCGAGATGCCGTAGCCGCCCAAGGTCCAGACGCGATGCCCTGAAGGTCAAATCCCGCTGATCACCTGATAAGGTGGTATTAATGAACACATTGGCCGGCGCTTCCATATGCCCGGTCTCATCTGTCCATGAGAATGCATCCAGCGCCAGCTGAGTCGACAGGCCCGAATTACCATGCTTATAAGCAATATCCGACGACAGTTGTTTAAGCATCAGTGGCTTCAAGCCATCTCCAAGCTGCGCCTTAAGTTCTGTCAGCGCCACATCGCCCGTTAACTGCGACAGCTGTCTACCCTGCAACGAAAGGTTCAGGTCTGCCTTGATCCTGCCAGACTGAATCGGCACCGGGTAATCGACCCAGGCGACCCATGGTGCCATATCCAGCGATTGAATCTTCAAACTCACATCGATTGGCCAACTCTGCCAATCGTCAAAGCTGCGTCCATACCAACCAGCCTTCAGCTGTACAGGGGTACCCATGTGTTTGGGAGGGGCAAACAGAACTTCTAGGCGGTGCTTGCCCGAACGGCTGCGTAAATGCATGTTCACATCGGTCAGCACCAGGGTAGGCGCTTTACGCATGGCATCCGTCCAGCGTACTTCCTGGCTAACCAGTCGCAAATCACCTTGTTCTAAAAGTGCATCCACACGGAAGTCACCGCCACCCCCCAGTGGCAACCCAGACAAAAACAATGCGCCATGGGTATCTCGCCGGACATCCAGGTCGGGAGTTTCCACCAAAAGACTTCTGAATCCCAATGAACCGGTCAGCAAAGGCAGCCAGGCTATTTCCGCCTTCACCTGACTTAAGCGCACCGCGGGCTGCTGCGTGCGATCAAAGACCACCACATCGTTCAACGTGAATCTTGGGTGTAAATGAGACCAATCTGCCGTCAGTTGCCCCACGGCCACCTGCATGCCCAGAGCACTGCCCACTTCGGTAGCGAGTCGATCACGGTAATCGTTAATGTTTGGAAACAACCAGAACTGCAAGAGGCATGCAGCGAGCATCCACAATCCCACAACCCCCGCGATAACGCCGGCAACACCCCTGCGGAACCATTTTTTTGAAAACAGCACACGAAGGCCTTCGAGAGGCACCTTAAACAAACCGGACGAACGAGACAGAAATTGTCGCAACAATGCCACCAAAATAAATAATCAAACTTGCAGGACCGCCTTGCCATGATGGACCAGTAGGCTGCTTAGTGCCACAATTTTATATGAAGCCTCTCAATGCGTCAGATCAAGTCTGCCGCCTGCCTTTTGAATGGAAATCCATGCCCTTTCCGCTTGCCACGATTCCCGAAGCCGGTCAGACTCATTTCAGCCCCGTCAAAACCTGTTCATTCCATGACCGGGTGAGATTTGCGCGGCGACATAGCCGCTATCTAGAACAGCTGCTCACCGCGCGGCCAGACATCAGCAACTGGCTTACCGAGCACGATAGCACCGCGCTTAGTGCAGATGGCATGCGTGGTTTTCTTGCAACGGCGATGGCCAACGACCCATCAAACCAGGGTGATGATGCATTACAGAAAGCGTTACGTAGCCTCCGCCAGCGTGTGATGGCGCATCTGATCATCCGGGACATTGCCGACGGCGCTTCGCTGGCCGAAATTGTTGAAACGATGACAGTACTGGCGGACGTTACCACCCTGTTCGCGCTCAATCATCTGCATCACGAACTCGCCAAACGCTACGGCGAACCCCTTGGCAGTGACGGAGCGGTGCTGCATCTGGCCATGATTGGCATGGGCAAACTCGGCGGTCGCGAACTAAACGTGTCATCAGATGTCGATTATATTTTCGTGTATCCGGAAGAGGGCGAAACAACGGGCCGTGACGATGGCTCGGGCAAAATCGACAACTACGACTTCTTCACACGCCTGGGCAAACGCCTGATTGCCAGCCTGAACGACATAACCGCCGACGGACAGGTTTTCCGGGTTGACATGCGCCTACGCCCGAATGGCGACTCGGGCCCACTGGTCTGCTCTAGCGACATGTTGGAGAACTACTTCATCACGCAGGGCCGGGAATGGGAACGTTATGCCTGGATCAAGGCGCGCGTCATGAATGACGCAGATCCCGCCTGCCATCCCACAATGACGACCGGCATCGCACGCCCTTTCATTTTCCGGAAGTACCTGGATTTTGGCGCGATTAATGCCATGCGTGCATTGCATGCACAGATCCGGCAGGAAGTAACGCGCAAGGATCGGACAGAACACATCAAGCTGGGACCCGGCGGCATTCGAGAAATCGAATTCATTGCCCAGGTATTTCAGCTAATCCGTGGTGGCCGTGACAGCACATTACAAATCCGACCAACACTCCTGGTCTTGCGACGCCTTGCTCAAACAGGCCAACTTTCAACGGATGAAGTACAGGCTCTGATCGAAGCCTATGTTTTTCTGCGTCGTCTAGAGCACCGGCTTCAGTATCTTGATGACGCACAAACGCACATGTTGCCCGATGCGCCAGATGACCGTGCCTTGCTTGCTGAAAGCATGGGGTACGAGAATTGGAGCAGTCTCTATGCCGCACTGAACCAACATCGAGATATCGTGAGCAAGCACTTTCAGGCTGTCTTCTCCGATCCGACCGATCACGATGGTACACAAACGCTGATCACCATCTGGCAAGGCACCGCGCCCGAGGAAGAGGCCAACGCGCTACTGACAAACCTCGGTTACCAGAATGCCGCCATCATCATCGAACGCATTAAACGCCTCACGCTGGCCGGACGTTATCAACAGCTTCCCGCAAACAATCGGGAGCGGCTTGATGCTGCTGCATGCAGCCTGATCGGCATTGCCGGAAAAACCAATGCGCCTGATCAATCGCTGCTGCGTGGGTTGGATTTTCTTGAATCCATCTCTGGCCGTGGCGCCTACCTTGCACTACTACAACAATATCCGCAGGCACTCAGGCGTGTTGCCGATCTGGTCGGTGCCTCGAGTTGGGGCGCCCAGTTCCTGACGCGACACCCGCTCCTACTTGATGAACTCTTGGATCAACGACTACTGGAAAGCGCAACCGATTTCAACGCGTACCGTGAAGAGCTGGACCGCGCCCTGTCAGAAGCCCATGGCGACACCGAAACTGAAATGAATATCTTGCGCGAAATGCATCATGCGCAGCTATTCCGCTTGCTGGTTCAGGATCTGGCAGGGCTACACTCCCTGGAGCGCATTTCTGATTTCCTCTCGGAGCTGGCCGATATCATTGTTGACCGGACCATCAAACTCACCTGGGAGAAACTCAGTAAACGCCATACCGACACGCCGCACTTTGCAGTGATTGGATACGGCAAACTGGGCGGCAAAGAGCTCGGCTACGGCTCGGATCTGGATGTGGTCTATCTCTTTGACGACCCGGACCCGGATGCGGCACAAACGTACATGCGACTTGGGCAACGCCTGACGACGTGGCTATCTTCACAAACCTCTTCCGGTATCGTGTACGAAATCGACACCCGTCTTCGGCCAAATGGCGAGTCGGGCATGTTGGCGATCAGTCTGGATGGGTTCCGTGACTATGAAGAAAAATCAGCCTGGGTCTGGGAACATCAGGCGCTGACCCGCGCCCGTTTTGTCGCTGGCGATGCGGCATTGGGCGAACGCTTTGAAGCTCTGCGCAAACAGATACTCTGCCAACGACGCGACATCCCGCATTTACGCCAGGAAGTGATCAACATGCGGCAAAAAATGTTCGAAGCCCATGGTGCGATCAAACCGAATGTCTTTGATCTGAAACAGGACCCCGGTGGCATCATCGATGTCGAATTCATCGTTCAGTATCTGATACTCGCGCATGCACATACCTACCCGGATCTCACCGAAAATCTTGGTAACATTGCGCTGCTCAAGCGGGCTGCACATCATGGCCTGATTGATCAAGCGCTCTCGGAGGCCGCGCAAGAGGCGTACCGAAACTATCGGTGTCTACAACACGCCAACCGGCTCAATGACGACCCCAAAGCACGTCTAGACATCACCCCTGAATTACAAACACACATCGACACCGTACTCCGACTAAAACAAGCCGTTTTCGGGTAAAAACAGGACGCGTAGCCCGGTGGGTTTAAGCACTTCGGTCTGCCAGCTGCGCGTCCGACCAAAGATTCCGACAGCCAGTCTCTCGGATAAACAGAGCCGCTAGCAAACCAAACACCGCCAACGTAACCACCAGAGTCAAGCCGAAGCGGAAATCTCCCAGCGTGTATGTCCGCACACCGCTCACGAGCGTACCGGTCCAGACGCTATCCATAAGTAAGCCGACCAATGGCTGCATAATCGCCGCACCGGCAAAACCACCAACGTTGGCTATCGACGTGGACATACCCGCCAACTGTGGCGGATTGACTTCTTTGGCGCAGGCCCAGGTCAGACTAAAGCCGGCCGCCGTGAATCCCATCAGACAGCAAAGTATCATCGTCGCGGCAACGTTCAATGCCCCACCCCACCACCATATCAACCAGATCACCGTATAGACGGCACTCGCCACCACCAGAATCGATTTGCGCTGGCGCAAACGATCAGAGGCAATACCGAGGGCAAGACAACCTACCGCAAAGCCTGCATACATTAACGACAGGTGGGTTGCTGCAATGTTGCGCGTATAGCCATGAACCTGCGTCAGGTAGGGCATGGCCCAAAGGCCGGCAAACGTAAAGTAACTGCCGCACAATCCCAAGTTCGTCAGGGCCGGTGCCCACGTCAGGCGATTACGAATCACGGAAAGCAACCCCCCAAGCACAACCGTACGGTCTACCTTGGTACCCCCCATCACAGCACTGTCACGCATCATCCACCAGGATAATGTGCCAAACACCAGAGATGCGACTGCAACCGCGACAAACACATTCCGCCACCCAATTTCAGCGGCCGCGTAAGCGAGCGGTACACCTGCCATCACCGATCCAATATTCCCAATGAAAACGCCCAAGCCCGTCAGCGATGCAAATCGCCGTTCTTCGAAGGTCAATGCAATAATCTTGAGCATGGCAATAAACGTCACCGAAACGCCAAGACCAACGAGGGTTCTACCGATCAGGGCATGCGACAACGTATCAGCCAGACCAAACCAAATGCTGCCGACAAAAGACACCAGCCCGCCCAGCAGCATGATACGCCGCGGCCCCAGGGTATCGACCAGGACGCCTGTTGGCACCTGCATCAGGGTGTAGACGTAAAAATAGGTCGCAGCCAGCACTCCCAGCGATGCGGCCGATGTCTCAAAGGACTGCGCCAGATCCTGTGCAATCGATGCCGGGGCAAAACGCTGAAA
>JACCDV010299264.1_pt1 | contig 25408 bp, 23 predicted proteins | sample 7446131 | NCBI WGS metagenome assembly JACCDV01 (sample SAMN15323448, study PRJNA562643) | freshwater metagenome | isolation source: river surface water | place: USA:Blue River Watershed | collected 2017-08-17
CATAAGCACTCTGAGCTTGATCGATTTTAGATTGAACTTCACTAGCACGAGCAACATCAGTAATCTCAAGAACGTCTTCATTAGCACTCGTGATTGAAAACTGAGCATGCTTGAGTTTTTTAGAACCTTCATCAAGCATAGTTTTAAAAGAACAGCTCTTGAGTTCATCTCTTGCTTCTGTATAAGCTTTTCTGCCACGACCATGATCTTTATCAGCATGAGTATCTTTCTCAGCATGAGGATTCATAACAGATGTTGCAATTTTATGGGCTTCAAAAAGAGCCTCAGCTTTTTTAAATTCAGCCTCAGCTTTATCCTCAGCTTTAGCTTTATCCTCAGCTTTAGCTTTATCCTCAGCTTTAGCTTTATCCTCAGCTTTAGCTTTAGCTTTAGGATATTCAGATTTTGGAAGAACATTTACATACCAAGTTTTTGTCTTATTACTTTTTACTTCTTCTTGGCTTCCAGCTTCTTTCAAAACAAGCTGAGCCATTATTTCAGACTCTGTCTTTTGCGCAGGTGGTTTGATTGTAATCTCTGATTTAGAAAGATAGGTCTTAATCTCTACAGCTTTTATTGCTTTCCAATCTATTGTTAAACCAAGAGTCTCTAAATTTTCTAAGCTTAATTCATTTTTAAGATAGAGGGATGGAGAATAGCGAGATGGAGAATAAGAAAAGAAGAGTTTTTCAAGAACATCAGTCCTGTCGTTAGCAGAAGTGGAACAGATTTGCCCCTGTGATCTGAGCTCCAACCCACCCAATCCTTCAAAGATAGGTTTATAACGCCACTCTACAATCTCTTGTGGGGTAGCAAATGTCACAGAAATTGTTTTGGAAGCAGAGACATCCCCAGCACTCGATGTAACTTTAATTTCCTGAGGGCCATTTGGTCTATTTAGTAGAATAAACACACTGTTTTCATTATCAATAAAGCCCCAAGCACCAATAGTGTAAGTGTTTGTAACTCCTTCAAGCGGCGTAGGAAGGCCTATCTTTTCACGCATAATCGCAAATTCTAGATCGCTAAGTTTGCGCTCAATCCCCTGTTGTTCAATTCTAACTTTAGAACTACTCTCTACTCTAGAATCAAGCTTACAAGAACTTTGTAAAAGTAAACCACTCATCCCAAGAAACAGAACAAAAAAGTTCATAAATTTGCGCTTCATAAAAAAACCTTTTGTAATTAAAACAACCTTTGTTTTTAGAAAATATTTTCATGTCATGTTAAGTTGATTATATCAAGATTTTAAGAAAATTGATAGAGGAGAAACCCTTCTAAACACAAGAAAAAACATAAGTAGCTAAAAATATTTCTAAAAATACCGATCTCTACTCTGTTGAAATCACTATGGAGGAATAAAACTTTGAAAAGAATGAATAGACTCGTTGTAGACACCCCAAAAGAGCATTTAAATGCAAGTCGGAAACACCATGAAAGATTAGAAGAGATATTACGTTCATTAGAGCCTTTGCCACTGTATTTTTTTTCCTATCACAGAATTTTTAATAACGGAGTGACTTGTGGCCTCTACTCTGAGCCTGAAGGTCTTCAAAAATTACTAGAAAGTGATCTCTATGGAATGTTTCTTGACGAACAAGGAATTATGCTACCAGAAGGTTATTATTTTTCTAATGATGTGATCCAAATCCTAACTCCAGAAAAAGATTTTGGCGCAATGGAGCACTATCTTAAAACAATTAGAGAAATTACTCTTAACCTTAAAGCATCGTGGGATGATGCTTTCTTTATCATCAGGAAAAATGACCTCTATCATGAACTTTTTTATTTTTACTTCAACGTCAATACAGATATTCATAGAATGTTTTTTTTGAATCACTTGGATATTTTAAATGAATTTTGTTATTACTTTTTATCCGAAGCAGAAGAACCAATAAAAGACGCCTTGATGTGTGGATACAAATACCCTATCACTCCAAAAACAAATAAACCCTACGACTGCGAAGAAATTATGTCACACGAAACTCACACTGAAATAAGAAAAAAGTTTGAGTTAAAAAAATTCAGGTTTGTTTTCAAGGGCAAAGAAATTTATCTCACATCAAAAGAATTTAATACTCTCAAATATTTTATCCAAAGTGAAAAACCCTCAATAGCTGCAGCTCATTTAGGGTTTTCAGTCAAAGGGTATGAGAGCACTATCCAAAGAATTAAAAATAAATTTAACACCTCTGACAAAAAAGAACTTCATGAGATCTATACTAATTCTATTTATGCGAGTTAAAAATATTTAAGAGAGGAGACTCTTCGTGCTACACACTCAGAACGACAGAGGAAATTCAATTAACCTTGATTGGTCTTAAAAGATTAATAACCACTAAGAGAATAGGACAAAAAGTAAAACAAACAACAATGAATGCCCCAGTCGGGAGATCAAAACTAAAACTAATTCCCATAGCAACCAAGCTTAGTATGGATCCGAAAATCCAACCAAATAGCAAACGAGCTTTGATAGACTTAAAGAAATAACTTCCAAGAATTGCTGGTACAATTAAAAATGAAAACACTTGTAATATTCCAGCAACTTTTACAGACGATGTAATCACCACACCAAAAAGAGCATAAAACAAAAAATCCCATTTTGAGCCAATAGAAGAGCTTTTAAAAGACGATGCCAGTAGTTGGTGACGAAAAATAAAATGAACAAAGCCAACAAAAGAATACACTAGAGCTGTTTGAACAACATCAGCCCAAGTAACCCACAAAATTTGTCCAATAAGAATGTTTTTTATATGCTCGGCACCATGGGAAGTGTGATTAACAAGTAAGATAACTCCTCCCGCTCCAAAAGCATAAACAATACCAATCAAAGCTTCTTGTGAGATCTTTTTTTCAAGACGCCTAGCTCCTGCAAAAAGGAGTGCAGCCAAAAATGTTGCTAAGAGAGAAGAAAAATAGACATAAGCTGACTCGTGATCAACACCATAAGCTAGAGCTACAGTGGCTCCAAGGGCTGCCACTTGAGCTAAACTTAAGTCAACAAAAATAACACCTCTTGCTAGTACATGAAGCCCTAAGTAGCAATGGATTCCAATAAGCAAAAAACACATTGCTGAAGGTGCAGCCAAAAAAGTGAGTGCTTCCATCATACTTGGTCTTTCGCTTTCTTTTCTTCTTTCAGTTTTTTTTCTTCTTTTTTGTAGCTTTCAATCGTAGCCACAAGTTCTTCAAATAGATCAAAGCTAGTTTTATTCTTAGAAGAAACAGCAACAGGAACACTAGCTACAAGAATGTTAGGAATTTGACTAGCTGCTTTTTCTGCGATTTTAGAATCAAAATAATTTTCTATTAATATCATTTTTACGTTATTCTTTGAGGCATTTTGAATCACACTCAGAATGTGTTTTGCTGTCGGTGGAACACCAGGAAAAGGCTCTAACATCCCTGCATTTGTGATACCAAAGCGATCAAAGAAGTAAGTCAAAGTTTTATGATGCGTTATGACTGATTTCACACCTGACGCAGCAATGCGTTTTTGCCAATCTTTTGTTTTTTCTTGTAATTTTAATTGGAAAGCTAAAGCATTTTTTTTAAAAATCTCAGCAGATTTCGGTACAATTTTTCCTAATTTTTCTGCAATGACTAAAGCAATTTCTCCAAGCCTTATGGGATCAAGTGTGACATGTGGATTACCTTCTGGGTGCACATCACCTTGTGAGCGGTTAATAGGTCCTTCTGGAATTTCAAGAACCTTAACAGCTGAACCAACTTCTAAATACCCACTAGAATTTTCTGTGACTTTAGGATTTCTAGCAGCTGTCAGGAGCTTAGGAAGCCAGCCAACTTCTAAACCTAAACCATTAGCAATAACTAGATCAGCTTTACTCACTGCAAGAATATAAGAAGGCTTTGCCTCAAGAAAATGAGGATCTCTAGTCCCGTCACAAATAGATGTTACAGAAAAATTATTCCCTCCAATTTCTCCAACAATTGCTCCTAGATCACTTGTTGTTGTAATAACCTTTGGTAAAGCAAAGGCTTGAACAGAAACGAAAAATAATAGAATAAAAAATATTAATTTTTTAAAAATCATGAGCTGGGTGCGCTCCTAAAATAAAAACTATTTGAAACTCAGCACTATGGGTCTCTTCGCTTACTTTACCAGGCTGATTACTTCGTAAATACTTATAAGCAAGTTTAAAAGAAGCAAACTCGCTTGCATCATAAGCAAGCGTTGGTGAAAAAGCATAATCAGAATTAGGCACCTTATTGCCTAAGACATCCTCTAAAGATAAAATAGTGTAATAATCAAAGAGCAATCCTAGTTTAAAGCTTTTAACTAACTCCATTTGCGGAAAAAGATAAAATCCAATAGACGAGTCTGATTCACCATTCTTTGGGATAGTCTTTCGCATCCAAGCTTCTGTTTGAAATAAATAGTTTCTACCAAAAATTTCACCTTTAGCGATACCGTCTAATCCAAAAATATGAAGCCTTTCTCCTTCAGAACTATGTCTTCCAATATAGTTAAGCCCAAGAGCTAATCCAAAAGCATCACCACCATCAATGAACGTTTTTAATCTTCCGTAGTGTGTTGGGATCTTAGGTTGTTTACCTTGGTCGTGAGAGTGCCCAAAAGTCCAACCACTTGTCACACCTGCTGTTATATCTAGATAAAAAGGTAGTGGTAAAAGATAAGAAACCTCAAGGCCAGTGTCTAAAATACCTTCATTCCCAAAATATTTTTTAAAAACTGTTGGAGGTGATATAAAAGGCCAGTCATGTCTATGAACTTGGTTTAACCTTCCAACGCCTAGAAAAAATTGACCAGCTTTTGCACTAAACCCTGAAAAGAATTTATCACCTCTTATAAAAGCCTCATGAAGCTCAAACATAGAGACACCATCTTCTCTATGAGCAGCAATACTTAGAAGCCCATGAAAACGATGATCAATAGGAGCAAACAAAGAGACTTCAGCTTCTCTAATTGCAAAAGTTTCTTGTTTTGGATCATTCGCTGTTGCAAGAAAATCAACACTTGCAGACATTTCTAGTCCTGTACCTTCAGTTTTAGCGTTTAATAAAACTGAAGATATTAGAAAAAAAAAAGTAGCAAAAAACTTCTTATAAAGATTTCGTTTCATGAAGTTCCTTAGTGGTGATGATGATGCTTAGCTTTATCTACTTTTGGATTCGAAATTTCTGCTTTGTTTAAAGCAAAGCCCCAAAATTTTCCAGTTACTTTGGTTAACATTGCATACTGTTTTCCATTTTGAGAATCTTTTTCATTGGAGTCAAAAAGAGTATTCTCTTTTGTATAACTACTTTCTTTTTTCCAAATAAGAACATGTGCAGGGTCATCTTCTGCATGAACATCAATCACAAATAAAAGAAGAGTTGAAGCGTCTAGCTTATCAAACTTCTCACTAATATCATGGTTAACTAGACCAAGTTTTACTGCTACTTTCAGCTTTTTTTCTTCTCGAGAAAAGATAATTGAAAGACCGTTTTCAAGCTTATTATCTGCATTTGTCACGACTGTGACTGAACTATTATCTTCTAATAAACGCATTGAGAATTCAAAGCTCTTACTGTCGTCAACTGGAATTGGATTTAAAAAAATAAATTTCCCTGATCCTTTAGCTTCGTTTTCTGTAAAAGCAAGGGTTCCCTTATCAAGTAATACAAGAGGATTTCCATTTAAATTCTTGTCATAACTTGCCCCGCTACCTCCGCAGCTAGCAGCCATAATCAATAAAACTAGTCCCATTGCTATTTTTTTCATTTTTTTCTCCTTTTCTTATAAAAAATAACTTATAGGCTTAATGCAAATGACTCGCATTAAGAAAAGAGAGAACTCTTGAATCCTTACTAAAAATATGCTCATCTTTTTAAGAAAAACAGTCCCTAACCATTTGGATTTATTTCTAAAATTTGAAATTTCATGATAGGAGAAAATATGTTTAATACTCTATGGGGCGTGTTTTTTGAGACTAAAGACCTAAAGCTCACTTGCTTTGACAGCTTGGGCAAATCCCATAGAGCTCAAGTTTATGAGATAAATTCTTGTAATTTTTAACAATTTTATCACTAAAAGAAACTGTAAGAGGACACGTAAACAAGTGGTCTATTTGCTGGCAAGAGGTGCAGATAATATGGTGGTGATGTTCTGTTTTAGTCAGTTCAAAGCGCAAAGTAGCATCAGAAAGTTGGCAATGTGAGGCGATCCCACTTTTTACAAACTTATCAAGATTGCGATAGACAGAGGCTAAGTCAACAGAATTCAAAGCTTTATTCTCTTGCAATGTTTGATAGATCTCTTGAGCAGTATAAGGTGCTTTTTTAGCAATTAAAAATTCAAGGATTGCCACGCGAATTTTTGTAACCTTCAAGCTTTTTCCTTGAAGCAGCTTTGAGGGAGAAAAAACTGTGATTTTTAATTCATGCTTATTCAAACGACTAACCCAGTCTTTAATGTAAATAAGAAGAAAAGTTAAGCTTCTCTACCAATTTTTGATAAAATTCTAAACCAATATCTGACATAGTTTTTTCTTTGATGCAAGCCAAGATGAACTTCCCTCGTTTTTTGAAAGATCTTAATTTCTCATAATCCTGATACACTATATGTGGGTACTTCATTAAAAAAATAACTTAGAATAAATCTTTTTGTTTCTTGGTTAACTATTTAATTTTAAGGAGTAAAAATCATGATTAAAGACCTCTTTACTTGGATCCTAAAAATAACTTTTCAGCTTGTTTTTTGGGTCCTTATCCTATCAATCAAAGTAAATGACAGAAACCTCTACGACAGAGCTTATGATGTTCTTATCGATAATGAACTCATGCATTCTATAGATGAAAAAGCAACAGAACTATGGTATAATTTTTCAACTTCCGTAAAGAATAGCTTTTGGAAAGCTTACGAACGAAAAAAAGAAGAAACATTCTAAATAGTTACAGTCTTAACTCCTGTAACCCTATGAATTAGACAAAGGAAATACTGTGAGCGTACTAGAGATTTATACATGGCCTGCAAAAGTTTTAGAAACAAGGGCAGAAGAAGTAAACTCATTTGATGATGAGATTAAGACTCTTGTAAAAAATATGCACGAAACAATGGAAAAAGCAGACAATGGCATTGGCCTTGCTGCGAATCAAGTGGGCGTTTTAAAACGTGTCATAACAATTCATATTTCAACAGACAGACATGTGGGTGAAGAGAAAAAAGTCTGGCACGACAAGCCCTATACTTTTATCAACCCTGTCATCACAAAACGCTCTGAGGAAATGATTTGTTGGCAAGAAGCTTGTCTTAGTCTTCCAGGTGTTTCTGAGTTTGTAGATCGACACGAAACAATTACTGTGGAAGCTTTTGACGAGAACGGTACAAAGTTTACATTTGAAGCTGATGACATTATGGCTATCTGCTTGCAACACGAAATTGACCATTTGGATGGGATAACTGTGCTAAAAAGAATCAGTCGACTAAAATCAAACCTCGCTAAAAAAAGACTCCTAAAAAGAGATTCAATTAAGTACCTTCCTTAAACGAAACATGAATGGTTTCTTTCGAGACTCTTTTCTTTCAACTCTTCTAAAATCATTATAATCTAGGCTTTAGTTTCATTTTCTCTTTCTCAGAGGATCTCAAAGACTATGTCTAGCACGCTTGTTTCTGCTTCTTTGCTGTCAGCAGATATTTTAAATTTAGAGAAAGATTTAAAATCTGCTGAAGAAGCTCATATTGATTGGCATCACGTGGACGTCATGGATGGACATTTTGTTCCTAATTTAACTTTTGGCCCACCGCTTGTGCACGCACTCAAAAAAGTAAGCAAACTTCCTCTTGATGTTCATCTCATGATCTCAAACCCAGATGAGGTTTTAAGTCAGTATTTAGAAGCAGGAGCTGATTGTTTAACCTTTCACGTAGAAGCCACAAAAAATCAGAAGACCCTTCTTCAAAAAATTAGAAACTATGGAGTAAAGGCTGGTCTTTCTCTAAAACCAAAAACTTCTGTGAAAGAGCTTGAACCTTATTTAGAAGATCTTGATCTTATTCTTATCATGTCTGTAGAACCTGGCTTCAGTGGTCAAAAATTTTTACCTGACAGTATAAAAAAAATAGAAGAACTTAGAAATCTACTAAAAAAATATCATTTTGAAGAAAAAATTCTTATCTCTGTAGACGGAGGTGTTAGCGACAAGAACGCTAAAGCACTTATCCAAGCAGGAGCTCATTGTCTTGTGACTGGTTCTTATTTTTACAAGGCTAAAGACAAGAAACAGTCTGTAGCATCTTTAAAACAATATTCTCTATAGGTTTTAAAAAAAAATGGAAACATTTTCTCTTGGTGTGGATAAACTTTCTTATGAGACTCTTGTGAGTTTTGGTCGAAACAAAGATTTAAAGTTTAAAGTATCTCCTGATACAGAAAAAAAAATAAAAAATTCAAGAAAAATTATCGATAAAATTCTAGGAGATGAAAAAAGCTACTACGGGATTAACACTGGTTTTGGTTTCCTTTCAAATGTGAAAATTTCATCAGACAAGCTAGTAGAGCTTCAATTAAATTTAATTCGTTCTCATGCTTGTGGTGTTGGTGATCTTGTGTCTGAAGAAATTGTACGATCCCTTGTTTTTTTAAGAACTCATAATTTTTCTTTAGGCCATAGCGGTGTGTCTACAGAACTTATTTCTTTCATGAAAGAGTGTCTTGAAAAAGATTTCACACCACTTCTTTATGAACAAGGAAGTGTTGGAGCTTCTGGAGATTTAGCACCACTTGCGCACTTAGCTCTTGGATTCATTGGTGAAGGAAAAGCTACTTATGGTGGAAAAATTCTAAAAGCAAGCAGTGCCATGAGTCGCTTAAAGCTCACCCCCTATAGTCCAAAAGCCAAAGAAGGGTTATCTCTTATCAATGGCACAAGCTTCATGGCTGCACTTGCTTCATTTGCCCTTAGTGAAGCGAGAATTTTGCAAATTTCAGCAGATATTATAACAGCTCTTAGCTTGAGCGCAATCAAAGGGTCTCTTAGCCCTTTTCAAAAAGAAGTTCATGAAGTACGAAAACAAGAAGGACAAAGAAAAGTAGCTCATTTTATTTCTTCTCTTTTTGATACAAAAGACGAAATCCTTGAAAGCCACAAAAACTGTGACAGAGTTCAAGACCCCTATAGTTTTCGGTGCGTCCCTCAAGTTCACGGAGCCACAGTCGATGTCATAGAGTTTGCTGAAACTATTGTGAACAGAGAACTTTCTAGTGTCACAGATAACCCTCTTGTGTTTTCTGGAGGAAAAATTATTAGTGGTGGAAATTTCCACGGACAACCTCTTGCTTACAGTATGGACTTTCTTGCTATTGCTGTGAGTGAACTCGGTAGTATTTCAGAAAGACGAATTGATAAAATGATCAATCCAACCATGAGTCCTCATCCCTCATTTTTAATAGAAGGTAGTGGCCTGAACTCAGGATATATGATCCCTCAAGTGGTTGCAGCGAGTCTCGTTTCTGAAAATAAAATCCTAAGCCACCCTGCTAGTGTGGATAGCATTCCAACTTCCTGTGACAAGGAAGATCACGTGAGCATGGGCCCCATCGCTTGCCATAAAGCGAGGAAAATAAACCGAAATGTTGCAAACATACTAGCAATTGAACTCTTAGCAGCCTGTCAAGGAATTGATTTGCTGAAACCACTTAAACCAAATAAGTATTTAGAACCTATTTATGATAAAGTAAGAAGTATCAGCCCTTATATGAAAAAAGATCGCAGCCTGAGTGATGACATCAAAGCAGTGAGCGAACTTATTCAAAGTGGAGAACTTATCCGTTTAGTCAACCCAATTGGAATATCACAACACTATGACCTTCCAGGAATTCAAAAACTCTTTTTACGTAAGAACTTTGTCGGGAAACTTAATTCTCATTAATCTTCTTATTTTTTTAGTTTTATCACTTCATGATAGAAGTTTATTTTCACCTTCTCCGGGAGCACTTATTTTTTTTGGTGCTAGTGATCCTATCTTGCTTGTTCAAGGTGAATTTTGGAGACTATTAACTGCAAACTTTTTACATTCAGGCATTCTTCATATCTGGTTCAATACAATAGGTTTAAAATTTATAGGACTTGGGATTGAGCGTTTACTTGGTCGAAAACTTTTTCTATTCATTTATATTGTTTCTGGGCTGTACGCTATGCTGGCAAGTGTTTTTTTAAACATCTCTATGAGTGTAGGAGCTTCGGGAGCAATTTTTGGTCTTGTTGGAGTGGGAGTCGTTTTTGAGTCCCTCTATAAAAATACTGATGAAACTTTTTTTTACCAAACTAACACTTGGAAAGAGAGTTTCTCTCTGTGGATGAAAAAGAGACCTTTCCTAAGCTTAGCTCTTATGAATATGGTTCTTGCTTTTGCGATCAATACTCTTGCTGTTTTTTTCTCGTTTAACATAAGACTTGATAATGCTGCTCACTTAGGAGGAATGTTTGCAGGAGGAATTATTTTCTACGGGGTCACTCTGTTAATTACAAAAAGAAAAAATATCAAAAACACCTTAAAAGCAGGAAGTGTTTTTATTTTGTTTTTTTCTAGTTTTTTATTTTTTTCTTACGCGATTTTTTTTACAGATTATATTAAAAAAGAACATGTTGAAAAAGCAGAAGACTCTTTAGACGCCCCTTTGCAATATTATCACTATACACAAGCTTTACGCTTAGATCCCATGGATGAAGAACTTCTCTTTAAACGAGGAGTTGTTTCTCTTCTTTACGGAGATATAAGAGGCTCAATTCGTGATATTCAAGAAGCTATTTTGCTAGGATTTCCTAAAGAAAAATTTTTAAATTATATACAAGAATTTCGTGTTCTTGGAAAAGAAAAAGAAGCAAAAACTTTAGAACTTATCCTTACCTCAAATTTTTGAGAGGTCCAAATGAACGACCAATCCATAGCACAGATGAAGTGTCTTGGAACTCGACTATTTCACTCTCTTCCTAAAAATAATTCAGAATTTTTAACCGTGAAAGAAATTAAAAATCAATTTTATGAATTAGGAATTGGGGATAAAAATCAAAAAGTCAAAAAAATTTTTAAAAATTTAGACACCTTAGAAGATCAAAACCATATAACTTCATCTGAATTTCTCAAAGCTATCAAAGATGATTTAATTTTTGTAGAAAAAGTTTTACAAAAAAACTTAGTGATCCCTGACTTTAAAACTTTTTGTGATGAAATCACAGAAATCTTCGAAAAAACAAAGACTAACAAAGACGGAAAAGTAGCTAGCTATATTCCACAGTTGGGCCGTGTGAACCCTGAAAAATATGCTATGTCCATTTGTACTATCGATGGCCAACAATTTCACCTGGGTGATATAAAAGATAATTTCTGTGTACAGTCTTCTTCAAAACCTTTTAGTTACTGTATGGCTTTAGAAGAACTTGGAAGCAAAAAAGTTCATAGTCATGTTGGTAGAGAACCTAGTGGAAAAGGATTTAATGAACTCACTTTAAACGAAAAAGGACTTCCTCATAACCCGATGATCAATTCTGGTGCTATCATGACTTGTTCTATGATTAAAGCACACCTTGATATTGCTGACCGATTTGATTACGTTCTAGAAACCTGGAAAAAACTTTCTGGTTACTCTTACATCGGGTTTAATAATTCTGTTTATTTATCAGAAAGACAGACAGCTGATAGAAATTTTGCTCTTGCTTATTTCATGAGAGAAAAAGGAGCTTTCCCAGAAAAAACTAATCTGTTAGAAACTCTTGAATTTTATTTTCAGTGTTGTTCTATTGAGCTCAACTCAAAAGCTATGGCAAATATTGCAGCAACACTAGCAAATGGAGGAACCTCTCCTTTAACAGAAGAAGAAATCTTTTCTCCCTCTACTGTTAAAAATTGTCTTTCACTCATGGGTTCTTGTGGCATGTATGATTTCTCAGGAGAATTTTCTTTTAAAATTGGCTTACCCGCAAAAAGTGGTATTTCAGGGATTATTATTGTGGTCATTCCAAATGTTATGGGCATTTGCATTTGGTCTCCTCGTGTCGATCATCTCGGAAATAGTGTAAGAGGACTTGATTTTTGCGAGGAACTTGTGAGTCGTTATAATTTCCATATGTATGACTCTCTTGTTTCTCATAATCTTGAAAAAAAAGATCCAAGACAACATAAAAATCAAACGAAACTTTAAAGATATCTTTTAACAAGAAACTTCAAAAGAAAATTCTCTCAGATGATCAAAGCTAATTTTTGATGTGATAAACTCAATTTCAATACCTAGATCATCACAAATCTTTTTCAAAAATTTCTTCTCATGATTCACGACCCATTCGTGAACTTCTGGCCTGACATTTGCTTTGATTTTTTTGCTGTTTGACTGAATACTTTGTCTGATAATTTCTCTCAAAAGTTCAAGCGCTTCTGTTTGAACACTCATAATAGAACCATGACTATAACAAACTGGACAGTGATCAAGGAGTTTACGCCCAAGAGACTCTCTTGTACGCTTTCTTGTGAGTTGCAGAAGCCCTAACTCATTAACAGGAAGTACATTTGTGAGAGCACGATCAGTTTTTAAAGCTTCAAGAAAAGTTTGGTAGAGTTTTTCCTGATCCTCTTCGAGCTCCATATCGATGAAGTCTACGACAATAATACCACCAATATTTCTAAGTCTAATTTGTTCAACAACTTTTAAAGTAGCTTCAAGATTTGTTTTAAGAATAGTTTCTCTTGCATTGGCTTTTCCCACATAACGACCTGTGTTCACATCAAAAGCTGTAAGAGCTTCTGATTGATCAATAATCAAGTACCCTCCTGAAGGAAGATCTACTCTTCTATTCAGAGCCCTTGCAATATCAATTTCTATTCCATAAAGATCAAACACGGGGAGTTTGTCTGCATGATATTTAAGAAATTTATAAGCTTCTGGTATGTTTTCAGAAAAAAAAGATTTTAGCGACTGATAAGTGTTGTAGTCATCAACAACAATAGATGTAATGTCTGTATCAAACAAATCACGAACTGTTTTTTTTATCAAATCAAGGTCTGAGTGAATTAACCCTCTGGCCTTTGGGTCTTCAATTTTTTGAGACAGGTTGTCCCAAGCTTTTTTAAGTTGATAAAAATCTCTGTGGATAGGTTCTCGTGAAACCCCCTGCGCGGCTGTCCTCACAATTATACCAAGCTTGCTCTCTTCTGTAAGTTTTTCAGTAATAGCTGAGAGACGTGATTTTTCCCCGTCATTTTTAATTCTTCGAGACATAGCTACATAAGGAGTGTAAGGCATCAAAACTAAATAACGGCCAGCAAGAGTCGGATGCATGGTGACACGAGGGCCCTTTGTACCGATAGCTTCTTTAACAACTTGAACAACAATTTCTTCTCCATCTTCTAGGATTTTACTAATTTCAGGAGGAGGAGCACGAGGCACTTCTGAATCATCTTCGCCCACTTGGTCGAATTCTCGTGGAATGTCACCGGGCTCCCCTGAATAAGTGTCTCCTCCAAAAAGAAAAGCCGACTTATCAAGACCTATATCAATAAAAGCACAATTCATACCAGGAAGAACGCGACCAACTATTCCTTTATAAATATTACCAACAAGGCTTTTTTCCCAATTGCGTTCAATAAAAATTTCAGCTAAACGACCATTTTCTACTAATGCGATCCGTATTTCTGCAGCAGTTTTATTGATAATCAATTTCTTTTCTAACATAGGTGGTCTCTAAAACTATCCTAGTGGTGTTCTGCTGCTCAGATAAATAATTCAAAAGAGCACGTTTCCGACTAAACTTAGCATCAAAATGATAAGAACACCAATTAACAATTTCAGAAGGTGTGTGCACAACTTCTGCTAGTTGAGAATTCAAGAGTTTGATAGCTTCATAGCTTGTGCTATAGCGAGGTCCAAATGAAACGGCAAGACCATAGGCCACAGCTTCTAGTACATTATGAACTCGTGCGTGAAGACCTCCTCCAAGATAAGCTATATCTCCAAGAGCATAAATCTCAGCGAGCGAACCCATCTCATCGAAGATGAGAACATCAGGATCTATTTTTTCGCCTATGCTAAATTCTGAAAAAAAAGTATATGACAAACCGTAATTTACGCATAAATTTTTTATTTTTTCTAAAAATTTTTGACTTAACTTATGAGGCACAAGTGTTACACGAACATTCAGTTTATATAAAAATCTTAACTCCCTTAAAGCTTTTACTAACAAAAGAACATCCGGGTACCAAACACTACCTGCAATCAAGTGAAGCTTTCGTTCTTCATAGCGTTCAAAGAATTTTTTTTCAAGAAAAGATACTTTATCTTCTGATATTTTCTTTCGCAAAAGAACACTTCCATATTTGCTATCCCCTGAGATGATCATTTTACTTTTGTCTACATTATAATTGCAGAAAAAAAGTTCTTTAAAGCACTCATCAATAAGAAAAATTTTAGTAAAAAACTGGTAGAGTTCTTGTTTTATTTTTTTTTTGACAAAAAATTCATCCTCGAAAGGACAAGAAGCATTTAAAAGATAAAGAGGCCCAGCTTGAGAAGCACACAAGAGAAAAGAAGGCCAAAGCTCATGCCTCACAACATATGTTGTTGAAGAACCAATTGAAGAATAAAATTTTTCCCAGTGAGAAAGACAATCAAAAGGAGCAAGATGAAAATGGATCGTTTCGTTTCTTTTTTCTGCAAACTTATACCCTGATGGGGACATAAAAATAAGATAAATAAAGGTGTCTTTTCTATCACGAAGTTCATGTAATATTGGACTAATTTGTTCATACTCTCCTGCTGAGCTTAGAAAAAAACAAACTCGTTTTTCTTTTTGAGAAGCTTCTTTTCCAATGGATTTAAGTATTTCATTTGTGAAAAAACGATTTTTAATTTGAAATTTTTGTAAAAAATTAAAGTATGAAAAAAACAAAAATAACTTTTCAACAAAAAAAACAAAAAATGACCAAAGATAAATCACTCTTGTTTTAAAAAAATAAGAAACCACAATAATTTCCTCAAAATTTCAAAAAAATTGACTTAAGTAGCGAGCTATTTCGCTCTCATTCAAACCATTAAAACACAAGTTATCTCCAAAGCGACAAGAAGACTTCCCATGTTTAGAACAAGGTCGACAACTAAGCTCTGTCGAAAATGAGCGACTTTTTTTTAAAAAAGGTCTAAATCCAAACTCTTCGCTAGTAGGCCCAAAAAGGCTAGCAACAGGTGTTCCCAAAGCTTCTGAAAGATGCAACAAACCTGAATCGTTGGTAAGAAGAACACGAGCCTGCACTAAAACATCTGGAAGAGAAGTTAAATCCATTGTCCCTGATAGATCTAAGTAGTGAATATCTTTTCTCAGTTCATTCAACAAGGGTTTAATCTCTCTCTTATCTCTTAAATCTCCCAAAAAAATAAGTGTGACTTTAGAATTCTTTTTCTTTTCTAAAATTTCTATAAAACAATGAATAATTTTAAGAAGAAGAGCGTTTGGAGCTTTTTTACAAGAATAAGATGCTCCAGGAGCAACAGCTAAAATAGGTTGAGATGAAAGAGGAAGGTGAGAAAGAGAGTTTTTTTTCGAAAGCTTTGGTGTGTGGGAATAAAGTTGATACTCCCTTACATTTAGAAAGGAGTTGACACAGTTTAGCATGAGTTTGTACTGATAAAAAAAATCTGCTTTTAAATTTTTTTTTTCTAATAAAACTGTTCTTCGTCTAAATCGCGCTTGAAAAAGAAGAAATAATCTAAAAAAATATTTTTTTTCCACAGAAAAGTAAGAGGCAAAATCTCGCATAAATACAAGAAAAGAAAACCATTTGGTTTTTAAATTTCCTTGTAAATCAAAGATATGAGTTACTTTTGGCAAGTGATTAATTTTATACGTAATCTTTTTAAAATCATAGTACTGAATTTGTGGATAAGAATCTTTGACAAGAGAAAGAGAAGGCTCTGAGCCTACCCATGTGATTTGTTCAGGCTTTAAATACTTGAGAAGAAAATTGAGAGTACTTGTAGCTAGTATGACATCACCAATTGCACTTAGTCTAATAATAAGAATATGAGCCTCAGATATTTCCTTAGAAATTTTGCTTTTTTTTTTCAGAGAGAGCTTTCTCTTCATAAATGTTTAAGAGCTTCAGTCATTAAACCATTAGAAGTAGTTAAAATCTTTTTGTGGAAAGAGTCAATGAGCACACTAATGTTACTGCTCTTTTTTATTTTCGGAGGAGCAAGAGGGGCGCTGACAAAGTGAGTTAATTGCACTTTTTTAGGAATCAACGTAGGCCCTATACCTCTAATACAAAAAAGAGGTATCCTGTATCGTTCATATATCCAAGGAGTAATAGGGTTACAATACACATTATAAATATCATCTGCTTTGGGACACATAGCAAGAATCACTGGGACTTGCATTTCTATTGCAAGAGCTACAAAACCTTTGCGAGTTTCCCACATGAGTTTGTATTTATCAGAAGAAGGTCTTAATGCCTCTTTCATGCCTCCAGGAGCAACAGCTACAATTTCTCCAGCCCTCAGAAGATCTTTTGCATTTTTTTGGGTACCTCGCACACCTCCAAGTGCTTGAACAAATTGAGAGAGGTATGGAATCTTGAAAAAAAGATTATCCGCAAGAGGACGAACTATGCGTCCAGTGCTTTCATAAACAGCTGCAAAAAGTAGGCCAATGTCATAGGTAGCAAGAGAATGATTCATAACAAGCAGAGCAGCTCCCTCTTGAGGAATATGCCCCATACCCTTGACTTCATGTTCGTGATAAACTCGAACTACGTTTAAAAAGGGGACTATCTTGGACACATATTGCTGTTCCACAGAAGAGCGCTCCAATATTAAAAAATATGGTGTAAATAGCTTATGATAGAGAAGAAAAAAACACTCGTTATCTTATCATTCGACCAGACAAAGACACCTAAAAAAAAATTAAAGAAACTACAAAAAGAGATTTTATCTTACCTAAGTGACCAAAATTTCAAAGATTTTTTTATTCTTAAAGAAAAAAAATACGGCTTGTTTTTCCGTTTTAGAGAAAAACATAAAAAAACCTTCTATCAAACAGAAGATGTTTTTAAAGAAAACTACGATAATTTTTTATACCTTGAGTGCGATAGTGAATTTTTTTGTGGAGACTACAACTACTTTTGCCAGAACACACAAAACCAGATAAAAATCGCGCTTAGTTATCAACTAGGCAAAGCTCTTTCCGGAGAGAAGTTAGAAAAGCTTCCTCTTGGTTTCGAAAAAATCATGTTTTTTTCAAAATCAGCAATATCTTCTTTCGAAGCACAACAAAAAACCCCTCAGCTTCTTTTCGGTAGTCGTGTTCTTTTGGATGGAAGCAAATCCTTGTACAGCATCAAATGTCTAAGAGAACTTAGAGCTCCTTGTCTGTTTCTCGACAGAGACGGAGTCATCATTAAAGACAAAAAATATCTCTCGAAACCAGAAGAAATTGAACTTGTAGATGGCATTTTTGATTTAGTACGCTGGGCTAAAGATCAGAAGTGGTATGTGATTATTGTAACAAATCAGTCTGGCATAGGACGAGGTCTTTATTCAGAAGAAGATTATCAAAAATGCCAAGATTTCATTGATGCAAAATTTAAAGAGAAAAATCTTCCTTTGACGAGGTCTTATTTTTCTCCCTACCACGAAGACTCAAAAGACGAAAAAATTCATTCCGAAATGTTTACAAGAAAACCATTTCCTGGGATGCTCCTAAAAGCCGCAAAGGATTTCCCTATTGATTTCGAGAAGAGCATTATGGTGGGAGATAAAAAAAGTGATGAATTCATAGAAACTCCTCTCACTACATACTTCTTGCAGGGGGATTACCCTCTAGACGAAGGAGATAGAGTTTTTAGAACTCTAGGGGATCTTTTGAATCATTTAAAAAATAGCAAAAACTTGGAGGACACTGCTTTTTTAACTCCAGTCCAAGATAACCTTACAAGCCGCACCATTATTTAAAAGTTTGAAGCCTTCTTCATACTCTGTGTAGGGGAAGGTGTGTGTAATTAATTTTTTGATGTTTAAACCACTCTCTATAAAACTTACCATTTTGTACCAACTATCGTACATCTCTCTTCCATAAATACCGTGAAAAGTAAGACTTTTAAAAATTATTTTGTTTATATCAATTTTTGCTTCTTCTCGGAAAATACCAAGATTAATAATATGAGCCCCATAACGACTGTATTCGATGAGATCATTAAAAGCAGATTGCTCTCCTGACATTTCATAAAGGACATCAAAACCCTCTTTCATATGAAGGGAAGAAATCACGTCTTCTAATTTTTCTCGTTTTACGTTCACAGTTTTAATCCGAGGCTCCCCTGCGAGTAAATTTAAACGGTAATCATTAACATCTGTGACGACAATATGACGAGCCCCTAAATGTTGACAAAGAAGAGCAGTGAGACAACCAACTGGGCCAGCTCCTGTGATGAGAACATCTTCTCCCGCAACACTCACTCTAAGCGCAGAAAAAACAGCGTTCCCAAAAGGGTCAAAAATAGCGGCTTCTTCATCACTCACAGAGTCGCTGATTTTATAGATATTGCTTTCAGGAACTTTTACAAATTCAGCAAAAGCACCATCCGTATGAATTCCAAGTCCTTTTGTGTTTTTGCAATGATGTCTTTTTCCTGCTTTGCAGTTTCTGCATTGATTACAAACAAGGTGACCTTCAGCAGAGACTCGGTCTCCCTCCACTACAGACTCTACTCCTTCGCCCACTTTTTCTACAACTCCGACAAACTCATGACCAAGTACTGCAGGGGTTTTAATGGTTTGTTGACTCCACTTGTCCCAGTTATAAATATGAAGGTCTGTGCCACAGATCGCTGTTTTTGTCACACGAATAAGAACATCCGTGTGCCCAATCGTTGGAATGTCTCTATCATCAAGCCACAATCCTTTTTGGGAGAAATTTTTACTAAGAACTTTCATAAGTTTTATCCTTTTTTTTGTTTATCAAAGGACTCTGCCAGCAAAGCTCTCAGTTGACTAGAGCGCTTTTTTTAATTGTGTTTAGGTAATAATACCGTGCTTTTTTCCAAGTTTTTCAAAAACACTAAGAGCTCTCTCTAAATCTTCTTTTGTGTGAGCTGCTGAGAGTTGCAGACGAATTCTTGAGCTGCCTTGTGGAACAACAGGATAAGAAAAAGCAACAGCATAAATTCCTTCTTCAAGAAGACTGCGAGCAAACTCAGTAGCTTTTGCATCATCTCTTATCATGACGGGGACAATGGGATGGCTTCCTTCAAGAATAGAGAATCCAAGATTTTTAATTTCTTTTCTAAAAAAAGAGGTGTTGTCATGCAAATTTTTTCTTAGCTCTGGTTCTTTTTCTACAAGATCAAGTGCTACTAAACTAGCTGCACAAATCACAGGAGCTAAACTGTTAGAGAAAAGATAGGGACGAGACTTTTGTCTTAGAAATGAAATAATATCTTTTGGCCCACTCACATAGCCACCAGAAGCTCCACCTAAAGCTTTACCTAGAGTACCTGTTAGAATATCAACGTCATTTGAAACCTGAAAAAGTTCGTGAGTCCCTTGGCCTTTTTCTCCCACAAACCCAACAGCATGAGAATCATCCACCATAAGTAGCGCTTTATACTCACGTGCAAGGTGCGCAAGTTTTTTTAAATCAGCATAGTAACCATCCATAGAAAAAACACCATCTGTACAAATCATACGGAACCGAGCAAAAGAACTTTCTTTTAGCTGTTTTTCTAGCTCACTCAAGTTTCCATTTTGATAACGATAGCGTTTTGCTTTGCACAGACGAACTCCATCGATGATACTCGCATGATTTAAACTATCGCTTAAAATTGCGTCTTCTTCTCCAAGCAAAGTTTCAAAAAGCCCTGTGTTAGCATCAAAACAAGAACTATAAAGAATGGTGTCTTCTTTTCCAAGAAATTGGCTTATACGAGCTTCTAGCTCTTTGTGCAAATCTCCTGTTCCACAAATAAACCTCACAGAAGCCATACCAAACCCGTATTTATCCAAAGCTTTTTTTGCTGCTTCTTTTATTTTTGGATGATTAGCAAGACCAAGGTAATTATTGGCACAAAAATTGAGGAGTTTTTTTCCCTTAATGGAAATAGCAATTCCTTGTGGACTTGTGAGTTCTTTTTCATATTTGTAAAGAGAATTTGCTTTGATCGTTTCAAGTTCAGTTTTCATAAAAGCAAGATAATCACCTGTCATTTTTTAGTCTCCTAGAAAATAAAACTTTTCTATTCCTGTGTTCGGAATTTAGATCTTTTATAACCCTGACTGTAGGCTTGCTCCCACATTTGATAAAGTCTAGCTTTTAACTCCTCCGGAGCAAAGCTATGCGTAATCGAAGTATTATAAATACCCCAAATATCTTTTTGAGTTAAAGGAAAATTATCGAAAATTGCTGCTTCCTCTACTAAGATACTTGAGCCAAAAAGAGTATCATCATCAGAGCCTAAAACTACTGTTACATTAGCTTGTAGTAATTCATAAAAAGGATGGGCTATATAGCTTGTGATATTTTGCGCAGACAAACACACATTTGATTTAATATTCACTTCAAGAGGAATGTTATTTTTTCTAAGCCTCTCTAAAGTCTCTGAAGAATTGATAGCAGAAATTCCATGACCTATCCGATCTGGATCTAATAATCGAATAGCCTGGTCGACAGCTTCTGGCCCTTGAAGTTCACCTGCATGAACTGTTTTCTTAAGACTAGCTTTAGAGGCAGCAGCATAGGCAGCAACATAAGGTGAAAGGTCAGGAAATTGTGCTTCGTTACCTGAAACATCAATCCCAACAATAAGTTTATCTCCTTTTTGATGTTGTTCCACAATCCAATCAACATAACTCACAGCATTTGTTTCATTTGTGAGTCCACGAACAAAAGTTAAAATTAATCTAGTATAAAAAGCACCTTCAACCTCAGATTCTTCTATAGCTCTTTTAATCTCAGCATAAGCATCTTGCCAATCAACACCTTTGACAATACAATCTGGACAAAACTTAATCTCTGAATAGCAAGTGCCTATCTCTTTAAATCTCTTTAAGGCAGCTAGTGCACCATCATAGTAGTCTTGAGCGTTTTGAATAGGAAGGATCATTTTGAAGTAGGCATCTGCAAAGTGTTCAAATGAAGGATAAAAAAAAGTTTGCTGAAATTTCCACATATCTTCCGGTAAGGTGATATTGTTTTTTTTAGCCATGCTAGTAATTGTCACAGGAGGGAGGAGAGCTTCCAAATGACAATGGAGGTTTACACGACATGCCTCGAGTCTAGTTTGCTGATTCGGCCCTAAAAAACTTATACCAGTAGCTAACATTGCAGCTAATTTTGTTAATCCCCACATAACCAAATAACTTCCTTTAATAGCACTATTGTTAAAAAATAAAGAATCTCTATTAGAATAACTCTTTTGTAAATTGTTTTTTATCCTGCTTTTTTGCCACTAAATTGCTACTTTTAGATCTGAAGGCATTTACAGTCAAAAACTGTACACTAAAAAACACTATCTTATTTGGAGGATCAAGACCATGTCCGAAATTTACTGCTCAGAAATAATGGGTGTAGGCCATTTTGTTCCTGAAAGAATTATGACAAACAATGATTTAACAGCATTTATGGATACAAGTGATGCTTGGATTAAAGAGCGTACAGGAATTTCTGAAAGACGTATCGCTGCTACAGGGGTCAGTACTTCTGAGCTAGGTTATAAAGCAGCTCTAAATGCTTTTAGTAGAAGTGATGTAAAAAAAGAAGAAATTGATCTCATTATTGCAGCCACTCTTTCACCTGACTACTATTTCCCAGGCATTGCAGTACTTATCCAAAATCGTCTTGAAATCCCTTGCCCTGCTATTGACATAAGAGCTCAGTGCAGTGGTTTTTCTTGGGGTCTTACGATAGCACACGCTATGATTCAATCGAAACAATATAAAAATATTTTAGTAGTTGGTTCAGATATCCATTCTCGGATTATTGACTTCAGTGATAGAGGTCGAAACGTTTCCGTTCTTTTTGGAGATGGTGCTGGTGCTGCTATTGTTAGTGCGAAAAAACAATCTAGCGAAGCTCATGTGAAAAATAAAATTTCAGGCATCATTGATAACTACATGGGAAGCGATGGTAGTGGAGCAGAACTTCTTGCTATGACACGTCCAGGCCTAAGTGGACCTGAACTTTTTATTACAAAAGAAGAGGTGGAAAATAAATCCTACAGCCCTTACATGGAGGGGGGTAAAGTTTTTAAGAATGCAGTCACTAGAATGTGTGAAAGTATAACTGCTCTTTTAGAAAGAAATCATCTCACAACAGATGACATTGATTTCCTTGTCCCTCACCAGGCTAATATCCGTATTATTTCTGCTGTAGCTGAAAAATTCAAATTCCCAATGGATAAAGTGATCGTTAATATCCACAAGTATGGAAACACAACTTCAGCTTCTTTGCCTCTTTGTCTTTCTGAAGGGGTCGCTGATGGAAGATTAACAAAAGGAAAACTGATATTAACCGTTGCCTTTGGTTCAGGTTTTACTTGGGGCGCAAACCTTATCCGTTGGTAAAAGTTACTCGTTTGGAGTTCCTGTTTCAAGAATATTAAGGAATCTATTCTTTGTAGAAAGAATGAACTGAGAATTATCTCCGAAATTTTTCTTATAGATATCAAGAGTTTTAATAAATTCATAAAAACTTGGGTCTTGCTTCATAGCTTCTGCATAAATTTCGATTGCTTTAGCTTCAGCTTCCCCTTTGATTTTTTGACTTTCTTTATAAGCTTCAGACTCAATTTTCTTTAAAGAAAGCTCTAGCTGACCTTCGATTTTTGCTTTTTCCCCTTGTCCCACAGAACGAATTTGTGTCGCCATCTTCATACGCTCTGAGATCATTCGAGCATAAACTTTTTCTTCGACCACTTCTTTGTAGGCTATACTTCTAAGTTGGACATCGATCAGGTAGATTCCAAACTTTTTGAATTCCCCTCTTGTTCTTTCTGTGATCATCAAACTAATTTTCTCACGTCCGTGTTCAATTTTTTCAATCTCTTGTGTGAGTTCTTCCATAGTTGCAGTGCTAGTATCATCCTCTTCTTGGTTACGAAGATAAGATTTGTTGTCTTCTACATCTTGAAGAATCTTATTAGAATTTCTTACTAGTTCTGTCAGTTTAAAACCAGAAACTGTGTCTTTTGTAATACCATCAAGCAAAGTACTCATTCTAGACATAGCAAGATCAATGGACCTTAAAGTTTGATAAAAGAGATGAGGGTTTTCAATTTTCCAACGAGCTGTCGTGTCAACCCAAATAAATTTTTTATCTCTAGTTGGAACTTCTCCTGGATCATTTTCTAGTTGCAAAACTCTTTTTTCAAATGTTTTGACTGTTTGAACAAACGGTAGTTTCCAATGAAGACCAGCGTCTTTTATAGGCGTTCCTACAACTCGACCAAATTGTAAGACAAGGGCCTGTTCATGTTCAAGAAGTGTGTATGTAGAACCGTTAATAAGAAAAAGCCCTAAAACAAGAAAACCAATTTGAAAAGCAAAAGAAAATTTCACAACTTATCCCTTTCCTACTTGAGTGCCTGCCTGAGGCATTGGAGGTATAGTATTTGAACTTCCATAAATAGGTAGAAGACCTTTTATTTCTGGATCAACAATCATAAAATTTTTGCCTTTTGAAAAAATTTCTTCCATGGCTTCTAAATAAAGACGCTTTCGTGTGATCTCAGGAGAATTTTTGTAAGCATCAAGCACTTCTTTAAAGCGAGCGCTATCACCTTCCGCTTTGTTCACAACATTAATAGCATAAGCTTCTGACTCAGTGATCTTTTGATTTGCTAAACCTTTTGCTTTTGGGATCACTTCATTGAATTGCTCTTTTGCTTTATTAATCATTTGTTCCTGCTCTTGTTTTGCAATATTTATTTCATTAAAAGCAGGTTTTACAGGATCTGGAGGCATCACATTTTGTAAATTAACTGTCGTAATAAGAACACCCATATCATAAGTGTCTATTACTTCCTGAGTAAGCTTTTTAGCACTTTCTGCAATGGTGATTCTATCTGTTGTGAGAACATCGCTGACGAGTTTATCTCCAACTACTCTTCTCATGACAGAGATAGAACTATCTCTAATATTTTTTTCCACATTCTTAGCTTGAAAAAGAAATTTTCTAGGATCAAGCACTCTCCATTGAAGAACCCACTGCACGACTGCTACGTTGAGATCCCCTGTGAGCATGAGACTTTCTCTTTTTGCAGTTACCTCTTGAAAATCTGTTGTATCTTTACGAAAACCAAATTGAAGTTCATGAATACTTGTCACTTCTACTTTATACACGCGGTCAATACCAAAGGGCAGTTTGAAGTGCGCTCCTGAGTCAACTATATGCGAAAAAGCACCAAATCGGGTCACAACCCCTTGCTCCGTTGTTTCAATTTTATAAAAAGCTGAACTTAAGCCAATGAGACCTACAAGAAGTAGAACAACAGTGACTTGCAGCTTGGCAAAGCCGCTTGAATTTGAAAAACTAAATTTCTCCGCATTTTCGCTGGGTGCTCTTTTTTTCCTCTTAAACATAAGCTTGACATCCTCGCTCTCTGTAATAGATTCAATTGTCAATCATTTCATGAGTGGCCATTAGGTTTTCATACACTATTTACTTAAAAAAAACTATAGGCCTTCTTTTTTAGAAAACTTTATTCTCTATTTTAGGGATAGGTTTAGAAGACTTTTTATCTTTAGGAACTTTTTTAATGACACAATTTAAAAAACTTTTTTTTCTACCGCTTTTATCCTCGTCTCTTCAATTATTTGCTCTTTCTGATGTAAAAGCACCAACTCAAAAAATAGAATCAAAAGACAAGTGTGGTTTAAATATCTTTGGCAATGATCGCATGCAGTTTGTGGACGGAAATGACAACATGATTCGTGAGATTAGAGTCCCCAATGAATGCAAAAAATTTATTTTACACTTTGCTTACAAGGGAAAACTTCCGAGCAGTATCATGGGGCATAACATTGTCATCACAAAAAAAGAGAATAAAAGCACCGTAACAGCAGATGCTCTCAAGCAAGGCAAAAAAAACAACTATCTCCCAGCAGGACAGGTAGCAAAAGATTTTGTAATTGCTGCGAGTAAACAAACTTTAGGGGGAGCTGAAGAGGATTTTTCAAACGAAAAGATCGTAGTGGATATGGAAAAAGTTGATCCTAAAATAACTTATGCTTTCTTTTGTGCTTTTCCTGGTCACTCTCTCATGATGACAGGAAGCTTTCTAAGAGAGAAGCCAAAGTCAGCTCCTCTTGCTAAAAAAGCAGACTCCAAAGCAACAAAGGTTAGCACAACCAAAGTCTCACCAGGACTTCCTACTGGCACCAAGGGAAACTAGGATTTATAGAGCAAAGAA
>JACCDV010926632.1_pt1 | contig 25406 bp, 22 predicted proteins | sample 7446131 | NCBI WGS metagenome assembly JACCDV01 (sample SAMN15323448, study PRJNA562643) | freshwater metagenome | isolation source: river surface water | place: USA:Blue River Watershed | collected 2017-08-17
CTGATCCGGAACCAGGAGTTAAAACTATCTGGCTAGGGTTAAGAAACCTGTACGAGCACATTAAATCAAAAGAGGCTTTTGAATCTGCTTATGGACCAACTTGTGGGTAATGATATGCACATAGGTCGGCCCCTACAGCAATTAAATGTTTTTTTATGGGGGTGCGGGCGTGTGCGCCTGTTACCTATCTCTGAGAGCCATACACCTGCGCAGGAATGACAAAGAGGGATATTTTTTGTAGGGGCGCACCTATGTGTGCGCCCGCAGCAAAGCACGAAATTTTAAAGCATCACGATCATGGCTAAAGCCATGATGCCCATCAAGAGATCTTCCACTAACGTCACCGTCGTCATCGGAACTTTAAACACAGCTCCCATACAAGCACATTGTATATGCTGCTTTTTACGCAAGGTTTGCGCCACACCAATAGCGCCAATAATCATTAACAATAAAGTGACGCTAGCCGTTGTCATTAATTGCCAGGCCAAAAGATAAGCGGCTCCTAAACCCAATTCAATTAACGGATAAGAGTAAGCATAAATAACACTGCGTTTCGCCAATACATCATAACGCCGATAAGCCTCGACAAATCCGCGCCAATTAAGTAATTTTAATAAGCCAAAAATAACAAAAAAGGCACCTTCAAAATGTCGCATCGCATACACATTATCCCAGCTACCATGTCCAATGAGCATTACCACGGTACAGCCAAGGATAATAGTGAAAGCAATGATCAAGGGTAGAAAAATTTTAAGACTAGCTAATCGCGTATTCTCAGCTTGAGGTATTACGCTAGATTTAGCGATGATGCGATAAGGAGTCTCGCTCAATGGCTTATTCAATTGCGTTAGTGTGATAGTCGGTTGAAGCGCTTCAATAACCAGGGTTTTCGTGGCGAAATCCACTTTAGCACCTGCCACATTCGGTAATTTTGATAATGCGGTTTCGATCGTTTTTACACACGCTGCACAACTCATACCTGTTACTACAAAAGAATATTGCATAAATTCCCTTCCTTACTTGACTTAACTATTCCCTAAAAAATACTTACTTATTCTGTAAATAATTAATTAATCCTTTTAAAGCATAATCGATCGATTGTTCCCGAACATTTGCGCGATCGCCACTAAATTGCTGACAATTCGTCACCACATCTGCGTTTAGACTTGCCCAAGCAAACCATACTGTCCCCACGGGAGTCGCTGAACCATCGCTAGTCGGCCCCGCTATGCCTGTCACTGATACGGCTAATTGCGCCCGGCTATGCTGCAAAGCACCAATGGCCATCGCTCGAGCAACTGTTTCACTCACCGCGCCATATTGCTGTAAATCATTAGCAGAAACACCTAACATGTCTTGTTTGGCTTTATCACTATAGGTGACAAAACCGCGTTCAAACCATTGGGAACTACCCGCTACTTCTGTACAAGCCTGCGCTATTCCACCGCCAGTACAGGATTCTGCAGTGGTTAAATAATACTGATGTTGTATTAAGAGATCGGCTAATGTATTGACTAAAGTTAAATGTTGCATATGAATAAATAATAACCAAGTTGTGGGCCGTAATAATAGCGCAAAATATAGCATATTCTTTACCGCGAGGCGAAAAAATAAATGCTTTATGCTACACTCCTTTTCCTGATGACGACACTGACCAAACACACGCCGATGATCGAACAATATTTACGGATAAAAGCTGAGTATCCGGATATGTTATTGTTTTATCGCATGGGTGATTTCTATGAAATGTTTTTTAACGATGCCAAGCGCGGTGCTGAATTACTCGATATCACCTTAACCCAACGCGGCGAATCCGGTGGCGAAAAAATTCCGATGGCGGGCATTCCCTATCATGCCGCAGAAAATTATTTGGCGAAATTAGTCAAACTAGGCCAATCGGTTGCTATTTGCGAGCAAATCGGTGAAACCGGATTAGGTAAAGGTCCCGTCGAACGTAAAGTGGTCCGCATTATTACGCCAGGTACCATTACCGATGAGGCGTTGTTAGATGAACAACGTGATAATTTAATTACGGCTATTTACCTGAATAAAAGACACTATGGTTTAGCGACTCTCGATTTAAGCAATGGCCGCTTTATCGTCACCGAAGTAGAGGGTCAAGCTGCATTTTTAAATGAAATGGCTCGCATTCAGCCGGCTGAAGTATTAATCAGCGATGATTTCCCACGCGAAATCTTGGCACCGCAATTAGCTATCACGAAACGGGCACCCTGGGAATTTGAATTCAATACAGCACAACGATTACTATGTCAACAATTTCAAGTCAACGATTTAAGCGGTTTTGGTTGTGCGCAATTAACCGTTGCTATCAATGCTGCCGGGGCTTTACTCCATTACGCCAAACATACGCAACGTACTGCCCTACCGCATATCCATACGTTAAGCACTGAACGTTGTCACGATGTCGTGATGTTAGATAGCAGTACACGGCGCAATTTAGAATTAACGGTAAACTTAAGCGGCGGAAAAGATCACACGTTAATTAGCGTGTTAGATAAAACTAAAACGGCTATGGGTAGCCGTTTATTACGCCGGTGGTTACATCAACCCTTGCGCGATAATGCCCTCCTCATGCAGCGACAAACAACGATTGTCGAATTAATGCAACTATATGATGCTTTGCAACCGCAATTAAAATCGATCGCCGATATAGAACGCATCTTAGCTCGAGTAGCGATAAAAACGGCTCGCCCCCGTGATTTGATTGGCTTGCGGCAAAGTTTACGCCAATTACCGGCATTACAGCAACAATTGCCTACACCACAAGCATCCTTATTACAAAAAATAAAAAAACAAATTCAACCGCAAGCAGCAATTTTGGATTTATTGGAACGCGCCTTGATAGATAACCCTCCGGTAGTATTGCGCGATGGCGGCGTCATCGCCAAAGGCTATGATAAAGAATTAGATGAATTGCGTGAATTGAGCCAAGATGCGAGTGAATTTTTATTAAAATTAGAAACCGATGAAAAACAACGCACCGGTATCGCCACTTTAAAAGTGGGCTTTAATAAAATCCAAGGGTTTTATATTGAAATGAGCCGTGCTCAGGCAGCCAATGCTCCTGCCAATTATTTGCGTCGCCAAACTTTGAAAAATGTCGAACGCTATATTACCCCAGAATTAAAACAATTCGAAGATAAAGTATTAAGCAGTCAAGAACGGGCTTTAAGCCGTGAAAAATATTTATATGAACAATTATTAGAAATTTTAATCACGCATTTATTACCCTTACAAAACATGGCTAAGCATATCGCTTTACTCGATGTGTTAAGCAATTTAGCGGAACGGGCCGAGCAATTACACTATGTGCAACCCACGTTAAGCGATCAAGCCGGCATCAAGATTAAACAAGGCCGTCATCCTGTCGTCGAACAAATTCAAGCTGATGCCTTTGTGCCTAACGATAGTGAATTTATTCCTGAACAACCCATGCTATTGATTACTGGTCCGAATATGGGCGGTAAATCCACTTATATGCGCCAAGTTGCCCTCATCGTGTTATTGGCAAAAATCGGTAGTTTTGTACCTGCTGCTGCAGCGACGATTGGATCTGTCGATCAAATATTCACTCGCATCGGCGCTTCGGATGATGTAGCAGCGGGCCGTTCAACTTTCATGGTAGAAATGAGTGAAACGGCTAATATTTTACATAATGCTACGGCTGAGAGTTTAGTCTTAGTCGATGAAATTGGTCGCGGCACTTCTACCCTGGATGGCACTGCCATCGCTTGGGCGACCGCCGTACAATTGGCGAGTAAAATTAAAGCGTATACTTTATTTGCTACGCATTTTTTTGAATTAACTCATTTAGCAGAACAATATACGATGATTAAAAATATGCATTTCTCCGCTGCAGAAGAAGATGAACACATCATATTTTTACATCATATTCAGCCAGGCGCTGCTAGCCAAAGCTATGGTATCCAAGTCGCGCAATTGGCAGGCATTCCACGCGATGTCATTCATCATGCTAAACAATTTTTAACTCAAGAAAAAATCACGCTGCCCTCTGTTGCTCAAGAGACGCTACCCCATCCTATTGTGGAGCAATTGCGCACTATCGCTATCGATGAATTAACGCCAAAACAAGCATTAGATTTGCTGTATCAGTTAAAGAGTTTAATCGATTAGACTTCTTTCCAAACCGCCATTAACGGCAGATCTCATCGCAAAATTTCCCTCAAAATGCTCATGTATGTTCATATACACTGTGCCCTTCTCGGGAAATTTTGCCTTGACCTCCACTCGTTACTGACCGTTTGGAAAGAAGTCTATTAAGTGACTAATTCTTTAATTTCTTGTTGAATGCTTTCTTCTGGGGTCGACAATAATGCCGTCGTCATTGCATTCGCCACGACATTAACTACAGTAACTATCGGATCTAGAATATTAGAAATCGCAATTAATAACACAATAGCAATAGAGGATGGTAACCCTAACGGAGTAAATAACATACCTAATAACGAAAATCCCGCTACCGCTGGAATGCCACCGATCGCTACCGCTGTTAATATGGATAAAGATAAAATCATGAAAAATTCATGAATCGATATCCTTTGACCATATAAATGTGCAACAAATACTGCCACTAAAGCTAAGAAATACGCACTACCGACGGGATTAAGACAAGCGCTCAAGGGAAAGAATAAATTGACTTTTATTCGCGATAATTTTAAATCATTAATCAAAGCCGAAATACCAAACGGTAAGGAAGCAAAGCTACTACCCGATACGAAAGCGACTAACATCATTTCACGCAAATGATAAAAAACTTTAATCCAGCTAAATTTCGTGCGACGTGCGATAACGAAGACAAACAGTAAAATCAAAATCATACCGATGACATACGTATATAGAATCAATTGCCCTGCAACGGATAACATCTCAAAACCAGTTTTTGCGACTTGATCGGCAACTAAGACAAATAAGCCTAGAGGCAATAAATACATGATGCCATTGACTAAGGTTAAAAATGTGTTGAATAAGCCGTCGAAGATAACGAGTGTGTCTTTGCCGGATTTAGAAGTAATAAATCCCAATGCGATACCTAACAAAATAGAGAAAATTAAAATAGGAATATTACGCCCTAATGCTAATGCCGAGAAAATATTATCGCTAATAAAATTATGAATAAAGTCTTGCGGCTGTTGGTTCATTTGATCGATAGCATTCTCTGATTGCAGCAACAAGGTACCAATATGATTTTGTGAATCTTGAGTCAACGTTCCACCTAAATTCCCTGCCCAGGCTGCAATTAAACCAATAAACGCTGACACCAATAAAGAAAATAAAAAAATCATAATCATGCGACGAATAATTTGCGTTTCTATTTTGGAGTGCATCAACTTAGCAAAACTAGTTGTAATCGCAGTAATGATTAAAGGAATAATACACATTTGTAGTAAAGCTAAATATGCATCGCCAATAAAAACAATCTTTTCAGCCACTACGGGCAAATAATGGCCTAACAATGCGCCTAAAATCAAAGAAGCAAAGATCACCCACGGATTTAATAAATAAGTGTACCAAACTTTGTTTTTACTGTTATATGCACCACTCATGAGCGTTCTATCCTAAATTAAAAAGTCTAATTTTTGGGTTTATTAATTCGGCTATATTTCGCTAGCAATTCATCCATGAACCCAATGAATTGTGCTTCTTGCACAAAATTATTTAGCCACGTCGCTAATACCGGATAACTATAACTAGTAGCAATACCATAACCGGCATAATAGCCCGGTAACGTTAAATAACGAGTACGAATAGCACGCTCAGGCTGTTGCGCTAACCAGGCTTTGACAAATAGATCATCCATCATGCAACCATCGAGTTTACCATCGGTAACATCTGCCATTAACTGATCCGCTTCATCATAAATTTCAATCGTCGCTTTAGGATACATGAATTCAATGATACCAATATAGGCCGAAGCCCGAATGACACCAATTTTCACAGAGCTAGTATTAAACAACACGTTAATATTTTTGCGTAAATTATCGTATTTGACTCGATTGACTAAGATACCCACCGGTGAGCGCAGATAAGGATTGCTAAAGTCAAGTGAGCGTGCGCGTGAAGGAATACTGACAACTGCCGAAAGAATAATATCATCTTTTTTATCAAATGCATTTTGCATTAACTCCGTGTACGTATCCGCTTTATCAAAAACGACTTTGACGCCCAATAAATCGGCAATTTTACGCGCTAACGCAATATCGATCCCTTCTACATCGCCATTACCATGATAAATAACAAAAGGCGGGTAACTTTGCGCCCAAATACCGACGCGAATATAGCCCCGTTTACTGATAACCGACATTTGTGAGGGTGCATAGATAGGTAATAAATTTGGTAATAAGGTTTGAGCAAATGATGGCAGGGTTATGCACAAAAGCAGAAAAAACAATCCTTTTTTCAACATAAAATATCCTTTCTTAATAATAGGAATCATCATAATCGTTGCCAACCACGATGTCAATTCAGCCAGGCTATTTATTCACAGGGGTTTTTCTTAGGCAGGAAGTTCATTATAATAACGGCCATTATTGTTAAAATGGAAAATCTATGTCGGATAATCTTAAAGCTATCGTGCTGATGTTAGCTTCCGTATTTGCCGTTTCTGTCGTCAGTTTATTCGCTAAATTTATTGGTAACAACCTCAATATGCCTGAATTGGTTTTATTACGTTTTGCGGTTCCAGGCCTTATGTTGACTGTCTTGTTAATAGGACAAAAACGTTTAGAATTTCCTATAAAATATTGGCCAACTCACATTGTGCGCGCTATTACGAATGTGCTCAGTCAATATTGTTTTTTGATTTGTATTGTTTATGATGACAATATTTTAGATGCTATTTTGCTATACAGTACCAGTCCTATTTTTATAGTATTATTATATTGGTTAATCGATCGAAAACCAGTTAACCCGATCATTTGGTTTAGCGTGATCATCAGTTTCCTGGGCGTGATCATCGTCTTACATCCTAACGAAGACTTGTTTGATGGTTACATGGCGATAGGCTTAGCTTCAGGCTTTTTTAATGCGTGTTCTCAATTAACTTTTCACCATACCACCAATAAACAGCAATTAAGTTCCAGTGAAGCCAGCTTAGCCATGTATTTTTACTCGACGGCCATCGCTATATTGTTTTTACCGTTAGCCTTCATTTTACATACTAACCATAGCGTTCTGACTTATCCAGCTAGTTTAATCGCGTTGTTTTTTATTGGTTTAGGTATGGCTAGTCTCTTTAATCAATTAGCGCGTGGTATCGCCTTACAATTAGTCGACAAAGTCGCTAGCATCAGCCCCTTACTATATTTCGTGATTATTTTTGCGGGTATATGGGATTGGCTAGTTTTTTCTATTGAACCCAGTTCTTCTACAACCTTAGGCAGCTCCCTAATTATTTTCGGGGGCATTCTATTATTCTTTAATAAGCCCGCTGGCTTACGTTTGCAATAAAGCTATCATTTAATATTTACTTAAGCCAAATGAATTACACTCAGCCTTATCAATATAGGATAATAATATGCAACGTTTCACTAAAAGCAGTATTTTTTTACTGTTAATTATTTTATTGCTAAGCAATCTACCCCAGCTAATGTTATAATCTGCAGTCATTATGACTGAGAAAATATTACTTTCCGAAAAAACGATCGATATTCGCTGGACCGATATGGATAGTCACCGCCATGTCAACAATGGTAATTATTTTCATTATATGACTGAGTTACGTCATGATTTATTATTAAAGCCATTTTTACCCAATCGTGCAGCCAATTTCTTTTTAGTCAATATTGGTTGTACTTTCAAACGTGCGCTCGCTTATCCCGACCAAGTGCTAATTAAACAATATTTAACCGGTATCGGTAAAAGCAGTTTCAGTTTATTATTTGAATTTTATGATGTTGAAAATAATTTAACGAGTGTAGGTGATGCTACGCTAGTTAGCGTCGATGCTCACACCAACAAAGTCATTCCGATTCCCGAATCTATCCAAGCAATTCTACCGTTTATCGAGCAAAAACCTGCACGACACACCGTGATGTTAGCCGCTGATCGACGAGTGTTAACTAAAAAAACTATTCCCTTACGTTGGACCGACATGGATGCTTTTAATCATTTAAGCAATGCCATGTATTTCGACTTCTTTGGCGAAGCTCGCCTCGCCACTTTACCGACAAAGGTCGTGAAGGAATTACCTTTTTATTTTTTCTTAGTCAATACGCGTTGTGACTTTTTAAAACCGATCCACTATCCTGCTAATATCACGCTCGAAGTCGGTATCGTCGAATTTAAACGCAGCAGTTTCTCCATGTTCGGTCAATTTGGCGTGGAAGGCAGCGAGGAGATTTATGCTAATGGCCTCGCTACGATCGTCTGCGTTGATAAAAAAACCTTAAAACCCGTGGCCGTTCCCGAACAACTAGTGAATGCACTTAGTTTAATACTTGGCGATGTGTAGACCGCAACCGCCACATAAACGGTAAAGAAATCAACGCACATAACATTAGATAAATAGCCGCCGCATAATAAGTCCCGAGCAAATTAACGGAAAATTCTGCCACCAATGGCGCCGTGCCACCGAATAATGCCAATGAAATATTAAACCCGATACCCGTGCCACTTTGGCGAATGTAGGTAGGAAACATTTCCGCCATCGTTACTGTGGTGACACCATTAATTAATGCCATACAAAAACAATAAATAATTTCACCCATTAAAGCGAAACTAAAACTCGCTTGGGAAAATAACCAAAAAATTGGCCATGCAAAAATTAAAAATCCTAGGCCGCCAGCAATTAAAAATGGTTTGCGACCAAACTTATCCGATAAATGCCCAACTAAAGGAATAAATATCATCACCAGGATCATACCGATAGTATTGAGTAGTAACGCTTGGCTTAAACTAAAATGCATTCTAGTAACTAAGAATGTCGGTAAAAAGCCAATTAAAATATATCCTGCTACCGCCGCGATACAAATAAAGCCAACAATTTGAATGACACTGGATAAATATTGATGGAAGGTAACTTTTACAGGCGCATGATGAATTTCATTCGCCGCACGTTTTGCCGCAAATTTTGGGGTTTCTTTGCTGCGCAAGCGAATGCATAAAATTATGATACCAAAGACAAACGATAATAAAAAAGGAATACGCCAACCCCCACCGACTAATTGCTGATGAGTAAAACACCAGCTAACCAGCAACCCTAAAGCAGAACCTAATAATTGACCGATATAAACACTCGACATTACCAAACTGGCATATAATCCACGACGGTTATCCGGTGCATATTCGATTACATATGCCGATGCACCACTTAATTCACCACTGACCGCTAAGCCTTGTAGCAATCGCAATATCACCAACAATAAAGGCGCTGCTATACCAATCGTGGCATAACTTGGCAATAAACCGATGAGAGTAGTCGGCAAAGCCATTAATGCGGTGGTGGTCAGCAATGCTCGGCGACGACCAAACCGATCGCCGATATGACCAAATAACATGGCGCCTAATGGGCGAATAACAAATCCTGTGGCAAATACCGCGAATGTTAGCAATAAAGAAGTAACTGGATTACCAGTAGGAAAAAATAACTGAGCGAAGATCGGCGAAAAATAGCCATATAAAGCAAAATCATACCATTCATTGGTATTACCTAAAATTGCGGGTAAAATCGATTTGCGGTGCGGCATGAGCAGCAGAATAAAACAGTTGGCAAGGAAATACAAGAATAAAATTGGTGGTGTTTTTGTATTATGATCGGTGGATTACGCGGGAGCACACGCAGGTGCTCCCCTACAATCATTTCTACATCTTTTTTACAATTCGAATTCGGCATCATCGAATAAAAATCATTTCTACATCTAACTTAAGTTTTTTCCATACAGTATCAGCCGTTAATACAGGAATCTGTAATTGTGTTGCAAGCGCTAAACAAGCAGAATCTCCTAATGAAATTCCACAATTTTTACCGCCATGCCGTATTTCAGCTGCTAATTTTGCTTGTGCTTGATCAAATTCAACAATATCGACCAATACAGACTGGATAATATGATCAGCCTCTTCAACACTATGACCATCACGCATCAACAGAGTGAGAGTTTCCGTATAATTGACGACTGACATAATAGCGCCATCGAGATATTTAAGAACACAGTCCGCACCTTTTTCTTGTTCAAGGAGTGCAAATAAAGCCGACGCATCCATGACAATTTTAGTCATGACGGGCTTCCTCTCTACGCATTTTAAAGAGCGCGGCTGTTAAACTTTCTTTGCGGTTTTTTTTACCTTTTTTAACAAGAGCTTGTGCATTTTTCACCGCATCTTGCAAACTCAGCATTCTGGCTTCATGACCCTCAACTTGAATTAACACTTCACCACCTTTAGCTATATGTAATGCTTCACGACACGCTTTAGGCATAACAATACGGCCATCTGCCGCTACTGAAACTCGATAAGACACCATATAGAAATCCTCCATTTTTTATTATAATAGCATTATATTTTATTATGTCAATTATTAAAATATTGCCATAATAGCAGTTATTGGTTGTTTATCTTGTGGATACTGACCAGAATTTTATGCGCCTTCTGGCGTTTCAAACTCGGCATCATCGATAGTGAAATCGGTAAAATCTAAGGCTTCGGCCTGTTCGGTTGCAGAAGTTAAGCCTTTAAAATCCCACAATGTAGAATCCATCAATTGGCTGACGCGCACATTTTGTAAAGCGCTCAACATATTGCTGGGTACTTTCGGATTTTCTTCCGCTAATTTACTAATTAAACTACGGATTTTCATCCGCGTTAAATTCGTTTGCGAGCCACATAAATTGCAGGGAATGATAGGAAATTGCTGAATTTTAGCATACTCGATGATGTCTTTTTGCTGGCAATACGCTAAAGGACGAATAACCACATGTTTTTTATTATCCGACAATAATTTGGGTGGCATCGATTTGATTTCACCGCTATATAAGGTTGACATTAATAATGTTTCAATTAAATCATCGCGGTGATGACCTAACGCGATTTTATTAAATCCATTTTCTTCCGCATAGCGATAAATAATACCGCGACGCAAGCGTGAGCATAAAGAACAATACGTTTTATTTTCAGGAATTTTCTCTTTGACGATCGAATAAGTATCTTTAGTAATAATATCGTAAGGAATATTTTTATCTTCTAACCAAGCACGTAATTGACTATCATCCCAACCTGGCTGAGATTGATCTAAAGTAAACGACATGATCTCAAATTTATTATTGGTTTTTAATTGCAGCTTGCGCAATAAAGTCAGCATCGTAAAAGAATCTTTACCACCGGATAAGCAAACCATCACTCTATCGCCTTTTTCAATCATATTGAAGTTGGCGATAGCTTTACCCGTGTAGTGCAATAATTTTTTTTCGAGACGTTCGAATTGTTTTTCGCTACTCATAATTAACCAGTTTTTTTAATTTTTTTAATTCTGGCGCAGCAAGATCTTCAAATTGTCCACGTTTCAATGTTTTTGGCAACTCTAGATTGCCAAAACGAATTCGAATTAAGCGCGACACGGTAACACCTACCGCTTCCCATAAACGACGGACTTCGCGATTACGCCCTTCATTTAACGTGACGTGATACCAATGATTAGCACCTTCACCGCCGGCTTCATCGATTTTATTAAATTTTGCAAACCCATCGTCTAGGTTGATACCCTCAGACAATTGTTGAATCATATCGGGCGTCACTTTACCCAGCACACGCACAGCATATTCGCGCTCCACACCATAACTTGGATGCATCAAACGATTAGCTAATTCACCATCGGTGGTAAATAATAATAATCCTGATGTCGTTAAATCTAAACGACCAACCATAACCCAACGACCATTGGACAATTTGGGTAAATGCTCAAATACCGTCGGTCGACGTTCCGGGTCGTCGCGAGTGCACACTTCACCTTCCGGTTTATAATAAATGATTTGACGATGGCGTTTGACTTGACGTTTAGCAGGCGATAATAATCTGCCATCCACTCGAATTTTATCATCCAAGGTAGCGCGATCGCCTAATTTAGCGATACTACCATTAATGCTGACTCGCCCCGCTTCAATCCAACGTTCGATTTCGCGACGTGAGCCTAAGCCTAAATTAGCAATGATTTTCTGTAGTTTTTCAGTGGTTGACATAGGGCGAATAATAGTTGATTTAGTGCATAAAGTAAACGAATTACTGCATATTTTCTAATTTTTGCCGTTGTTGACCCTGTTCATCAAAATTATCACTACATCCTGTGATAAACCTTAAGACTAAAGCATCGCGTTCCGCACCTTGGCGATAATAATTTTTGCGTTCGCCAATTAGCTGAAAATCTAAAGATGCATATAAAGCGATAGCGGCTGTATTATCTCGTCTAACCTCTAAAATAAATTGCGCAGCGGGAATAATTTGCACAGCATGGGTTAATAATTGTTTGGCTAAACCTTGCCGACGATATCGAGTATCAATAGCAATATTCATGATATGACATTCATCAGCACCGACTTGACAGAGCAGATAACCGACTAAATCACTGTTTGAAATGATACCGTAATTATAGTAATTCGGCTTTTCTAAACAGCCTTTGATTAAATTTTCCGTCCACGGCGAATCGCTGACTTGTCGCTCAATAGGGAGTAATATTTCCAGATCGGGAATAGTTAAATCTTTTATGGATATATTTTTCATAGATATATCTTCTAAATTGACCAAGGCATGTTTAAAGATCGGTGGATTACGCTACGCTAATCCACCCTGCCACCTGCAATTTTTGTAAGGGTGGAGGAGTTGTAGGGGCAGACCTATGTGTCTGCCCGTTAACGCTATCCACCATTTATCGTTATTTCTTTTTCGGCATATACAGGTCGGTAATCGTGCCTTCAAAAATTTCGGTTGCCATCATCACTGATTCTGACAACGTTGGATGCGGATGAATAGTTAACGAAATATCTTCGGCATCACAACCCATTTCAATGGCTAAACTAATTTCAGAAATCAATTCACCGGCATTCGGACCGACGATAGCACCACCAATAATACAGTGATTATCTTTATCAAAAATTAATTTCGTCATACCTTCCGTACGATTGATACTGATCGCGCGACCACTGGCCATCCACGGGAATTTCGCTACTTCATAGTTAATTCCTTGCTCTTTGGCTTGTGCTTCTTGCATACCCGTCCATGCCACTTCTGGATCCGTATAAGCCACTGCAGGAATCACTTTTGGATCGAAATAATGTTTATGTCCCGCAATCACTTCCGCCGCTAAACGGCCTTCTGGCACGGCTTTATGCGCTAACATGGGTTGACCAACGATATCACCGATGGCATAAATATGCGGCACATTAGTACGCATTTGTTTATCAACTTTAATAAACCCACGCTCATCGACATTAACACCGGCTTTATCCGCATCGATCAATTTACCATTTGGGGTACGACCAACGGCTGATAATACTAAATCAAAACGTTCTGGCTGCTTCGGTGCATTATCACCTTCCATCGTGACATAGATGCCGTCTTTTTTCGCTTCAACAGCCGTTACTTTCGTTTTTAACCAAATATTTTCATACCGCGCTTTAACATATTTTTGATAAATAGCGATCGCCTCTTTATCAAAACCACCCATTAAACTATCAGCCATTTCAACAATACTGATATCCATGCCTAAGGCTTTATAAACTGTTGCCATTTCTAAACCGATAATACCGCCACCTAACACTAACATCCGGCCTTTAGTCACGGGTAATTCTAAAGCGCCGGTAGAATCAACGATGCGTGGGTCAATCGGTAAAAATGGGAGTTTTACCGGGATAGAACCCGCCGCGATGATCGCATGGTCAAAAGTGATGATTTGCTTATTACCATTCGCTTCTACGGTCATTTCTTTAGGACCGGTGAATTTGCCATAACCCGTGACGATTTCCACTTTACGTTGTTTCGCCATGGCTTTTAAACCACCCGTCAATTTACCAATGACGCTTTCTTTCCAAGCTCGCAATTTATCGATATCAATAGTGGGTTTAGCAAAGTTAATGCCGTGTTCTGACATTTCTTGCGCTTCATCAAGTACTTTAGCCGCATGCAATAAGGCTTTAGAAGGAATACAACCTACATTTAAACACACACCACCGATATTTTCATAGCGTTCGATTAAAATGACTTGTTTGCCTAAATCGGCCGCACGAAAGGCAGCACTATAACCACCGGGGCCACTACCTAATACTACAATTTCTGCATGTCTTGCTTCGCTCATTTTTTTCCTCTTTATAACATTAGTGATGCGTAATTGGTTAAACATTGATTTAAATACGTAATAAACCGTGCGCCATCTGCTCCATCGATCACGCGATGATCGTAGGATAACGATAAGGGCAACATTAAGCGGGGTTGAAATTGATTATCTTGATACATAGGTTTAATGCTAGACCGCGACACACCTAAAATCGCGACATCTGGTGCATTCACGATCGGCGTAAAAGCGGTACCACCAATACCCCCTAAACTTGAAATAGTAAAGTTACCACCTTGCATTTCTTGCATCGATAAACCTTTATCGCGCGCTTTAATACTGATTGCGGCTAATTCAATGGCTAATTCATGGATCGCTTTTTTATCGACATCGCGCAATACTGGCACGACTAAGCCATTCGGCGTATCAACGGCAACACCAATATTATAATATTTTTTAACAATTAAATTTTCACCGCTCTCATCTAATGAGGCATTGAATTGTGGAAATTGTTGTAATGCCGCCACTACTGCTTTCATAATGAATACTAGGGGTGTTAATTTATACCCTTTTTTCTCGGCTTCTTCTTTGTGTTTTTTGCGGAACTCTTCTAGGTCGGTAATATCGACTTCATCAAATTGCGTGACATGTGGAATCATCACCCAGTTACGATGTAAATTACGCGCTGTTGCTCGCTTAATTTTATTTAACGCTTTCGTTTCGACTGTGCCAAATTTAGAGAAATCAACTTTAGGCCATGGCAATAAATCTAAACCACCCCCCAAACCAGCACCGGATTCAATCTTTTGCATCAAGCCTTTGACATAAGCTTGCACATCTTGGCTAGTGATACGGCCTTTACGTCCGCTGCCAGCAACTTTCGTTAAATTAATTCCAAATTCTTGGGCAATGCGACGTACAGCAGGACCCGCATAGACAGTAGCGGAACGATTAATCGTCGCAATTTGATTATCGAATGGCGTTAACGCCGCAACATTCATGATGGGTTGTTTATCTACCGTCGCTATCGGAGTCGTTACTGCCGCTGGTTTAGTCGCAACGGATGTGTTTCCAGAGTCCGTCGTTTCTAACAATAAAATCACGCTACCTTCATTAACTTTATCGCCTACCGTCACTTTTATTTCTTTAACGATACCGGCTAGTGGTGCCGGTACATCCATCGAGGCTTTGTCACTTTCTAAAGTCACCAAGCCTTCATCGGCGACAACGGTCGCACCCACTGTAACTAAAATCTCAATCACTTCGACATCTTTCGCGCCGCCCACATCGGGAACGACAACAGCTTGCACACTCGTTACCGATGTATTGCCAGTCGGCGCAATATCTGGCATAGCTTCTGCAGATTTAGCAACGTTAGTTTCAACCGATAAAATGCAATCGCCTTCTTTAACGTGATCGCCGACTTTCATTTGAATATCTTTAACCATACCGGCTATCGGTGCCGGCACATCCATCGAGGCTTTGTCACTTTCTAAGGTAATCAAGCTATCATCGATTTGAATGGTATCACCGACTTTCACCAATAACTCAATCACTTCCACACTGGCAGCACCACCAACATCGGGAACTAGTATTTTTTCAATCGCCATCGTCGTCCCCTTACACTGCCATTGGATTAGATTTATGAGGATCAATATTATATTTTTTCAGTGCCCTCTCTACTTCTTTAGCAGATATTTCGCCTGTATCGGCTAAGGCTTTTAAGGCCGCCAACACAATAAAATAACGGTCCACTTCAAACAATTGACGTAAATGGGGTCGTGTGTCACTGCGACCAAACCCATCTGTACCTAATGTGACATAATGTTTATTCGGTAAATAAGCGCGAATTTGTTCGGCATATAAACGCATATAATCTGTCGCTGCAATAATGGGGCCAGGTTGCTGTTCTAAACATTGCGTCACGTAAGCTTGCTGAGCTTTTTTAGTGGGATTTAATAAATTTTGACGAGTCACTTCAGCACCATCGCGCGCTAATTCATTAAAACTCGGCGCCGACCAAATATCGGCTACGACGGTAAAATCCGTAGCCAGTAATTCGGCAGCGGCTTCGACTTCACGTAAAATAGCGCCCGAACCTAATAATTGCACGCGCAATTTAGCTTTTTTATCGCCAGTTTTAAATAGATATAACCCACGACAGATACCTTCTTCTGCGCCTTTTGGCATGGCTGGATGAGCATAATTTTCATTCATCACGGTAATGTAAAAGAAAATATTTTCTTGTTTGCCGATCATGCGTTGCAAACCATATTGAATGATAACGGCGATTTCATAACCATAAGTAGGATCATATGAAATACACGCAGGATTGGTCGCTGCATAAATATGACTATGCCCATCATCATGCTGCAAACCTTCCCCCGGTAAAGAAGTTCTACCCGATAATCCCCCGACTAAAAAGCCCCGTGCGCACATATCGCCAGCTGCCCAAAATAAATCGGCAACGCGCTGGAAACCAAACATAGAATAAAAGAAATAAAAAGGAATCATTTGCACATTGTTCGTGCTGTAAGATGTGGCGGCCGCAATCCAAGCAGCCGCTCCACCTGCTTCATTGATCCCCACTTGTATGATTTTACCTTGTTTATCTTCTTTATAAGTAATCAATTGGCCACTATCAACAGGCGTATATAATTGCCCCACGGGCGAATAAATACCGATTTGTCGGAATAAACCTTCTAACCCTAAGGTGCGTGATTCATCGGGAATCACTGTCACGACTCGTTCTTGTAATTGTTTATCTTTATACAATGCCGTCAACACTCGCACTAATGCCATGTTAGAAGAAATTTCTCGATCATTGGTTCCTTGCAATACGGCATCAAATTCGGTTAAGGCTGGCACTGGCAAACTTTTATCTGCCGTTTGACGGTGAGCAGGTAAAAAGCCAGCAAGCTTTTGCCGTTGCGCTTTTAAGTAATCAATTTCTTTACTATTGTCAGCAGGTTTATAAAAATCGATATTTTCTACTTGTTTATCGGTTAACGGGATTTGCCATTGATCACGCAATTTCAATAAATCGTCTGTCGATAATTTTTTAATATTATGCGCATTATTGTCACCCGCTATCGTGGCAATATCATAACCTTTCACCGTTTGCGCTAAAATCACCGTCGGTCGGCCATTATCGCTATTTACTGCTTTTGCATAAGCCGCATTGACTTTTTGTACATCATGACCGCCTCTATGGCGCATTAAATGCTGAAGCTCGACATCGGTCATATCTTTTACTAAGGCTGCTGTTTCTGGATAACGACCAAAAAATTCTTTACGAATAAAAGCACCCTCTTTCGCACAAAATAATTGATAATCGCCATCGACACATTCATTCATTAATTGCGTTAATTTACCGCTAGTATCTTTGGCAAATAAAGGATCCCAGTGCCTGCCCCATAATACTTTGATGACGTTCCATCTCGCACCGGCAAAAATACCGGCTAATTCACGCACAATGCTGCCATTACCACGCACCGGGCCATCTAAGCGTTGCAAGTTACAGTTAACCACAAAAATTAAATTATCTAACCCGGCATCCGCAGCGATATTAATAGCGCCTAGCGATTCAGGTTCATCCATTTCGCCATCACCACAAAATGCCCAGACTTTACGATTTTTAGTATCGGCTAAATCATGGTCTTGTAAATATTTAAAAAAACGTGCTTGATAAATTGCTTGTAATGGCCCTAATCCCATCGATACGGTAGGAAATTGCCAAAATTCTGGCATTGAACGAGGATGCGGATAAGAACAAACACCACCTGCTAATTCTTGGCGAAAATAGGCTAATTGATCGTGGCTAATACAGCCTTCGAGAAAAGCACGTGCATAAATACCGGGTGAAGAATGCCCTTGGAAAAATATCGCATCACCGGCATCTTGTTTGTTGCCCCGAAAATAATGATTAAACCCGACTTCATATAACACTGCCGAAGAAGCATAACTGGCTAAATGACCGCCCAAGGCACTATCGTAATGACCGGCACGAACCACCATCGCGATAGCATTCCAACGCAAAATTTGCTGCAAGCGTACTTCAACCGATAAATCGCCCGGATATGTGGGTTCTTGGCTCGCTATAATCGTATTAAGGTAATCCCCACACCCAATACTAGCACCGCCGACAGATTGACCCATTTTTTGGGCTAATTGCCGTAATAAAAATTGAGCGCGCTCGGCACCTTCATGGTTAATGACATTATCTAAGGCACTTAACCACTCTTGGGTTTCCAATTGATCAAGGTCGAGATGATTGTTCGCTTCAGGCATATGGGTATTCTCGCAAAGGGATTAATTTGGCGCAAATTATAGCATAATTAGATAGGGGTGTGGGTAATGACAAATCGATGACTTGCCTACCCGCCATAGACTACTTGCATAACTGCTATAGCAATAAATCCGCTAAATACTTTTCTGCTTTACGCACTTCGATAGTACCTGCTTTATATTCTTGTTTTAAGTACTTCACGAGTTGAACAGCATTAAATTTGTATTTTTCTTGAACCCAAAGCAAATGTGGACTAACATTCTTATCGCTGACTTTCACTTCGATAAGACTTTCTATTTGGTTATCGCACACTAAGACGAAATCGATTTCACGCCCCTCTTTAGTACGCAGATATTTCAATTCATAAGGTTCAGCTGCATAATCAATTTTTGCAGCGACATATTTCATTAATGAATTAGCGACAAAATTCCCAAAAATCACGCCCTCATCACCCTCGACTAAACCGGTATCATAAAAATAAATTTTTGGCTCTTTTAGCAAACTGCGAGCAATATTCTTTGAATAAGGCGTTATACGGAAAATAACATAAATCGCTTCTAATATTTCAATATATTTTTTTACCGTATTAGGAGCGACTTGAACATCTTCGGCAATAGATTTGTAGGAAACGGGAGTCCCCACTTTTCGTCTTAACAAATCGAATATCATGCGCATAGCTTGCAGATTGCTAATATTATTAAAATCTAATGTGTCCGTACGAATTAAACTATCGGTATATTGTAAGCGCCAACGTTTTGCATCAACATCATCTTCCGCCAAATAAGGCTCTGGAAATCCGCCTCGTTCGATTAATCGAGCCATATCGGTAGGTTCACCAAGCTGATTTAACTCAGCCAATGAAAAAGGAAATAAATGATGTAAAAAATAACGTCCTGCTAATGAATCACCTACTTTATGATATAAATCTAAGCGTGCACTGCCCGTCACTAAAATATGTAATTTTTCCGCTTTCGTATCATATAAACCTTTTAAGTAATTTTTCCAGCGAGGCATTTTATGTAATTCATCGAGAATTAATAAATCGGTCTCATCAAGCCAAGATTGTTCCCGAATAATTTTTCGATGTTCAAGATTATCGTAATTTAAATAAAGCGGATGTTGATACTCGCGTGCAATGTCATTAGCCAACCATGTTTTCCCCGCTTGGCGAGGGCCGGCTAAGAAGACCATTTTCTTTTTAAGGTCTTTTAAAATACGTTGTTTTTGAGCACGTTTCATAATGACTATTATGCAAGGGATTGCAAAAAAGTCAAGACTATTGTGCAATCCCTTGCATAATAGTCAGGATTAATATAACCAAGTGCCGAGGGTAAAAATGGCGATTAAGACTAACCAGACGATTAAAGCGCGGTCTTGCAATTGATAGACATGACGGTTTTCATCGGAACTAGCAAAACTCTCGGATTGAATATTCAATGCACCCAATCCTGTTTTTATCAACAAATTTGCGCTACTGGTTAGACCATGGCTAGCATATTGACTCCATTGTATAAAACCCATATTAAAATCACCGGCGATCAAGTAACTAAATGCTAATAACCGCGCAGGCACCCAATCTAAAACTTGTTGCAATAACGGCAATGTCGAGCGCACTGTCAACATACTTTGTTCGCTATCGGCATAAATGCGCAATAAGCTGATCGCCCGATAAAGAACGGCACCCGCTCCGCCTAATAAAAAAAACCAAAAAATGACGGCAAAGGTTTTTTCATTGGCTTCGGCTAATATTTGCTCAGAAATATCTCGGTAAGTTTTCGCATCGATTGCTGTATTCGCCCGCACTTCGCCTTGCTCATCAATCGTCACGCTGGGTTTAGCGCCCTCTTCTAACTTGCCGGTCGCTAAATGCCAAGATTGATCATCCAACGGCCATAAGCAATACCAGAGTAAGAATAAATTAATTAAAAACCCAACGATGCCAAATAACCAATCGCCGATTAATGCATGAATAAAACCGACGAACAGCAGCAACGGCAAGAGTAATCCCATCGTCAATAACCAGGCATTATGAACGGTATGGTGAATTAACCAAGCGGTAAACCGTACGCTATAGTTTCTGACCCATTGGTAACGATGTTGCACTCGCAACCAGTCGAAATGACGAATAGCCAGAATAGCTAAAATCAGGGCAATTAATTTCATACCAATGCTCGCTTATACAAATCCCAATCGAAGCTTGACCCGGGGTCAGTTTTGCGACCAGGCGCAATATCACAATGACCGACAATACGATCAACGTTCAGCATAGGATAGGCTTGAAGTAAGCTTTTCGTCAAGTCAATTAAGCTCTGATATTGAGCCGTTTCATAAGGCAAATCATCGCTGCCTTCTAATTCGATACCGATGGAAAAATCATTGCAACTGGAACGGCCAGCAAATATCGATTCACCCGCGTGCCAAGCCCGCTCATGCAAAGGAACGAATTGAGTCATCGTACCATCCCGCCCAATCACGACGTGGCTAGAAACGCGCAAATCGGCAATAGTCAAAAAATAAGGATGGGCATCGATAGGTAATTGGTTAGTAAAAAATGCTTGAATATAAGAATTGGTAAATTCGCCTGGCGGTAAACTGATATTATGAATGACTAATAAACTAATATCGTTTGGATCGGGACGTTGATTAAAATTAGGCGAGGCGATAAACTCTATATCTCCCACTATGCCAGTGGTTTTATTGATATTAATCACGGCGCAATCTCTCCGTCAACGCTAGTGGGCTGGGATAATACAACACGATAAAATAAGAAGACACAATAAAAGTGAGAATAGTCGCCGCTTGAATTAAATAAGAGGCTTTAAGACTGATTAAATGATTATTCGTTGCCAAATAAGCAATTAATAAAGAAAATTCACTGGCTTGACCTAATCGCCAACTGACTTCCCAAGCAACGGAGTTTTCTTCTTGCTTACTGGTTAATAAGAAACGAAAGACTACGGGTTTTAACAATAAAATCATTAATGCCAAAATTGAAGCGGGCACAATCACTTCGGTTAAAAAATGTGGATCGAAGGTCGCCCCAATCGAAAAGAAAAAAGCGATCAAGAAAAAATCTCGTAACGGTTTTAAGCTCTCCGCAATATATTGCGAAATAGGATGTTCCGCTAATGTCACGCCGGCAATAAAAGCACCTATTTCTGGCGATAATCCTAAGAATTTCCCCAATACCACGATACTTAAACACCAACCAATCGAAGAAAGAAAAATATATTCTTTAATGTGATTAAAGCGACGTAACAAACTCATCAGCACATATCGTTCAAATAGAAAGGCAATAATAATCAAGCCGGGTAAGCCTAACAAAATAGTCAAGGCTTCATGTAAGCCGCTATCATGTTCATCGACACTGCGAATCACTAATAACGCGATGATCGCCAATAAGTCTTGTAATAATAAAATACTAATCATCAATTCGCCAGTATGACGATGATGCAATACCGTCGTGGGCAACAATTTTAAACCGATGATAGTGCTAGAAAATAAAATAGCGGTGCCAATGATGATGCTTTCTACCGTCGTATAACCAAAGAAATAAGTAGTGATATAACTTAATCCGGCAAAAATAATGGAGCTGCCTACCGTCACGACTAAGGTGCTGCGTAACAAATTAACTAAGGATTTGGGTTGCATATGCAAACCCAATAAAAATAATAAAAAGATAATACCAATTTCGCCAATTTCACTGACCATATGGGCATTCGGGATCAATTGCCATTCATAAGGTCCGACTAAAAACCCTAGTAGCATATAGGCGACTAACATCGATTGACGGGTATAGAGAGCGACAGTGGAAAAAAATGCCGCGCCGGTAAAGACGACAAAAATTAAAAAAACCATCGATTCTTGTGGAATGGTATGCATGCTCACTATTTTACCTAATTTGCTAATATTGAGAAGAGGTTAACGTAAGAAAAATCCTTAAACTGGCACAGTCTCATTTGGCCTCTATCCATCATAGAAGTTCCTTAACTTGCTTAGCCCCAACAAAAATTGAAAAAATTTTGGCAGCTTATGGTATAGTATGCTTGGTTATTATTTTACCCCATTTGTTAATGATGAGATCAGCCCTATGAAACAAAAGCAACCAAAAGCCTTATATTTATTATTCTTCACCGAGTTATGGGAACGTTTCGGGTTTTATACTCTGCAAACCATCGCTGTCTTGTACATGGTACATGCCTTAGGTTATTCAGATGATAAAGCGTTTTTAGTCTATGGTGCTTTTACCGCCATGCTATATCTAACGCCAGTGTTTGGCGGTGATATCGCCGATCGCTTTATGGGTTTCCAACGTGCGATCATGTATGGCGGTGCCTTGCTCAGTATCGGTTACTTAGTGACCGCCATCCCCTCGGACCGTCTTTTCTTTTATGGTTTAGCGATTTTAATTTTAGCCAATGGCTTATTTAAACCCAATGTTTCGAGTATCGTCGGCGAGTTATATGAAAAAAATGATGCACGCCGTGACAGTGGTTTTACGATTTTTTATATTGGAATCAATATCGGCTCCTTAATTCCACCGTTATTTTTAGGCTGGTTAGTAAATAAAGAAGGATGGCATGCCGGTTTCTTGATCGCCGCATTAGGAATGGTGATTAGTTTAGTGACTTTTTATGTCGGCCGAACCTTTTTGGGTGATAAAGGCGGTATCCCGATAACGAGCCGTTTACATAAAAGTAAATCTATTACTTGGCGTTTTTATAGTCTATTTACCCTCGGTTTAATCTTCTGTAGCTTTTTAGCATATGGTTTATTATATATTCCTGAAAAAACCAATATTATTTTGATTGTCGGTTCTTTAGCTATCATCTTATGGATTGTGAAATTGATGCTGAAGCAACCGGAAGCGTCGCGCAATAAAATGTTAGCAGCTTTGATTTTAACGATTATCTCGATTGGTTTTTGGTCTATCTACAATGAAACCTTTACCGCATTAATGTTATTTGCTGATCGCAATATGGGCCAACATATGTTGGGGTTACCGATCGATGCAGAAGCGACTCAATTCTTCAACCCTTTCTTCATCTTCGTCTTAGGTCCATTTTTCAGTTGGTTATGGGTCAAATTAGATCGCACCGGTTATAATCCTTCGGCTATTAGCAAATTTACCTTGGGTGTCTTCTTTATAGCTTTAGGATTCTTTGAGTTAGCTTATGGCACTCAATATCATTCCGTCAATGGTGTGACTTCTCCTTGGTGGTTAGCGATTAGCTATATGTTACAAACTATCGGTGAATTATTATTATCGCCGATCGGGTTGTCGATGATTACTCAATTTGCGCCACGCAAACATGCGGGGAAAATGATGGGGCTTTGGTTCTTATCCTTAGCCGCCTCTTATGCGATCAGTGCACGTTTAGCTACTATCGCCGATGTTCCTACCACGTTAAACGTCGTACAATCTTCACCGATTTATACTCATGCATTCTACATTTATGGTTGGATTGCTTTGGGTTTAACGGCTGTAAGCTTTACTTTAATTCCTTACATTAAACGTTTAACCCGCGCTTAATAAAACAATTCTTATCGAACAATGGACTGCTATTAAAAAGCAGTCCATCGGTATTACCCTTCCAGATACATTGATTAATATACTTAGGTATAATAGACTTCTAATAGTAATTCACTATAGGAAAGTGTAGCATGATTAAACTTTATCAATTTGCTAGCGATTGGCGCCTGCCCAATCTCAGTCCTTTTTGTATGAAAATAGAAACGTATTTACGCATGTGTCGTATTCCTTATGAAATCGTCATTTGCAATAATCCACGCAAAGCACCTAAAGGTAAATTACCTTATATTACCGATAATGAAATAACCGTGGCTGATTCCAGTTTGATTATCGCTTATCTCAAACAAAAATACGGCGATATTCTCGATCATCATTTAACCCCTAAAGAACAAGGTTTGGCATTAGCGATTCAACGCATGCTAGAAGAAAGTCTATATTGGGTGTTAGTGTATTCGCGCTGGATCGATGAACCGAATTGGCAAAAGGTTAAGCGCACTTATTTTAAATCGCTATCACCCCTTTTCCGACCGATAGTGGCTCATCTCGCTCATCGCACAGTGAAACAACAATTGTATTACCATGGCATGGGACGCCACAGGCAAGAAGAAATTTACCAAATAGGTCAGCAAACTATCGATGCTATTGCTCATATTTTAGGAGAGCAGCATTATTTGCTGGGGGATACGCCGAGTAGCATCGATGCCGCTTGTTATGCCTTCTTAGCCAATATCATTATTTCCCCTTTGGCAAATCCTGTGCAGCAATATGCGCAAGCAATTCCTGAATTAGTGGCTTACTGTCAGAGAATGCAGCAACGGTTTTATCCCCAATAACCAGGGGAAATCTTATATCTTTGCGAGAAAAATATAACAAAGCAGCTTTTCAATTGCTGGCAACTATGCAAGAAGTTTATTAAAACTTTAGATAGTTAAATTGACTATTACGGCTTCAAAAGAAGTCCTCTGCGCAGGACAAAAATCATAAAATACCCCGTTGATTCAGGAGTACAGGTTCAAAGAAGGTTAATCATTTCCTAAAGCTGTCTCTTTTACGGAAGGAATTAACAAGGGTAGTCAGTGTAATTTTTGTTTTGCAAAGAGACCATTATTACAAGGAGCGTGGCCATTGTTATGACAAGATTTTATCATCACCGTGTATGATAAGGATATCGGGCTTTATTTTACAACGTATGGGCATGATGGGTTTCCAGCACGAGGTTCTCCTAGTAACGTTATCCGACAAGACTTCCAGCCTGTGACAACGTAAGCAAAAGCTACCCTCGATGAGGGCTAACC
>JACCDV010536186.1_pt1 | contig 25361 bp, 18 predicted proteins | sample 7446131 | NCBI WGS metagenome assembly JACCDV01 (sample SAMN15323448, study PRJNA562643) | freshwater metagenome | isolation source: river surface water | place: USA:Blue River Watershed | collected 2017-08-17
CAGGTGATGTGGAACAAATGAAAGAATTCAACATTCCGCAAATCGATTTAGTGATTGTGGATTTGTATCCGTTTGAAAAAACCGTTGCTTCTGGTGCCAGCGAACAAGATATTATAGAGAAAATCGATATCGGTGGCATTTCGTTAATTAGAGCAGCAGCTAAAAATTTCAAAGACACGGTAATTGTTCCTTCAGTTGAGCAATATGCACCATTTTTAAATTTCTACACTGAAAATAACGGCGCTACAACTTTAGAAAACAGAAAATTATTAGCTTCAAGAGCTTTTAATGTTTCTTCACATTATGATTCGGCTATTTTTAACTACTTCAATCAAGTTTTTGAAGAACCAGTTTTAAAAATCAGCGAGCAAAACGGAAATGTATTACGATATGGTGAAAACCCACACCAAAAAGGATTTTTCTATGGTGATTTCGATAAAATGTTTACCAAAGTTCATGGAAAAGAATTGTCATACAACAATTTATTAGACGTTGATGCAGCTGTGAATTTAATGAACGAATTCAAAAATGACAATCCAACTTTTGCGATTTTAAAACACAATAATGCTTGTGGTTTAGCAACTAGAAATACAATGAAAGAAGCGTATTTAGATGCTTTAGCAGGTGACCCAACTTCGGCTTTTGGAGGTGTTTTAATTGCGAATGGAAAAATTGATGTCGCTACAGCAAACGAAATCAACCAATTGTTCTGTGAAGTTGTAATTGCTCCAGCATATGACCAAGAAGCGATAGATATTTTAGAAGAAAAGAAAAACAGAATCATCTTAATCCAAAACGATGTTGAATTACCTCAAACAACCGTTCGTACATGTTTAAACGGAGTTTTAGTTCAAGATAAAGACAATGTTACTGATTCTAAAGATCATTTAAAAACAGTTACAACAGCAGTTCCAACAGCAGAAGAAATTGAAGATTTATTATTTGCTTCAAAAATCTGTAAACACACAAAATCAAACACAATCGTTTTTGCTAAGAATAAACAATTATGTGCTTCAGGAACGGGACAAACTTCAAGAGTAGATGCTTTACGTCATGCCATTGAAAAAGCCACTTCATTTGAATTTGATTTAACAGGTGCGGTTATGGCAAGTGATGCGTTCTTCCCTTTCCCAGACTGTGTAGAAATCGCAAATAAAGCTGGAATTACAGCAGTAATTCAACCAGGAGGTTCTATAAAAGACGAATTAAGTATTAATTATTGTAATGAAAATAATATGGCAATGGTATTCACTGGAATTCGCCATTTCAAACATTAAAATTTCACTTACAATCCCTATTTTACAAGCGCATTAAAATATTTTATTTAATGCGCTTTTTATTTGTATATATTCCAGATTATTTTTATAATTTTGCGAGTTGAATACAATTATAGAAAAACCGCTAAACCCTTCTCAAAAATATGGGATTTTTTGATTTCATGACCGAGGATATCGCAATCGACCTTGGTACCGCAAATACTTTAATCATTCATAACGACAAAGTCGTGATTGATAGTCCATCTATCGTTGCAAGAGACCGAATTACTGGCAAAATTATTGCTGTAGGTAAAGAGGCCAATATGATGCAAGGTAAAACGCATGAAAACATCAAAACCATTCGTCCTTTGAAAGATGGGGTTATTGCTGATTTTGACGCATCGGAACAAATGATAAAAATGTTTATCAAAAGCATTCCAGCTCTAAAGAAAAAATTGTTTACACCAGCACTTCGTATGATAATTTGTATTCCTTCAGGAATTACAGAAGTAGAGATGCGTGCTGTAAAAGAATCAGCTGAGCGTGTAAATGGTAAAGAAGTGTATTTGATTCATGAACCTATGGCAGCAGCAATTGGTATCGGTTTAGATATTATGCAGCCAAAAGGAAATATGATTGTAGATATCGGAGGTGGTACAACTGAAATTGCGGTTATCGCTTTAGGCGGAATTGTTTGTGATAAATCGGTTAAAATTGCGGGAGACGTTTTCACAAATGATATTGTGTACTACATGAGAACACAACACAATTTATTTGTTGGAGAAACCACTGCTGAAAAAGTAAAAATTCAAATTGGAGCAGCAACAGAAGATTTAGATAGTGCTCCAGAAGATATGTCAGTTCAAGGACGAGATTTATTAACAGGTAAACCAAAACAAGTTGATGTTTCGTACCGTGAGATTGCAAAAGCATTAGACAAATCCATTCAACGTATTGAAGATGCCGTAATGGAAACATTATCGCAAACACCACCAGAATTAGCAGCAGATATTTACAACACCGGTATCTATTTAGCAGGTGGAGGTTCAATGTTAAGAGGATTAGACAAACGAATATCATCAAAAACAGACTTACCGGTTTATATTGCCGAAGATCCATTAAGAGCCGTAGTAAGAGGAACAGGAATGGCGCTTAAAAACATAAACAAATACAAAGGAATTCTGATTAAATAAAAGATAGTTCATGCAGCAAATAATTAATTTTATCATAAAAAACAGCCATCGATTGCTGTTTTTGCTGCTTTTGGGCTTCTCATTCACTTTGGTTGTAAAATCGCATTCGTATCACCGCAGTGAGTATATGAATTCGGCTAATGCCGTAACGGGAGCTTACTATGAAAAAGTTAATGAAGTAAACGAATACTTTAGTTTAAAACAAAAAAACAAAGATTTAGCAACCGAAAATGCTTTGCTAAAAAAATTGCTTTTCAATAAAAAAGATACGATTTTAACTTCTAAAACACTATTTAGAAACGACTTAAACAATTACAATGTAGTAGTTTCTAAAGTGGTAAAAAATTCTTTTAACACTAGAGAAAATTATATCACCATTAATTCGGGATCAAATTCTGGTATTGAAGTAGATATGGGAGTTGTAAACGATAGAGGTGTTGTAGGTATTATTGAAAAAACATCTGCGAATTATTCTACTATTCAGAGCGTACTGAATACAAAATCGAAAATTCACGCAAAAATTAAAAATTCTGAACATTTTGGAACATTAATCTGGGACGGAACTAATGTGGGATTTGCTCAACTTATTGAAGTTCCTAGATTGGCCTCATTTAGACCTGGAGATTCTATTGTAACTGGAGCAAATTCAGAGATTTTCCCAGAGAATATTCCAATTGGAAAAATTGATAAGATATTTATTGATAAGAAAACCAATTACTATACGATTAATATCAGATTATTTAATGACATGACAGCACTTGGATATGTATATGTTATTGAAAACAAAAGAAAAAAAGAAAAAAGACAACTTGAAACAGCAACCACAGCACCAAAAAAATAAGTGAATAACAGCGTTTTAAATACCATCCGATTTGTAGTTTTTTTACTCCTACAACTTTTAATATTCAACAATATTAATATGTTTGGGTATTTAAACCCGTATCCGTATGTTTTATTTATTTTATTGTACCCTGTAAATAGCAATAAAAGCGTTTTGCTGTTGACAAGTTTTGCTATGGGAATTCTTTTAGATATGTTTTGTAATTCGGGAGGAATTCATACGATGGCTTCGTTAATTTTGGCCTACATAAGACCATCCTTATTTAAGTTTGCTTTTGGATTGAGTTACGAATATCAAACGGTAAAAATTGCAGATAAAATTTCGCCAGAACGAATTACATTGTTATTATTAGCGATATTTATTCATCATTTTATTTTATTTTTTTTCGAATATTTCCGATTTGATTTAATCTTAACCATAATAACCAGAACATTTTTCAGCACCCTATTCACGTTTATAATATGTTTACTAACCATTTACATAATTAAACCAAATAAGCGATGAGAAAAGCCCTATTACCAGCCGTTATCATTGTTACATCAATTATTCTGATTGCTAGAATTTTTTATCTTCAAGTAATTGATGAAACGTTAAAACTAAAATCCGAAAATAATGCCATAAAAAAGGTATTTGATTTTCCGGAACGAGGCTATATTTATGATAGAAATGGAAAGTTATTAGTAGCTAATCAACCATCTTATGATATCATGGTGGTACCAAGAGAAATCAAAAACATTGATACTACAGAATTCTGTTCTCTATTACATATTACAAAAGCTGATTTTATTAAAAAAGTAGAAAAAGCAAAAGTATACAGTCCAATGTTGCCTTCTGTTTTTCTATCCCAATTGAACAAAGTGGAATATGCCGCTTTTCAAGAAAAAGAACGAAAATTTGAAGGGTTTTACACCCAAAGACGTTCGCTTCGTGATTATCAAGTAGAATACGGAGCTAATATTTTCGGTTTCATCACACAAGTTAACGAAGGCATACTTAAGAAAAACAAATACTACAATAGTGGTGATTTAATTGGAAAACAAGGTGTTGAACAACAGTATGAAGAAATTTTAAGAGGCATTAAAGGAGTAAAATATTTACTTCGCGATAAACATAACAAAATTATTGGCCCATACAAAAAAGGACAATTCGACACCATTGCACAACAAGGAAAAGATTTAACCTTAACTATTGATTACGAGCTTCAAAAATACGGAACCGAATTAATGGTTAATAAAAGAGGTGGAATTGTTGCTATTGAACCTAAAACTGGTGAAATTTTAGCGTTAGTTTCTGCTCCCACTTATGACCCAGGTTTACTTGTGGGAAGACAACGTTCCAAAAATTACACAGCTTTATATAAAGATTCCATTGCAAAACCACTTTACGACAGAGGACTTCAGGCAGCATATCCTCCAGGATCACCATTTAAAATTATTACGGGATTAATTGGATTGCAAGAAGAAGTTATCGATGAACAAAGTACTTTTTACTGCAATCATGGTGCAAATTTTGGAAGATTCATGGGTTGTCACTGTGGATTACACACACTTCAATTGAACAATGGTATTTACAAATCATGTAATAGTTACTTTGGAAATACTTACAAAAGAACCATTGAAAAATATAAAGATTCGTATTTTAGTGTAGACAATTGGGCTAACCATGTAAAAAGTTTTGGATTAGGGCAATTTTTAGGAACTGATATGCCTATTGGTAGCAAAGGATTAGTACCAACCTCAAAAACTTATAAAAGAATGTATAATGGTGCTAAAATTAGAAGTTCATATATAATTTCTAACGCCATTGGACAAGGAGAAGTCTTAACCTCTCCTATTCAACTTGCTAATATGATGGCTACAGTTGCTAATAGAGGCTATTATTTTACACCGCATATTGTTAAAAATATTAAAGACCAAAAACTTGATAAGAAGTTTGTAACCAAACATTACACAACTATAGATAGACAATATTACGAACCTGTAATACAAGGTTTGGAAGATGTATATAACTATGGAACGGCTGCCGGATTTAGAGTTGAAGGAATGAAAATTTGTGGTAAAACAGGAACAGCTGAAAACAAGATTAGAATTGCGGGTAAAACTTATCAATTAAAAGATCACTCAATCTTCGTGGCTTTTGCGCCTAGAGATAATCCTAAAATTGCTTTAGCAGTATTTATTGAAAATTCAGGTTATGGTGCTACATGGGCAGGTCCGATAGCTACATTAATGCTGGAAAAATATATTAATGGAAAGATTTCTAGAAAAGATTTAGAAACAAGAATGTTAAATGGAAGTCTTCAAGCAGAATATCAAAAAATTGAAAACATCATTTATCAAAGACAACCTGAACCAACAAAAGTTCAAGATTCTATTGAAAAAACAAAAATAGAAATTGGAGAAGCTAAAAAAGAAGAAGAGCAAGCTTAATGAAAAATCAAAGTGTAGGAAATAGAATAGACTATATTGCTGTATTACTTTACATTGTATTAGTAATTATGGGTTGGATGACTATTTATTCAGCTTCATTACCTTTAGAGGAAACTTCAATCTTTGATATCACACAGATTTATGGTCGTCAAATGCTATTTATAGGCTTAACCATTCCATTAATTTTCATTATTTTATTTAGTGATGCTAAAATATTTGAACGCCTTTCTTTTGTGTTTTATGGAATTGGAATTATTCTTTTACTCGGCTTATTTGTGTTTGGTGTAACCAAAAAAGGACAAACTAACTGGTATCAATTTGGCGGATTTGGATTTCAGCCATCTGAATTTGTTAAAACAGCAACTGCTTTATTACTTGCAAAGTATTTAAGCTATTCTCAAATTAATTTAAAATACACAAAACATCAAATAGTTGGATTAGCAATAATTGGACTTCCAGTACTATTAATCTTAATGCAGCCCGATGCAGGAAGTGCCATGATATTTATTTCTCTTATTTTTGTATTAAACAGAGAGGGATTACCTAGTTGGTACTTTTTTTCAGGGATTATTGCTATAGCATTATTCTTTTTAGCACTTGTCATTCAACCTATATACTTAATTGGTGTTATCTTCATCATAATGATTATTCATTATGTCTTTAATAGAAGTATCTCTAGAAACCCCATAGTATATGGATTACTATTTTTAGTAATGGCAGGATTTGCATTCTCTGTAAGTTATGTATATGACAGTGTTTTAGAACCTCATCAAAAAGACCGAATTAACGTTTTAATAGGTGATGATGTAGATATGAAAAAAGAAGGATACAACTTAAATCAATCGATGATTGCAATTGGATCTGGAGGCTTACTTGGTAAAGGATATTTAGAAGGAACACAAACTAAAGGCGGTTTTGTACCCGAACAACATACTGATTATATATTTACAACTGTAGGTGAAGAATGGGGGTTTGCAGGAAGCATTACCGTAATTTTATTATTTGTCGCACTCTTTCTAAGAATAATTTATTTGGCAGAAAACCAAAAAACTAAATTTAGTAGGGTTTATGGATATTGCGTTGCAACCTATTTATTTACACACTTTTTTGTAAATATTGCGATGTTGATAAAGTTGTTCCCAACAATTGGAGTTCCATTACCTTTTTTCTCATACGGAGGTTCTAGTTTATGGGCGTTCACTATATTATTATTCATCTTTATTAAGCTAGATGCTAATAAAGTAAACGAATGGTAATTAAAAACTCCAGTCTTTATAATCTGATTTGGATTCTAATTTATTTTCTAGGTTGTCAGGCATTTTAGGAAAAAAATCAATCCCTGTAATTTTTTCAATTTCATCAACCGAAACCACAAATTCATATAAAGGGCTTTTGGATTCTTGATGTGGAATTAAAAATCCTATCATTTTATTTGTATCTTTAGAAAAAAGAACTTTATAAAAATAATTGGGAACAGCAACTCTTTCTTTTCCAATTGTTTTCAAATCATCACTTAAAACTCCGCCTGTAATTACATATAAACCATCATACTTAATTGCCCAATAACGCACTTTTTCTTCTAATCGATTCCAAATTCCTGAATTAAAATCATGCTTTTGGGGACTTACATTGGAGGTAAAAAAAGTTTCATTATAATCTTCAATTGATTTTTTTCTATCGCCAGCCGGACATAAATGTCCTTTATCATATCCTGAATTTTTAAAATTTCTCCAATCTGCAGTTTCTGTTTCAACTAATGGATCTTGTTCAAAAAATGGTCTTTTAAAATTTGAATTCGTGATATCTTCTTTATCCAAAAAATAAGCTACCCATTCGCTTTGTTCATGAGTTTCTGAATATGAAAAAAAATAGGTTGAATGATTGTAAACGGCATCTGTTGTAGATGTTGGCAAAAAATCAATATCACTATTATTTACACTTGTATGAATTGAATTAACCTCATTTTTCTCATATTTATTACAAGACGAAAAAAGGGAAATAAACAAAAGGATACAAAATATTTTTTTTGTCATTATTTAATAATACTATTTAAAAAAAGTCCCTCAAAAAGGGACTCTCTATTAATTCATACTCAATTTTTGTGTAAAACTTTTACCTTTTGATTGCTGTTTAATTTCTGAGATAATATTTAACGTTTCTTCGATGTAAATATCTTTTTGCATTTCTTCATGCCAACGTTCTCTTTTCTGTTTCAGAAGAGTATCTTTTTCAAATAAAGCTACCTCATCTGGTAAAGAAACAAAATGATAATTATTTTTATAATCAGAAATTACTTTAAATTTCTTTAATTTTTCATCAGCAATCGCTAACTCTTTATTAAAATCATTTAAATTAAGAGTAATTTCTTTTTCATCTTTACGTTCAAAAATCCATTTTGCATTTTCATCAATCAATTTAAAATTAGAATTTGTGGCAATTCTTTTATTACTATTTAAAATAATATTATCGTAATTAATTTGTAAAGGTTCGTATTTAGCAGGTTCAATTTTATCCCAAGGCAATGCACTTTCTTCATCGCGTTCTCCCATGTCTAAATAGGAAAATCTGTCTGGAAAAACAATATCACTTTTTACACCTTCACGTTGTGTAGAACCTCCGTTAATTCTATAGAATTTTTGAATTGTAGTTTTTAAAGCTCCTAAATCTCCAAATGAGCTACCACGAATGAATTGATTCAAATCAATAACATTTTGAACAGTACCTTTACCATAAGAATGTTTACTTCCTACAACAATACCTCTTTTATAATCTTGTATAGCGGCTGCAAATATTTCTGAAGCAGATGCTGAGAAATTATTAATCATAACTACAAGAGGACCATCATACTGTACTCTTTTATCTGGGTCAGGCAAAATTTCAGGATTTCTTCGAGGAGCTTTAACTTGCACAACAGGACCTTCTGGAATAAATAAACCTACCATTTTAACAACCGTTTCTAATGAACCACCGCCATTATCACGTAAGTCCATAATAAGACCATCAATATTTTGCGCTTTTAATTTTTCAATTTCAGCAGCTACATCTTTATAAGCATCTCTGTTTTCTTTATTTTCAAAACTAATATAGAATTTAGGTAAATAAATAATTCCATATTTTTTACCATCCTTATTTACAATACTAGATTTTGCAAAAGTTTCTTCCGTTTCAACTTCGTCACGAATAATTGAAATTACTTTAATAGTTCCATCTACTTTTTTAACGGTTAATCTAACTTCAGTTCCCTTAGGACCTTTAATCTTTTTAACAACATCATCTAAACGCATTCCTGCAATATCTAATGGTTCGTCTTTACCTTGAGCTACTTTCAAAATTAAATCTCCGGCCTCTAACTCTTTGCCTCTCCAAGCAGGTCCACCAGAAATTAATTCCGATATTTCCACACCAGATTCTTTCTTTTGTAAACGAGCTCCAATACCTTGAAAAGTTCCACTCATACTAACATCGAATTTTTCTTTATCTTCAGGTGAAAAATAAAAAGTATGAGGGTCAAATCGTTCTACAATTGAATTTAAAAATATAGCAAACCAATCATCTCTAGTTAACTCAGATTCAAGAAAATCAAAATATTCATCCAAAGATTTAAGAGTAGTTTCTCTAACTTCTTTTTCAATTTTCTCGAATGATTTCATTTCATATGATGCATCTTCTTTCTTTTTTTCTTCTTCAAGCTTTTGTTTATCAGTTAATGATGAAATAGTTGACAACTTAAGTTGCTTGCGCCATCTTTCTTCTAAATCCGATTTATTTTTACAAAACGGAAGATTTTCATAATCAATATTAATAGATTCTTTGATGGTATAATCAAACGGCTCACTTAAAAGATTTTCATAAATTTTTCTAGATTCTTTCATTCTCTGTAACAAACGTGAGTTAGTTAAATTGAAAAATGAAATGTCTTTTTTCAAAATCATATCGTCTAAAGAAGTTTCATATTTGCTAAATTCAGCAATATCACTTTGAATAAAAAAACGCTTTGTAGGATCAATATTATCCAAATACTTGTGATATACTTTTTTAGAAAAATCATCATTAATCTCAACAGGACTATAATGACCTCGTTCTAAAACCATTGTTAATAATTCTAAAATCAATTTATCCTTTTCAGGATCTTCTGTTTTCTTACTTGGTATAAAACTCCATAGTATTGCTGATAAAGCAGTTACCAACAAAATAACCTTATAATTTCTTTTCATAAATTCCACTATTCGTTTCATTGAAAAATTTTCAACTAAATTACATAAAAAATCATGCCATAAGCCTGCAAAATACTATAATTTTTTGTTAATACCATAAAAAACATGAAACAAAAAAAAGGTTTTAACTTAAATTATTTAATTTAGCGAAAAATGTTTGAAATGTCAAAACCTCTTATACTTGTTACTAACGACGATGGTATTGTTGCTCCTGGAATCCGAGCTTTAATTGAAGTTATGAAAGAAATAGGCGAAGTAGTAGTGGTGGCACCCGATAGTCCTCAAAGCGCAATGGGACATGCTATTACCATTAACAACACTTTAAAACTTGAACAAGTACATTTAGATAAAGACTTAGCACAAGAATTTAGTTGTAGTGGAACTCCCGTAGATTGTGTAAAAATTGCCGTAAACGAAATTCTAAAAAGAAAACCCGACTTATGTGTTTCGGGAATTAATCATGGTTCCAATTCTTCAATTAATGTGATTTATTCTGGAACAATGAGTGCTGCAGTTGAAGCTGGAATTGAAGGTATTCCTGCAATTGGATTTTCACTGTTAGATTATAGTTGGAATGCTGATTTTAGTCAAATTAAAACTCATGTTAGACAAATTGCCTCTGAAGTTTTGAAAAAGGGATTACCCGAAGGTGTCATTTTAAATGTAAATTTTCCAAAATTAAGAAAAGAAGAAATAAAAGGCGTAAAAATTTGCCGCCAAGCGAAAGCGATGTGGCAAGAAGAATTTGATAAAAGAACCAATCCGCACGGAAAAGATTACTATTGGTTAACCGGAAAATTTGTCAATTTAGATAAAGGAACCGATACAGATGAATGGGCTTTAGAAAATGGCTACATTTCAATCGTACCCGTTCAATTTGATTTAACCGCGCATCATGCAATGCAACAATTGAATTCTTGGGAATTATAAAGACTAATTTATGAAATATTACATCATAGCAGGAGAAGCTTCGGGCGATTTACATGGTTCTAACTTAATGAAGGCTTTATATGAAAAAGATCCATCAGCCGAAATCCGTTTTTGGGGTGGCGATTTGATGCAAAACGTAGGTGGAACTTTGGTAAAGCATTACCGGGATTTAGCTTTTATGGGATTTATTGAAGTTGTAATGAATCTAAAAACGATTTTGAACAACATCAAAATTTGCAAAAAAGATATTGAAACCTTTCAACCAGATGCCATAATTTTCATTGATTACCCTGGATTTAATATGCGTATTGCAACTTGGGCAAAAGAGCGCAACATCCCAACCCATTATTATATTTCACCTCAAATTTGGGCTTGGAAAGAAAACCGCATTAAAACCATCAAACGCGATGTGGATTTTATGTATGTAATTCTTCCGTTTGAAAAGGATTTTTATGAGAAAAAACACAATTTCCCAGTTCATTTTGTCGGACATCCACTAATTGACGCTATTGCTAATAGGACGGAAGTTTCGGATGAAATTTTCAGAAAAGAAAACCAATTATCAGACAAACCAATTATTGCACTTCTACCTGGAAGTCGTAAGCAAGAAATTGCAAAAATGCTTTCGATTATGCTATCAGTAGTGAATGATTTTCCTGAATATCAATTTGTAATTGCAGGTGCTCCAAGTCAAGAATATGAATTTTACAAAACGTTTTTAACCAATGAAAACGTGAAATTTATATCGAACAAAACTTATGATTTATTAAGTCATTCGCACGCTGCATTAGTAACTTCTGGAACCGCAACTTTAGAAACGGCTTTATTCAATATTCCTGAAGTGGTTTGCTATAAAGGAAGTTGGGTTTCGTACCAAATTGCCAAACGCATCATCACGTTAAAATACATTTCATTGGTGAATTTGATCATGGACAAAGAAGTGGTTAAAGAATTGATTCAAGATGAATTAAACACCAAGAACTTAAAAGCAGAACTCAACAAAATCTTAAATACAGAAAGTCGTGTCGTTTTATTGCAAAATTATACCTATTTAAAACAAAAATTAGGTGGCGAAGGTGCAAGTAAAAAAACAGCTGAGTTGATTGTGGGTAGTTTTAGAAAATAATTTGGGTTTTACGTTGAAAGTATTTAAGTTTCCTTTACTCACAATCACCATTAGTTTTGCAATAGGAATTATTGTTGCATATTACGTGCAGTGGAGTTTTTTTACTCTTATAGTTTCTTTATTATTCTGTTTAGGAATTTTTAGTTTTCTGTTTTGGAAAAGTAAAAAAGCGTTGCTTCAAAATCCTTTTTTTGGAATCACTACTTACCTACTCGCTTTTATATTAGGAATGATGAGTTTTTACATTCATTCCGATGTAAATTCGAAACATCATTACTCAAAAAAAACATTTGAAGAAACCAATTCGATTCGGGCCATCGTTACTACAACTTTAAAACCGAATGAGAAGTACAACAAATATTTCATTTCTCTTTCACACTTTAATGATTCGATAACTTCAGGAAAACTATTGCTTTATGTTCCAAAAGCGAATCTTGAAACTTTACATTCTGGCGATGAAATTTGGCTGAACACAGCTATTTATCCCATCCCAAAAGCATTTAATCCCTATCAATTTGATTATTCGAAATATTTGGAAAAGCAAAACGTGTTTCATCAAATTTACACGCAAGCCAATCAAATTAAAATTATACAAACTCATAAAACTTTCGATTTTTACATTGAAAGTTTAAGAAACAATCTCAGTCAAAGTTTCGATATTCACCATTTTGAACCCAAAACAAAAGCCATAATTGACGCCTTAATTTTAGGCCAACGATTAGAATTAGACAAAGAAACCATTGCCGATTATTCCAATGCGGGCGTGATTCACATTTTAGCGATTTCAGGGTTGCATATTTCCATCATTTACTTTTTTATTGTGTTCTTGTTGAAACCACTAAAAAGAGTTCGTTTTGGAGCGGAAATTCAACTGTTAAGTGTCTTAGGAATTTTATGGCTGTTTGCTTTACTTACTGGTTTGCCTGCTTCGGTAACAAGAGCGGTAACTTTGTTTAGTTTTATTAGCATTGGAAATTACTTCAATCAACCGAAAGCGATTTATAATGCATTAGCGATTTCCGCTTTTTTTATTTTATTGGTAAAACCGAATGCCATTTTTGATATTGGATTTCAATTGAGTTATGCAGCCGTTTTATCAATCTTATTATTTCAGCCTTTTTACAAGAAATTCTATTTTTCCGGAAATAAAATAGTTGTTTACTTTACGGATACAATTTTAGTTTCCTTAGCAGCACAAATTGGTGTTTTACCATTGAGTTTGTATTACTTCAACCAATTACCTTTATTGTTTTTGCTCGCGAATTTGGTTATTATTCCACTTTCGAGTTTGGTATTAATTGTTGGAATTGTGATTTTACCGCTGAATTATATGCTACCTTCTGTTGCAGTTTTCTTAGGAAAAATTTTAGAATTCTGCATTCAATTTATGAACGATTATATTCATTGGATTGCCCAATTTAAAAGTGGTATTATCATGAATATTTCGTTTTCGGGTTGGCTCACTTTTTCGATGTATTTAGTTATAGTTGCTTTTATTTATTGGATGTATCACACAAAAGCTAGAAACGTAAAATACATTTTGACCTCAATATTACTTTTTCAATTGAGCTATATCAGCGTTAAATGGAGTGAAAACAACGGAAGTGAATTGTTGATTTTTAATGAAAAATCGACACTTATAGGAATCAAAAATCAGAATAGCGTTATTTCATTTACTGATGTTCCAGAAAATCACAACACAACTTTAAATCATTACACAAGAGGAACGTTTTCTGATTCATTGCGAGTTTTTCCGATGCGAAATACTATTTCATTTCAAAATAAAAGAATTTTGGTTATTGATAGTATTGGGATTTATAAAACTTCTATTCAACCTGAAATAGTTGTTTTAACTCAAAATCCAAAAATCAATTTAGCACGATTGATTCACGAAATACAACCAAAAGAAATTATTGCGGATAAAAGCAACTACAAAAACAATATTAAAATTTGGGAAGCCACTTGTAAAAAAGAAAAAATCCCTTTTCATGCAATTGCTGAAAAGGGATTCTATAGATTGAAGTAAAATTACTTTTTCTTGATAATTTGGTTAGCACCATCTATCCAAACTTTTGGACCACCTGCAACATAACCTGAACTTCCTAAAGCATTTAAATTTACTTTGGCTTCAGCAGTTTTTGTAGCACTTACAAACCAAACTGTTGGATATCCTCTAACTTGTAATTGTTGTTGTAATTGTGCATTTTGAGTTTTTACAGCATCGGTTTGATTGTTTTTTCTAGGAAAATCTAACTCAACTAAAACCACATTTTCTTTAGCCCATTTGATAAATTCTGGCGTTTTAAAAACTTCTTTTTGTAAACGAATACACCATCCACACCAATCAGAACCTGTAAAAAACAAGAACAAAGGTTTGTTTTCTTTTATCGAAATATCAGTTGCTTTAGACATATCAGTATGCCATGTTAATTCTTCTTGCGCTTGTATTGACATACTCGTCAAAGTTAAAAACGCTATTACTAATATCTTTTTCATATTTTAAATTTATTAAAACAAAATTAAGCAAATAAAATGCCAAAAATAACTGTTATTTAACTTCTTGCATTAATTTTTTAACTAGTGGTGAAATAATAATAAGCACAACACCCGCAATTAAAGCATAAATTGCTAATTGTTGGTAACCATCAGCATAAGTATTTAACTTTTCTAAGTTGGTCATATTTTTAGAAGCACTTGCAATATTTGCCCCTAATAAACCAGCAAAATATTGACCATAGGCGCTTGCTAAAAACCACATTCCCATAATAACCGCTTGTGTTTTTTGAGGTGATAATTTAGTCATAGCACTCATTCCGATTGGTGATAAACATAATTCACCAAAAGTAATTACAAACCATCCAAATGTAAATAAATCTAAAGATGTTTTCCCGTCAGGCCCTGCAAAAAACTTAGTATAATAAAACACCCAAAAACCTACAGCTAAAAATAAAAAAGCAAGACCAAATTTAATAATTGTATTAGGTTCAATCTTTTTCTTTGCCATCCAAAGCCAAACCATACCCACTAATGCTGCGAAAGCAATGACAAAAAATGAATTTGCAGAGTTGTTTACTCCATTAGGATCTAAAGGAATTCCTAAAACGGTATTATTTAAATTCTCTGCTGCAAAATCACTTAACGAACCTCCACTTTGCTCAAAAAATGCCCAGAAAACAATTGAAAATAGCATAAAAATGACTGCTGCAATTAACTTTTTATTCTCAGCTATTGAAAATCCTCGCATTTCATATGCTAAATAAAGTAATGAAAATGGACCAATGGTATACATAAAATAATCTGTATACTCAGTATTAGAAACCATTACAATTATAATTGGAATAATTAAAATAGAACCTAAATATGTAGCCCATTCATAAATTTTTCTTTTACCAGGTTCAATATGTTGTAAAGGGGATAAACCAATATTTCCTAAACTTTTTTGAGTTTGAGTAAAGGTCAACAAACTAATTACCATAACAACTGCTGCCAATCCAAAAGCAATATTCCATTCTATACCTTCAGGAATAATTGAAGATAACATTTCTCTTTTTCCTACAGCAATACATATGTAGCCTCCAATTAATGCACCTAAGTTAACTCCGGCATAAAACAATGAAAATCCGGCATCAGTTCTTGAATCTCCTTCTCTATAAAGTTTTCCCACCATTGAAGAAATATTTGGTTTAAAAAAACCAGTTCCTACAATGGTAAAACTTACTCCTACAAAAAACATAGATTTTGGATCGATTGCTAATATTAAACTACCAATAATCATCAATATACCTCCCCAAAAAAGTGATTTTCTAAATCCAAAAATTTTGTCTGCAAACAATCCTCCAATAAACGTAAAAGCATATACCCATGCTTGAGTAGCTCCATATTGAAGATTTGCCGTTTCTTTGTCCATCAATAAATGATGCACCATATAAAAGTAAAGCATTCCGCGCATTCCGTAGAAACAAAAACGCTCCCACATTTCGCTGAAGAATAAATACCAAAGTTGTTTTGGATATTTTCCTTTAAAATCCTGAATTTGTTCTATTGTTTGCATCTTAATGAATTCCTTTTTCTTGCATTACTTTGTTTAATTGTTTCAACAAAACAAACATCAACATAGTTGCAAACATTAATAATCCGAAGTTAATCCAAAAGAAGTCTTGTTTATTATCGTAAGTATCCCACATACTCGCTAAAACGCCACTCAATTTATTTCCGATAGAAGTGGATAGAAACCAACCACCCATCATTAAAGAAGTAATGTTTGTTGGACTTAATTTAGAAACTACAGATAATCCCATCGGACTTAAGAATAATTCTCCGATTGTAATAACCCCATAATTAGCAACTAACCACCAAACGCTTACTTTTTCTGTTCCGTTTGCTCCCATATTTACGGCAGCAATCATCACTAATACAGATAAAGCGGAAATTAATAATCCGAATGCGATTTTTGTTGGTGTTGATGGTTCTTTCTTTCTGCTTCTTAAAAACGTAAAGAATGCCACAACTAATGGTGTTAAAATAATTACCCAACCTGGATTAATAGACTGACTTAAATTGGTTGCCCAAAGCGACACTTTTGAACCTTCTTCAGGTAATTTATCTTTCGCTACGTTTCTAAAATAAACCGGATAATCAACTGTTTTTTGAACTTCGCCATCTACTTTTTGAATACGGAAACTCGCATCGTATAATTCAACCGTATCTTTTTTGTATTCAACTTCTTTGGCTAATTTTAATCCATTGAAAACCGTTTGAGTAGTTCCTGTTATTTCTCTATCAGTATAACGGTCAGCCCAAGTTGTTAAAGCTGAACCGTTCAATTTGAACACAGCCCAGAATAAAATTACAACAGCAAAAATAGTTAACAAAGCTCCGATTGGTCTTTTATCTTCTACTTTGGCTTTAAAATACAAACTTCCGTAGAAGAAAATTACTGGTATACATGCAAAAATAAAAGCATCGGTACTATCTGAACCAAAAATATAACCTCCTGGATTTGCTTCTGAAGTCACTCCTTTGATTAACCAACCAATAACTCCAAAAACAGCTGATGGTACTAAGATAAACATCACAATTTTCCAGAACGGCATATCGCCAGCCTGTACTCCTTTTTTCTCGGTTTTATCTCCATAATGTTTTGTTCCTAATAAGAAAACAATAACTCCTACAAACATTCCAACTCCAGCCGCCATAAAAGCATACTGCCAACCTAATAAAATTTGCAAGGCAGCTCCAAAGAAGTTACAAATGAAAGCTCCAACGTTAATTCCCATGTAGAAAATATTGTAACCTTCGTCTTTTTTGTCTTTATATTGATCCTCAGAATAGAAGTTTCCTAATAATGTTGAAATATTGGGTTTAAAAAAACCGTTACCTACAATTACTAATGTCATGGCAATATAAAGCATGGTAACATCATGAATTCCCATCATAAAATATCCAGCTCCCATCATGATTCCACCAATAACGATAGATTTTTTGTAGCCCCAATATCTATCCGCAACTAAACCTCCAATGAAAGGTGTTAAAAAGACCAAAGCGATAAAAGTTCCATATAAATCGGATGCTTCTTTCTCGGTCATAGCGAATCCCGCTTCAACATCTTTAAGATATAAGGTAAAAATACCAATCATTAAATAGTAACCGAAACGTTCCCACATTTCAGATAAAAACAAGTAAGGCAATGCTTTAGGATGACTTTTCCACATAATTTATTGAATTAAAAAAACAAACCTACAAGGGTTTCTTGTAGGTTTGAAAGATATAAAAAATATTTTTATTAACAATTAGGTAATACCATTCATCATTTTTTTCAATCTTGGAGATAAAACCGCTAATATAATTGCAGCTATTCCACACAAAATTACGAAAACCATAAAGAATTCGTATAAGTTATGAATTTCAAATCCTCCAAAAGAAGTATATTCCATTGGTAATTGTTCTTTTTCAAATAAGGCTACTTGCTCTGCTGTTAAAGTTACTTTTTTATCTAAAACATCTTGAAGATTAACTCCTAAAGCTTCCGCTTTTTGAAATTTATCTCCTGTTGCAGGAATAATTGCTCCTAACGAACCCGCTAAAGCATAACCCGCCGCATTTGAGATAAAGAAAACTCCATATAACAATGAGGCAAAACGTTTTGGTGCCAATTTACCAACCAATGACAATCCAATTGGTGACAAACAAAGTTCTCCCATTGTTTGAATTAAGTATAACAACATTAACCATTTGATGGCTAATAATCCAGAATTACCTAAATCTTTTACATTATGGGCAATGATAAAATAACTTATTGCAATTAAAGCTAATCCCATTGCTTGTTTTAAAGGAGAAACTGGCTCTTTACCATTAGCTCTTAATTTATCCCAAAGTAAACTAAAAGGTAATGCTAACATAACAACGAATATACCATTGAAAATTTGCACCATTGATGGTGGCATATTCCATCCAAAAATATTTCTGTCTGTTTGGTTGTCTGCGATAAAAGTTAACGAAGAACCCGCTTGTTCAAAAGCTGCCCAGAAGAAAATAATAAAGAATGAAACAATATAGATTACCCAAATTCTTTGTCTTTCCACTTTGTTTTCAGCTGAACTCATAATTAAATAAGCCAAAGCAATACCCGCAGAATAAATAAATGGATAAATAATTCCTTTAATCAATTGTCCCATTGCTACATCCGAAAACCCGAATTCACCTACTAATAAATATCTAAATACAAAGAATAAAACTGCAAAAATTCCTATCGCAGTACCAATAGCAGTACCTGTAAATTTAGCCGTTTGTGTTTCACCTTCTTCAAAATCTTCAGCACCGTTATTTTTAGGTAAACCACCAATTGGTCTTCCTTCAGGAGTAACTACATACTTATTTTTTAACAAAAAGAAAGTAATTGTTCCAATAATCATCGCTATAGAAGCCGCTAAGAATCCCCATTTAAAAGCAAAAATATCTCTAACTCCAGTAACTTCATCTTTAACATCTCCAACCCAAGGACAAATAAATTGACCTAAGAAAGCTCCGATGTTAATCCCCATGTAGAAAATGGTGAAAGCTGAATCTAATTTATTTTTTTCTTGTTTTGGATACAAACTTCCCACCATTGAAGAAATGTTCGGTTTGAAAAATCCGTTTCCAAAAATGATAATAAACAAAGCAATCCACATGAATAATTTTGCACTTCCAATGCTAGAATCAAATGTTGAAGCACTAATAAACAAAAGGAATTGTCCAATTGCCATCAATGTTCCTCCTAACATAATACTGTATCTATTCCCAATATATTTATCAGAAATAAATCCTCCCAAAAGTGGTGTTAAATAACACAATGCTAAAAATCCGCCATAAATAATGGCTGCATCTGCTTCTTTAATCAATAATGAATTTACCATGAACAATGTTAAGATTGCTCGCATTCCGTAGAAATTGAAACGCTCCCACATTTCGGTTCCAAATAAAACCCATAGTCCTTTTGGATGGCTTTGTTTTGCTGCTACTTCACTCATATAAATTAGTTTTAGTTTATTGGTTTATTATAATTTTTCTTTAATAAAATTTGTCATTTTAGTGTACAATTGTAAGCGTGTTTTTCCGCCGTAAATTCCGTGGTTTTTATCTGGATAAATAGCCCAATCGAATTGTTTGTTGGCTTGAACTAATGCTTCAACCATTTTCATTGTATTTTGAACATGCACATTATCATCAGCGGTTCCGTGAATTAATAAGAAGTTCCCTTTTAATTTACTTACGTGATTGATTGGTGAATTGTTATCATAACCGCTTGCGTTTTCTTGCGGCGTTTGCATGTATCTTTCTGTGTAAATACTATCGTAATATCTCCAAGAAGTAACTGGAGCTACTGCAATTGCCATTTTGAACACATCAGCACCTTGGAACAAACAGTTTGACGACATAAATCCGCCATAACTCCATCCAAAAATTCCGATTCTTGAAGCGTCAACGTAGTTGTATTTCCCAATTACTTTAGCCGCATCGATTTGATCTTCCACTTCATATTTTCCTAATTCTTTTTGCGTACATTTTTTGAAAGCTGCTCCTTTGAAACCTGTTCCTCTTCCATCCACACAAGCAACAATATAACCTTGTTGTGCTAACATCATAAACCAATAATCATTAGTACCGTTCCAAGTATTGGCAACTTGCTGAGAACCTGGTCCAGAATATTGAAACATGAAAACTGGGTATTTCTTAGTAGCATCAAAATTTTTAGGTTTAATCATCCAAGCGTTTAATTGATGCCCTTTTTCTGTAGTTAAAACGAAAAACTCTTTTGGAGCTACATCGTATTTTGCTAATTTTTGTTCAACAGCTTCGTTAGAAACAATTGTTTTAACAACCGCTCCTGTTTTTGAATCGTTTAAAGTATACGTTGGTGCCGAAGTTGCACTTGAGTATGTATTAATAAAGAATTGGAAATTCGGGCTAAAGGTTGCCGAATTTGTTCCTGTTTTTGATGACAATCTTACTTTTGATTTTCCATCTACTTTGATAGCATAAACATCTCTATTGATAGAACCATTCTCTACTGATTGATAGTAAACCATTCCTGATTTTTCATCAAAACCATAATAATTCGTTACTTCCCATTTTCCAGAAGTAATTTGTTTTTTCAATTTACCAGATTTATCGTAGTGGTAAATATGATTGAAACCATCTTTTTCCGATGTCCAAATAAAGCTATTGTCTTTTAAGAACGTTAAATTATCCGTAACATCAACATAAGCTGCGTCTTTTTCATTTAAAACAATTTTTGTTGTTCCAGCATTCGCATCTACAAAATGTAAATCTAAATTGTTTTGATGACGATTCATTACTTGAACACTCAAAGTAGCAGCATCATTCGTCCATTTGATTCTTGGAATATAAAAATCTTTGTAATCTCCTAAATTGATTTTTTTAGTAGTTCCCGATTTTAAATCGAAAATATGTAATGAAACAATTGCGTTTTTTTCACCTGCTTTTGGATATTTGAAAACCGTTTGTGTTGGATATAAACCTTCATTATACATATCCATTGAAAACTCAGTAACTTGGGTTTCGTCAAATTTTATATAGGCAATTTTAGTACCAGTTGCATTCCAATCATAAGCTTTTACGAAAGCAAATTCTTCTTCATAAACCCAATCTGTAATACCATTAATGATCTTATTCTTTTGTCCATCTTGAGTAAGTTGTAACTTTACGCCTGATGACAAATCATGAACATATAAATTATTTTCAAATGCATAAGCAACTTTTGTCCCATCAGCACTAAATGTTGGTTCTTGAATAGCATTTGCAGTAAAACTATTAACCGTTTTTGATGGAATATCATATATAAAATACTGCGCTGTAAAAGAATGACGGAAAATAGGATTTGAATTAGTTGCAATTAAAATCTTTTTCTCGTTTTTATCAAATGAATAGCTATCAATTGATTTTACTTCCGAATGATTTTTTGTATCGAAAATTGTACTCACTTTTTCAAGAGTCGCAAAATCGTATAAATCGATTTGATAACTTTTCGAATTTCTGTCGTAATTTAAAACAGTGTACTGATTGGTGTTCTTCATGGCGTTCAACGCATCCATTCCTTTTGTTCTAAATGCCCCACCCCAGATTTCCTCTAATGTAATCTTTTGTTGCGCTAGTACTGATAATGAGTTAACAATCAATAACAATACTAGTAAACTGTATTTTTTCATAATATATATTTGCTTAAAAACCTCCAATTTTAGTGATTTTTTTACAATTAATGCAATTTTTGACCAATAATTTAAAAAAAAGTATCAACTTCCTTTTTGTATCTTTGTGTTAAATTTTAAGATTTGCTATGACACAAAATGTAAAAGGTTTCTCAAAACTTTCAAAAGAAGAAAAAATAAATTGGATAACTTCAACCTATTTTTCTAATTCAGAAGAAGCAAAAATCAATTTAAAAAAATACTGGAATTCGGATGAAAATTTGCAAAAATTACACGACGAATTCATCGAAAATACTTTAACCAATTTTTATTTACCGTATGGAGTGGCTCCTAACTTTACCATCAACGGAAAGAGTTATACTATTCCTATGGCAATTGAAGAAAGTTCGGTTGTGGCAGCCGCTTCAAAAGCAGCAAAATTTTGGGGTGAACGTGGTGGATTTAAAACAACGATTATCAATACTGAAAAAATTGGTCAAGTTCATTTTCTTTTCAATGGAAATACAGAAAAACTAACTGCTTTTTTCAACAAAATAAAATCATCATTCTTTAATGATACACATGAAATTACCAAAAACATGCAAAAGCGTGGTGGCGGAATTTTAGACATCGAACTTCGAGATAAAACCCATGAAATTCCAAATTACTATCAATTACATGCTACTTTTAATACCAAGGATAGCATGGGTGCGAATTTCATCAACACCTGTTTGGAGCAATTTGCCAAAACTTTAGAAAATCAAGCTCAGGAATACTCCGATTTTACTTCGGATGAAAAAAATATTCAAATTATAATGAGTATTTTGAGTAATTATGTTCCAAATTGCCTTGTGAGAGTCGAAGTTTCTTGTCAAATAAACCAACTATCAGAGGACAAAAACATTGATTCATCCGAATTTGCTCAAAAATTTGCAACAGCAGTTCGTATTGCCGAAGTAGAACCATTTCGTGCCGTTACACACAACAAAGGCATCATGAACGGAATTGACGCCGTAGTATTAGCCACCGGAAACGATTTTAGAGCTGTGGAAGCAGGAATTCACGCTTACGCTAGCAAATCTGGACAATATTCGAGTTTATCACATGTAAAAATTGAAAACGATATTTTTACTTTTTGGATGGAAATTCCACTTGCATTAGGAACCGTTGGTGGATTGACTTCCTTACATCCGTTAGTGAAATTCTCAATGGAATTATTAGGAAACCCATCAGCTGAAGAATTAATGCAAATCGTTGCAGCGGCTGGATTAGCTCAAAATTTTGCTGCATTACGTTCCCTTACTACAACGGGAATTCAACAAGGACATATGAAAATGCACTTGATGAATATTTTGAACCAACATCATGCCACGAAAGAAGAAAAACAAAAAGTGTTGGATTACTTTAAAGACACTACTGTTTCACATAGTTTAGTGGTAGATTATTTGGAAAAAATCAGAAGTTAATGGAAACCCAAACTTTTTACAGTAACGGAAAATTACTCATCACAGGTGAATACGTTGTTTTAGATGGCGCTAAAGCATTGGCTTTACCTAGTAAATTTGGACAGCGTTTGGTAGTAAATTCTGGCGCAAATCATCAAATCAAATGGAAAAGTTTTGATTCGGATAAAAGTCTTTGGTTTGAAGACATAATATCATTTGACGAAATAAAATCAAAAAACACAAACGATAAAAATGCCGCCGTAAAAAACACTTTGATTGAAATTTTACATCAAGCGTTTATACAAAATCCATTGTTTTTAGAAAAAGAAGGTTACGAAATTGAAACACATTTAACTTTTCCAAGACTTTGGGGTTTAGGTACTTCTTCTACTCTAATAAACAGCATTGGCGATTGGCTAAATATTGATGCGTTTGAATTGTTACAAAAAAGTTTTGGCGGAAGTGGTTATGACATTGCTTGTGCGAAATCAGATTCGCCAATAGTCTATCATTTAGAAAATGAAAAACCACATTTTAAGCCGATTCATTTTAACCCTTCATTCAAAGAAAACATTCATTTTGTATACTTGAATCAGAAGCAAAGTAGCAAACTGGCAATTGCAAATTACATATCGAAACACCATCATGTTAATGCCGTAATTTCAAAAATCAACACCATTACATACGAAACGATCGACTGCAAAGAAGGAAAAGAATTTGCAAAACTAATGGAAAAACATGAAGTCATCATGAGTGATGTTTTGGAAATTCAAACCGTAAAAGAAAAAATTTTTCCAGATTTTAAAGGTGTAATCAAAAGTTTAGGTGCTTGGGGAGGCGATTTTGTAATGGCAATTTCTAAAGACAATCCTAAAGATTATTTCAAAGACAAAGGCTACCCAGTAGTTCTTTCGTATGAAGAAATGATTCTATAAATCTATTTTACAACTAATATAAAACAAAAAAACCACTCGTTTGAGTGGTTTTTGTGGTACCTCCAGAAACTCTTTTCACAAAAACATACTTCATAATATATTGATATACAATGTTATATATTTTTGTGTAAAACATATTTTCCAGTACTAGTTTATTATAAATTTTTTAGTTTCTTTATGTCCATTTTCTTCTAAAACAAAAATATAAGTGCCTTTATTCAAAGAGGTTATTGAAATACTTTCAATATTGCTTTCAATATTGCTGAAAAATGTTCCATTCAAAATATTTTTGCCATCAATAGTATAGATAGAATAATTTGGATTTTGGTATTTTATTGGATCAAATTTTATAGAAATTGTGCCGTTTTTTATATCATTTGAAATAATGTTTAGGGGTATATTATTTTGTGAAGAAAAATTTGATGTACTTAATAATGAATTCCATGATTTAGAAACCGATACTAGGCCAATATAACCAGTTGGAATAACAGCCCAATTAGTTCTAAAATTCATTCTATCTATCGAAGTAAATTCACTTAAATTTGAACCTAAAGTGGTTGTAATGGAAGGAGTTGGTTCAGTAGATGAAATATCAGGATTTAGAAAAAGAGAAACGGCATCGTCAGTAGTACCTGGATTAAAAGTATATTTCATGACTACAAGATAATTTGTATTAAAATTTAATGCAGAGGTTAATACTTTGGTACCAGATTCTTTTTGTAATGCAAGAACAAAATTGGAACCCACTTTGTAGGCGCTTAATCTAAAAAGAGTATTGTAATTACCAGCACCCATCACTCTAAAAAAATCAGTAGAACTAGAATTATTAGGATCTAAAACTGCATTAGAAAAATTTAGTACAAATGAAAAATAAGCTGTACCAGAGCTTATTGAAGAAAAGACTGTACCTGTAGCATCTCCACTTGGAGCAATATTAATCGCACTATTTGAAGAGCCGTAACCAGTATATGAAATAGTAAAATTTTTCACTTGTGTATTTACACAACCAAATCCAGAGCAAACACCCAATCCAGCAGGATTTGAGGAATTATTTGTCCATGTGCCTTGACCACTTAAATTTGAATTAACAGTATAATTAGAAAAGTCGTCATAAAACACATTTTGTCCAAAACTTGTAAAAAATAAAAAGAAAAAAAATAGAGATAAAGTTTTTTTCATAAAAATAACTGATTGTCCGTTTGTTGTCATAATCCTGTAATATTAGCAATTACAAGCCTATCGAAAAGTTTTTCTTCAAAATATCTTCTATTTAACTTGTACACAAACTCGTTTAGATATAATTGAA
>JACCDV010955266.1_pt1 | contig 25306 bp, 28 predicted proteins | sample 7446131 | NCBI WGS metagenome assembly JACCDV01 (sample SAMN15323448, study PRJNA562643) | freshwater metagenome | isolation source: river surface water | place: USA:Blue River Watershed | collected 2017-08-17
CAACACGGTCAATATACTTCTCCCAAAATTCAACAGGAAGTGATGGGTTCTCGCACAAAAATTTCAAATTAAACCAGTCAATATACTTCTCCCAAAATTCAACGGGAAGTGATGGGTTAGAGCACAAATAATACCAATTAATACAATCAATATACTTCTCCCAAAATTCAACGGGAAGTGATTTGTTCTTGCACAAAGTTCTCCAATTAACTCGGTCAATATACTTCTCCCAAAATTCAACGGGAAGTGATGGGTTAGAGCACAAATAAAACCAATCAATCAGGTCAATATACCTCTCCCAAAATTCAACGGGCAATGAATGGTAACGACACAAAGAATCCCAATCAATTTTCTCCGGATTCTTATCCACTAAATTCATGATTGCCTCAACGGTTCTCTTTTTGTAAATAGTGAGCTTGTCAATTGGTTTCTTACTTAAGAAATAATTAAGTCCACTCTTCAACTTTTTGATTCCCTGAAGGTCTCGAGAAACATACAGCTCATCAAAAGAACTCTGAACCGTACCTTCACACATTTTCTTCATCACATCCTCATACAGCTCCAACTCGACCGCATCCTCCTTGTTCTCGAGAATGGGGTCGAAAAAGCCGTAATCCTCTGTGTTGGGCAGAAAATATGTTGCGTTCTTGTAAATGATTTTGATGCTCATTTTGCTTTTTTCATATAATCAATCATATTTTTATTTCCATCGAAAAAAAATAAAAATATGATTGGTTATGAGTAATTACACGCATAAAGCCATGCAGTCACCAACCTCGCCTCCCAACTCACCCAAGTCCAACTCATCGTCCCCCCAGTCCAACTCATCGTCCCCCAAGTCCAAGACTCGCCGTGTGAGATTTAATGATTCCATTCAAATTCGCTTGTATACTTTTGAGCGTCTAGAAGTCATTGACAAACTGCGTCACTGGTATACAATCCATGACGACAAGCTCAAAAATATTCAAGAGGTTCACAACGAAATTTGGGCACTCATTGATGGCAACCGCACAAAATCATTTGAGCAGGCAAGTATCGTATGGCGCCGAACGCAATGTATGCATTTTGAACCAAGTATCCTCAATGGTAGATCATGCCATGTTGTTTATGGGGGGATATATGGGTGGGATCATGGGTATGTAATGTATGATTAACAGGGTGAGGGGGGGTGGGGGATGTATGACATATAAATAAAAATCATACGTTTTATTCATTCACATGCGGATAAACAAACTATATATAATATGAAATCTGAAATGTTGTGCCCTATTGCTCCAATTGGCTCTAATGTCCAACTTGGTTTGCGCGCCAACTCGCTCGAAGCATATCCCTTACAAGATGCAACGTATATGATTCATCACGGTAATACATATGAAATCGGTATTAAGAATAACAATAGCATATCAGTGTCAGCTCAAATCCAAATTGATGGCAAGACCGTGGGAACATTCGTTATCAAACCATATGGTATGTCTTGGATTGAGAGACCAGTGAATGAACAACGTAAATTTACGTTTTATCGTCTGGATTCTCGCGAGGCAAATGATGCTAAGTTGGACAAAGTATCACATTCGGATTTGGGATTGATCAAGGTGATTGTCAAGCATGAACAACGTACTCTACCCACACGACCTACGATTCATTTTCACAATAATGCAACGCCATGTTCCGCAGGGGGCACTGGATTATCTGACACATCTGATCAGCATTTCAAGTCAGTTTCATTTTACGGACAGGATACATCGTATGAATTTAATTTACGTCTCGTGGTGAATAACACGCCGCAGCCCCTTGTGGATGTTACAAATAACTCTCCCTATTTCGCAACTCCTGTTCCCCCTCCTGTGTCTCCTCCTCATCACCGCCCATCGGCTGCACCTGCTTGGGCTCCACGCCCCACTCCATTGACTAATGTATAATCTTTATAAACGTAGTTTTTATTAATCATCACATTTCCCCACCACGCCATACGATGCATTCATGAGTACCCAATTAGTAACCCCCAAATCTTGGTTTGTCAAAATGTAACGAGTTGACAATCTCACATATTCATGTGCATAGGGTGTCGAGGTCGTGAATGTATATGAACCATCCAAATTACAAGATGCAAAATGCCACGTCAAACGAATCACATCATCCTCATCTGATGTCAGTTGTATGACATGGGTACGTGTAATTACCTCGCACATGCGACCGCCAGGAGCAGTGACATGAAGAATAAAGTCGGGCATTTTATCATACTGAATCATATTTTTATTTTTTAATGATGCCGTTGATGCTTATAATGCCCAAAACTCGTGTGAATGTTTATTGGCAAATCTTTCAAATGTCGGAGAACAGGTGTAATTAAAAAATAACATAGAATGATGGACACGAGGGGGTTGTTAATCATGAGGACATTCGCAACAAGAATACACAACAACAAAAAGTGAGTATGCATTGAAAACGTCATGGTATTATTTTTATATCATATATTTATTTTAACTAACTAACCTGAAATGTAAAAATCATGGCATCACGCGATGTTATGGTTTTCCCCTGTAAATGCACCGAATGCAAGTCATTCGAATCAAATAATATCACCTTGTATGTTAGAGGAATGATTTTTTCCCCATCGTGAAACACTAAACTGCCCCCGTTAAAATCGACACCTTGACTGGTCAAATACCATATGGCTGTAATTTGTGGGCTTGGGCCGTCGTAAATTTTCAACCACAGCGAGTCGTCGCGGATACCGCGTTTATATAACATCATGTTAAATTGATAATAATCGCGATGCAATGTCATATGAAACCCCTCGTAAGTTTGGCGCGTATTGACATTGGAACGCGTGATAGTTAAATCATAACTATCCAATATACGCTTTATACTTGCCAAAACATCATCGCCCGTTTTTGCCTCGAAAACATGACGTTTAATTAGAAATTGTTGTTGTGCTGCCCATTGGCGTTTCCATTCATCAGGTGACATTTATCAAGAAAAAAACATCATATATTTATTATGTTTAATCTATATAACAAGACAATCTGCGATTTTTTCTACAATGATCAACCTATATCTTATTCGGCACGTGAATCGACCATTGATAATATAAAAACATTTATCGTGTATGAAAATAAACACGATGAAAATTGTGCAATTTGTTCGGAAATATATCAGGTGCAAGATATAATCAAGGCGTTATCTTGTGGTCATGTATTTCATTCCACATGTATAAATACATGGTTATTGAGTAATGATACATGCCCCCTATGCCGAAAGACATGTATTCGGACCACCTAAATAATCGTCGGATAATAAGTCCACCCCATTTCATCAACAATACATTTCCAAATGGGATCATACCGTATATTTGCGTCTTTTATAATACGCAAATTATCCAAAATATCTCCATCGATATTTAATATTTGGCAAAATTTATAAGCGATATAATCATAGGAAATCGAATTAACACGCTGTCCGGTATGTTTCTTATATACATCACCCATTTGTTGAAACATTGTAATCATTTGCATTTTTTGATAATTTGTGATAAACAATGGCTTGTTTTTAATAATACGAATGATATATGGTATATTACAATAATGACTCTGCCGATTTATATTTTTCAATATGGACTGTGTTATTTTATAATTGATGGATTTCACATTTACCACCGATTTACATATAATTTGAATAATATAATTCATATCTTGATCAGAAATTGGTTTAATCATCTGTCCCTGTAATTTGTTTAAAATGGGTATAAAATGCTTAAGTTTAATATGTGACTGTGGTTTATCCGAAATTTTAGATTCCATTTCGTGATTTGTTTGTTGTCCCATATAAATACTACAGTTCAGACATACGAAACGATCATCCCCCATCATTACATTTTTCATACCACACAGGGGACACATATTATCATCATATGCTTGTTTGGGGATAGTTTTAGGTACATACGACTTGTCTATTCTTCCCATTAACTTTTCAGAATCATCTGCAAATGTATGGCGTGTTACTGTGCCATATTTCAGCATACCGGAATGTTGACCACTTAATACGTATATATGTTCTGAACCAAGGCGGGCTTGTTCATATATACTCGTGATCGGATTCATGATAAGGATATATATTAAATATAACAAAATATATATTATTATGTTTGGTGTTCAATTACGTCGTCTAATAGATTCATATCAAATTACATCAATGGAACGCAAACAATTGCGTAAAATGTTAAAAATGAATGACGAAATATCCGAAGGATTGAAAATCTATGATGATATCCTGTTACGTATAAAAACATGTACCGCCATGGATGATGAGAATCTGAAATATAAATTATTAAAAATTATTGAATTATACGATAAATTGATCCAAGATTATAATGATGAGAACCGCATTCAATATGACCATGTCGTTAAAATGACAAATGAACCTCATTATTATATTTTATTTATGCTTCATGTATGTAAAATTGTCAATACACTCGTGGAGCAACGTAACACAATTTTATCGGAAATTGTATGCCGTCACCAATAACGTAGTTTGTTTATTATCAATCACCACCACAACCCCGCCACAACCCCGCTCGCATTAAATCTCATTACTTGAGATCATACTTGATGTTTTCCTGTACATATTCGTACCAGGTTGCGACCCCCGGTTCAGCGCATTCAGTTTGAAGTGTAGCAACATCAATCCCCAGACGTTCACAGTACTCTTCAGGGGTACAATTCACGGTTACACATGCCGCCTTTTGCAGCAGTAGCGATTCCAGTGAGTCAATCACCAAGTACGACAGCACTTGGTGATAATGGAGTAGCTCAGTCGTGGGAATGTCATTGACCAAGTCATAATCAAATGGATCCACGAGTTGTTTGAAATCATTGTGGGGCGGAGGTTCTGGAATGACGCGAGGTGGATGAATTGCATGATATTTCATGTAGTCAACTGCCATCTTCAAATAAGTAGATGGCATACTCACGGAAATCTCATAATTCTGCAAATCTTCACCGCCACATGCATGTGTCAGCATTTGGCTCAGTTTGATTTCATCCATGGTCAGCGTGAAAGTGACGTGATCAGTACTAATCACCGTCACAGTCTTGGTGTGTTGGGTAGGTTCGTCAAAGCCTTGAATGTCAGACATGGTTAGATGTTATTATAGGATCATATTTTTTTATTGATACCATGCCATAATTATGTCATAATACAATTATGACATCAATTCACATTACAGATGATGAATATATTTCTACGTTTTTACAATCGGCTACAAATATTTCGGCTCCCAATAAACAAAAATATATAAATAATATTCAAAAGATTCAAAAGATTTTAAATGAATTGTCTGTCATTGATGCCATAGCTCATCATCCCGAAGATTTGTTTACCGCGTTGCAAAAACAAAACTGGAAGGAAACCACAATAACTACATATGCTCGTAATATTTACACCATGATTAAATTTCATCCCCACATTGCAAATGATCATGACCTGTTACTACGATGGAGAACATGTCTGGACAAGTCAGATGCTGGGCGGAAAATAAAAGAATTAAACCATTATATGAATCAGCGTGAACTAGAAAAATTTGTGCATTATAATAAATGTATCGAGATTTTTAAAACGATTCCACCGGAATATAATCAAACACGTCTCTTATTTGCAATGTATTTATTAATCCCGCCCGTAAGAAATGATTATTGGAATTGTAAGATTTGTTATCATGATGCGGCAAATGCGGCAATGGTGGAAGGTAATAATATAAATATCACACCAGATAAAATAGTAATTACAATCAATCGATACAAGACAGTAAAAATATATGGTCCGATTATAACTACCTGTCCATTAGAATTAGATCAACTTATTCGTGAATCATTAACCCGTATGCCTCGTCATTATTTATTTACCCAATCCGATGGTTCTCCATACACAAGGGCGATTGATTTTTCGACATGGGCCGCTGGACGATTACAACAATTTTTACACGTGCCATTTGATATACTCACATTTCGTCATGTTTACTTATCACGGGATGAAATAAAACAAATGACGCCGGAACAATTATTTCACTTGTCTAAACAAATGGGTCATAGTTTAATATCACAACATCGATATATATGGAATGTGGAACCTAGTATAAATGACGATGTATGATATAATATGTCAGTTGGAATAACATTGGATTGCACGCAAACAAGTTATGATAAATAATCCACTACCTGAACAATTATGTTGGGGTGAGGCCGAAGACGTAACATGGTCGAAAATGTTAAAATTAGGTTCATCACATATATTGGCATTTAATATTCATTCAATCACCCGAGTCATTAAACCAAATAAAGAGTCAATTTTCATTCCAATACCAATTAATGCACTTCGTCATATTAACCGTCGTATTTACCAAGTAGGATATAAATTTGATTTGTAATAATTTGGGGTTATTGTTTTATATGATATATCGTAATCATGTCGTATTCTACCTTTAAACGCCAGTTTCAACAGGTTTGTAAGTTCAATCGCGTTTTCATGGCCACGCGATTAGATACCACCACAAACGCCATTCCAGATGAACTTTATAACTTTCGCGTTAGTTTAATTCAAGAAGAATTTGAAGAATTACAACATGCCATTCGAACACATGATACAATCGAGGTAATTGATGCACTGGCAGATCTCTTATATGTGTCTTATGGCATGTTAGATGTCATTACCACCCCCTCTGAAATTGATGAAGTATTGCGACAGTTTAATTCGGATGTAACGAGTTTACGAACCAATCAATTATACATGATTGACGATATTGGATTGGAAATCTATAAATTATCGTTACATGTTTATACTCACCCAGTTACACAAGCAAATCTAATCTATCTCATCAAACTCTTATATTCGGCATGCCCCATCCAGGTAAATCTAGATCTTGCATTTGAGCTTGTTCATGAAAATAACATGACCAAGGCATGCATGACACGGGATGATGCCGAAAAAAGTGCACAAGTATTAGTTATGAGTGGCAAATGTGTGAAATGCAATGTTATTGAAAATGATAATTATTTCGTTATTGTAAATGCATTTACTGGCAAAGTATGTAAACCTTATCATTACAAGGCGGTTGATTTAAGTGTTTTTAATGATATTAATTTATTTGATTAGCACGGTTTATAATTTGTTGAAAACATGGGCCGGAATAATCGGATTTGTCACTTCTAAACCACCATCCAATAGAATCGGGTCGGTGCGAGTACCATCAGAAAAACTTAATTCAACGGTCTGTGGTTTGTTTTGCTGTTCTACGTCTGCATGTTCGCGGCAATAAACCTTGGACTTGACACATTTCTTATTGCATACGTGTCCTTGTTTCTTACCACTCTTTATAATAGCAGAGCACTTACCCGTCCTCTCAATGTCAACACGGGTTTCTTCCGGCTTGGAATCCGCCTTGTCGCCCATTGCTTTCAAGGTGTCATCCACGTCGGCAGGTGTACCTTCAAATTGAGGTTTCACATCTAAATGTTCCGGAATCATGTCGGTTTTAATATCATGAATGACATCCACCCTCTCGCGCTCATCTTCTTCCTCATCCTCCACGCCCTCGATGACACCTGCATTTCTACGCCCCATACCACCATGCATTATTAGGGTTTCAACCATGTCATCATCCTCTTCCGATAATACAATAGATCCAAATGCAGGAGTAGGTGCGGGCGCAGGGGCAGGCGCTGGGACAGGTTTGAGATCTGTCAAGTCGGCAGAGAGAGGTGGTTTGGCAGTAGTATCCGATGTCAATAACTCATTTACACCCTTCATAATTAACTGATCGTGGGTATTTAAGACCTGGATACGGTCATTATGATCCTTTAATTCCGCACGTAACATGAGCACCTGAGAATAAAATAATATACACGCGACGATAATTAATACCACACCTAAAATAAAGTGAAGCTCCATATTAAATATAATTGATATTTTTAATATAATAAACGCGCGCAGTTAATTTTTCACCTTGTATTTATCGTATTTTTGACGCATCTGCTGATATGATATACTTGGCTTATTTAACTTGTTATTGACATGCACATGTAATTTCCACACCCACCGATTTAGTGAATCATTATCCTTGAGTTCTATTCCCGTTAATGGATTGGCGCGGATATATGTACTATAAGTTGCGCGACAATAAATACATGGGAGAATATATTGTAAGGATTCTAAAAATGTCTTGATATGCTGTTGTTGTTCTTGGGTTGGATTGATTGGATAATTATATACAGTTGTGTGGATAAAAATCCACGCATGAGGGCCCCATTTTGATGTATTCATATTATATATTGTATATGACCAAATCTCACAAGGCTAAAAAGAATGATATTCCTCCACCCCCATTAATTATTCAACCCATTCGAGAGTCGGTTCCACCGTCAGATTTTGAAAGTCTATCCAAATTTTTAGATTCAAATCGCGATGATCCTTTACACAATTCCATTTATTTTTGTTTAAAAAATGCATCATTGATTTCTACCGACAATTATCAGGGTGATCAATATGAAATTATATTTAATATTGTCAAAATACCCCGCGATCAACAAGACATGATATTAAAAATGTTCAAGGAACGATTACAAGATATTAAATTACGTAAACAAATTGAACTAGATATGGTGCGACATTAAATTTATTCATATTATTATGCAAAATTATAACGTTAATTTAATAGGATATAATAAAACATCAGGGACGGCACTTAATCATATTCTGTTTCAGACGTCGATATCAGCCAATAACAAGCAAACATTGTTATTTAACCTTTTTAATAAATGTACATCTATCCAGTTTAATAAACAATTAACTGAACGTCAATTGACAAATTGTTATTATTGTTTACACAAGGATACATTATCACCCGATCAAAAAGGTGGTGGCGCTGGTGATGGCGAGGTGGATGATGATGCTGTATGGGATTTAACACAATATACGCAACAACAACAACCAACCATAGAAGACGATACTAGCACGGTACAATTTAACAATCTCGAAATTGATGCAACTACTTTATTAGAGACTACGCCTCAGTCTAATCTCAAATTATATACATGTAGTTTTTGCAAAAAAACATATGAAAATGACCCCGACGCATTGAATTGGATTAGTTATCATCCTCACAATTTAGCAATCGTCAACCCATCGGCCATGCAATTATTAGCAAATCCTACAGATAAAAAAATACTCACATTGGAAAAATGGTCAGATGATCTAAAAACGCACGAGGATATATATGTGATTGCAGCTGCCGAATTAAATTATTTTTACATGCAAAATCACAATAAAACAACCATTGATATCATCTATCGCCACTTGGTGTCCCAGTTATTCAACCAAGCAATTGTACCTATTCCAATCTCGCGTAATATCAATTTTAAATATATAAACGAATGTAAAAATTTAACAAGGACACTGGATCTTATCAATTTTACCGACGACTTTAAATCGGAAATGAATGTGTCAACCTATGATACAACCATCTTAAACATACACATTACCAATCATTCCAATATAAACGTACAATTTATTGACTTGATCCTACTACTCCATAAATTTCAACCAAGTGAATTATATCCATTTGCCACCTTGTATATCCCATATATCAAAACCGTTAAAAAAATATATAAAAATGCAGTACATCAATACAAAAACACATTCTTTACCAAGAGTACAAAGTATATTACATTTGTTTTAAATATCCCCGACATGATGCCACAAATCAAAATTCATAATACGGGAAAAGTAAACGTTTATATTAAACGCGACATTTTACAGGCAAAATCATTTGATATTAATCCATATTTAGATAATCTAATTGTCAAAGTAAATCAATTTATAACGTATATTAATTCGTTAGAAGCATTTACAAATGATCTATACGAAATACCCACATGTATACCCCGACCCGAATGGACCAATATATCATCCACCCGATTGGATAAAATCCGCATATTAACACATCTCAAAGCTCCCAAGATGATCAATGTAGCATATGTCATCAAGCTCATTACGGCATTGACGCCGTTTTTTACCGTTATTGAAAATATTGATACGGATAAACAACCCTTTGTATTTTTTAACGATAATACAGGAGATGGTCAAGATATATATCAAACCATTGTCATTAGCAACATTATACGTAATAAATTGAAATTTAATAGGACCAGTGTTTTTGATGAATTTGCCGAAGCAATGATTGATGCTGATACCACAAACGCATATATTAATCGGTTTGTCGCAGAAAACGAACAGTTAATCAAAGATATGGATGATGAAACAATTCCCAGATTTAATCTTCTTGAACGACTCAAGAAATCATTTACTAATAGTATTTTACTAGATCTTAAACAAATCATACCCGATGAATTACGCATTATTACAAATTTAAATTATATTATTGATGGAAAATTTCCCCAATTTGACAATATTATTAAGATTTTAACCAAGGTTATACAAATGGCAATCGATACAAATCCCCATAACAGAAATGCAATCAAGACGGTCGTGGGTGTTGATGAACTTGTACGATCCGACTTTCACGATCACGAAAATATATACAAAATGGCACATACAAAACACAAGACATATGGTGGATATGCAGATAAACTCGCCAAGATTATCCAACGTAATATACGTCCAACCGCATGGTCTAGTCTCTTGGATTATTTAAACAGCTTACCCGAATTTACTATTGATGCAATGACAGAACCCTTTATACCATTTATCTATTCGAAACTTCATCTATATCGGTTTAATATTGAAGATAAGCAAATCATTACACAAATTTGCACCAAATTAAAACATCCCAATCTCCAATTATATATTCATACCGAGATGCAAAAACTCATTCAACATTATAAACAGTTTATGATTTTCAATATTTTACGCCAAGTAAGCGGCGGAACATACTTTCAGTATATTTTGATAAAGTATGCAATCGATAAAAATAATACTTCCATGCTAAAGGATATCCGTCACACCGTTTTTTCCAAATCATCCACCGTAGATAACGAATTTCTATTATCATTATATACCCAATTAATTGATCCATCACCATCACCCAATTTATTTTATAAACAAATCAATTCATCCGTCATTGAAATGACAACCGGTATTGATAAATATTATTTAACCTGCCCCAATGACATAAGTACTGCAGATGATTTAATGTATATCAATATTAAAGATCCCACTGGCTATGTTAAACCAGAATTCAAAGATGATTATGCAGAATATGCCCTTGCCAATTGTCAAAAATCCATGTTTTTTAACTTGTCTAAAACAAGTGAATTGATCGGGTTTAAAGATTTTGATATTACGGGAGATAAAATCATGTCTATTCTAGACTCGCATACACACATTGTCCCCCAAGATAGGATCGCATATCTTCCAGATGCCATTGATAAGTTATTTACGGGCATACAACAAGGCATGTTTTTACGTACAGGTAATAAACTATCTGGATTCTTCAAAGATTGTTTTGAACCCAAAATACTTCAACAGTTGGCTCAAGATAGTTCTCTCAACTCGATCCGTTTCTTGTCGGCGGGTGATGGGATCGTTGCACGAGCATTCAAAGATGCAGTTGAAGTTTTAAATTTCGAAGAACAGTCCGATGTAGATGTAAATAAATATATCTGGCCGTTTATCGCCACTTGTTACGATATAAACATTTTTATTGTGGGTTATAGTCCAAATACAAAACAAATTATTTTAGATGCCCCCGAGTGTTCGTTGGAATATATTTACAAACCCCACCGCAAAGCATGCTTTATTTACAAGATTTTAAGAAACGATGGACGATATCATTACGAACGTATATTCTTTAAAAAGAATAAACAGATAAATGTTTTCGAGTTTGAAGCATCCCCCATTGTTGAATATTTTGCAAAACAACTTGAGCAAAATTACATAGATGCAAAACATATTTCCGCATTAAAATTTTATGAACAATATCACACACAATATAATCTCAAACAAGTTATTTGCGTCCAACATTTATGTTATGCATTTGTCATGGATCACCAAGGTGAACTATTACATGTCCCCGTGCGCCCCAGTGGAATATATGCAGTGGATGACAATAATATCAAAGTTATCACGCAAAAACATTATACGATCCCTTCAGTTTTCAACCTCATCAAGGTGTTCAAGTTATTCAACTGGGGTGATTATAAGATATGTACGTTTATAGATCATGAGGATCACGACATTCAAAAAATAAGTGCGGTTATTAAAATTGCGGATAATTTCCAAATCATGGTAACGCCGGTCAAATTTAATGAAGATGATTTTACATCAGACGCCCATTACAAGGGTATTGGAGAACAAGTTATTCCCGTATCTGATGATATTAGTAGATATGAAAATGTACATGTCCATCAATATAGCATTGAATTATATACCCGCTTTAGAATGGAAGTATCCGATTATATCTCTACACACGTAGAACCACAAAATAGAACGCCTAAATTAAAAATCGACACGATTATACAGCATGTCATAGACGAGCGTTGTGTCATAGATCATGATCTAGACATCGAACCTCAATTAATCAAAACGTATAATATTCGTACCAAGTTCGATTATCCTTATTATAACAAACAATCAAAATTAATTATTCCTGATGAAAACATTTTATTAAAAAAGTTTATTAACAAACTAAAATACGAATGGAATCATATTCCAGATAGCCGAGATGAAATTCTACACCATACATACAACGTAATACACAATAAATTATTATTTTTAGATTCGGATGAATATGTATATATTATTTAAAAATCGGCATCAAACACAATTTTGCCATCTTTATCTAATGTACCAGCCATGTTATACTGATGTTCTTCCTTTTCAAAGAAATTACTCTTGGTTACCAAGCCGGTATTCAGCATATATGGTAATGCACACTTGGCATTATATAGTTTAGGATAACCACATCCCACCAATCTGCAATCGGCGATATAACGAATATATTCCGACATTTTATCTAGATCTAAACCAATAAATTTGCGTTTAATCGCATCCGTTGCAAATCTAATTTCACATGCGACACATTCTTCCACCATCTGATTCACCACCTCGACTGGGATTCTAGCATGACGGCTAAAGTGGTTATAGATTAACGATCCTCCCAAAGTATGCGCGTTTTCATCACGGAAAATCCATTCATTCGAATTGCAAATGGCAGGAAATCTATTTTGTTCTTTGAAATGATAGATGGATGCAAATGAACTGGCGAATAATAGACCCTCGACCAACACAAACGCAAATAATCTCATTTGAATAGGTACATCATCACCCATCCATTTCATGGCCCATTCAGCCTTGGCCTTGACACTATCCATTCGTTCAATGGCGTTAATACATTCTTCAATCTTTTTCTTATCTTGAATTATATTAAACAATAGTTTACTATAAACAATGGAATGAACCGTTTCAATATAACATTGAACCGAATATAACTTTACAATAGACCAATGTTTAAAGGATGACATTAGATTTTTATTAATATTATCAAATACAATCTTGTCGGCGCCACTAAAAAACGACAAGATATACAATAGTAAATTACGTTCATCCTCGTGTGCGTTTATCCAATCCATCTTATCAGTTGCATACCCCTTGACAATACCTGGCGGCCAATTCGTCGCTTCCATATCATTTGCAAGCTTATAAATATCTTGAAACTTGATATGATCATCTGGGGGAAAACAATATTTAAAATCATTATCGGGTAGTAAAATCGCCTCTTTGGTCTGATCTACACTGCCGATAAACTCCCCGGTAGATTTGGAAAACACGAGTGGTAATTGTTGCCGTGCCATGGGAATACGTTGTTCATCGCGTAATTTTTGTAAAACCTCGGGGGTTGCTTCGTGTTCTTCATATGGCTGATTAAATTCGGCAAAATACGATTTCAAATCGTTGCAAAACACACAATCGGGACGGGTATAAATCACATAAATAGGCGACCAATTCGACATTATACTAGATATGTTATCATATTTTTTACACCCGCCCACCACCCGCCGCCCGTGCAAATGACGTATTATATTACCACCCACCACATCCCCCACATTTACATATTTATCTGCTCACGAGTGGCACCCACACGAGCAACCTTTTCAGCATAGCCACCTTCTTCGCTCTCAATGTATTGCAAAATATCCTGTTTACGTTTCTCAGATGGAAACGATGGGCAAATCTTATACAACATCTTGATAATTTTAATATTACCGGCAGATGCCATTGCAATATCAATACAATCCAATAAGATGACCGTCATACGATCGTTGATATAATTTTGGACACGCTCATCATCCTCGTCGACATCCTCTGCAAATTCACTACGCAATAACTCGTATATCTTGGTCAATATCATCTTGACGATTTGCACCACATCCTTGGACTTGGTATATTTTGTGACAATACTATTTAATTGTAGCACGAGAATGGGTAATGTAATCGTCGGATGTTCAATCGTCAAATTGATCAGGGCTGGATTTAATTCTTCCACACCCATTATAAACATCTCCTTCATTTCTAAAATATCAACCGATGGCAAATCATCCCATGTGGGATTCTGTACAATACTATCCGGATCTAATTCCATTATTTTCATGTCCATATTCGTCATCAATGATTCTACATCCATCATTTTCTTGTTGCGTCCAGGTTTTGCCGCCGTTATTAACTTGTTCCAATCTTCCATGGACATGTGTTCAATTATATCCTTATCCACTGGTACATTCATGACATCTACACCCGCATGTTTCAGTATATTATCAATGGTATATTGTACTTCCTTGTTACCAATCTTGTTTCGAGAAATGATTAATCGGATCCATCTACTAAAAGATTGGAGAACTACTGGTGCATCCTTGACCTTGTCTAACAAGTTGTTTATCAACTGATATAAACGATATTTCAGAATGATACTATTCTTATGGTTATTTTCATTCATTTGTTTAATAATTTCTTCAGATGGTGTTTTGCGATCTTGTTTAAGCCGATATGCCTGAATTTGTTTTATAGTGCGAAATGTTTTTAGTAATGCTTTGAGACCATCATTAAATTCAATCAACAAGGCACTTGTCGCGGGGTCTATACAATTTCTCAGCTTGTCACTAAACACATTGACATTATTCTCATCTACTGCAGTGAGATGAGATTGAATCCGTCGAATCAATGACATGTTTTTAGTTATATGTGTGGGATCCCAATAAACAATAATCTTGTCTTTCTTTTCCTGTTTACCTGGATTGACACGATATGCATTTAACCCATTGATACCTCGTAATTCGGCATTTGCAATTGGATGTAATGGCATACATTGATCATCAATCAGCGGAGTTTCCTTGATTTTGAAAATATTATGGGGTTGTGTAAACAAGGGTATATTAATTAACATGGTGTCGACATGTATCGTTGGGATTCTCTCTTCGCCCTCCTTGTGACGGTATAATTCTTCATTAATGGGTACACCAGTTGGTGCATATTCCAACTCATAAAAACGTGAATACTGCATATTATGTATGATATTATGTTATCATATTTTCATTTCATTGATGACGTAACATAGAATAGGTGCTAATCAAAGATGCAAAATTATTATCGCGAACTCAGAATCACATATTTAATATCAAAGCTATTCAACATATTTATAATCGCCGACATGTTTGTCTCAGACACGCTATCAAATGGTTCATCTAAAAACATCATCTCACACCGTGGGATCAACATGGTCTTGGCAATAGCATTACGAATTAGTAATTCACCCCGTTTTTTCTCATAACCAGACAAGCATTTATTTGGTTTATGATATGGATTAACTATTTCATACGTGACTGGATCAAATCTCCAATCATGCATCAATTCATTGATCTTGTCAAATAAACCCTTTGAATCTGGAATAATAAATTCATCCTTGACATGTCTAGTCATATTCAATTGTTCCTGAATACTACCCATGCGAAGACGAGCCGCATCAATATCAGTTGATACCTTGTTCATCTTGTCAATGTGTAATTGAAGGGCGGCAAGTTTACTAGTCTTGCTATCTATCTCGCGATTTATTTCACGCAGCTTGTCTTGAATATGTGACATTTGAATATGAATATGGTTATTCACCTCTACATTAAATCCATCGCCACTACTATGATTAATCACATCAACCAACGCCTTGTATTTGTTAATCCATGCGGCAAGTGTATGCATTTCCATCTGAGATTGTTGAAAAGATGTTAATTGTCGCTGAATCGCCGTCAGGTCTGGCTTAGTCGCTTGTCGCTGAGATCGATATGCGATATATAACTCTTCGTGCAACTTTCGAATACTAGGTATTTGGGAATGTTTAATACTATTCCAAAAAGATAATCGGGCATCTACCCCCTGTTGTTTGACCAATTCCATTTCGCGAATCATTATTTCGACGGAAAACATATTTTCAAAATCCTTGTATTGAAATGGAATTTCGACCGGATCATTCGTCTTGAACAAGAAATTAATTTTATTATACTTGTCTGCATTTAGTTGTGATTGAAGGCGTGATATAATATATTTATAATCCACTCGTGTGTGTCGCATATATTCTTCATTTTTTGTTTTCCACAATGTCAAGACTTCCATAATACCTTCGGGTAAATTACCAATATATTTTTTTTGATACATTTGATATTGTTTTGTAAGTTCTTGTTTCTGATTGTTTAGATTTGAAATGTCAAGGTGGAGTGTAGTGTATTGATTCTTATATTCCACTAGAAATTCCGGCTTATAATCATGATGCGATGCCAGGAATTGTTCATCTTTGGAAAGTTCACCTTGTAATTTTTGTAATTCTGTTTTAAACCATTTATCGATACTTTCTTTGGTTTCAATTTTAAATAATTGGATGAGCAACCGTTTCCGATCGGCAGCACCCATGGATAAAATGGAACATCCATCAATATAATTCTGAGGTAGAAAAAATGTCATTAATAGATGTTCAAATTCACCGACCCATGAAACTATTTTTTTATTTACAAGTGTAGGTTTATCTAAAACCTCACCCTTGTCATTCATTAATTTGACCGAGGTATGGGTTCTAACAATTGTATGTTTACTACTAGATGAATTCACCGATAACACAAGTTTAACAAAAGACAGGGTATGATCTGAACCGTAATGCACCAAATAATCTTTTTCTCGCAAATTGGTGCGCCACGATTTATCATAAAGTGCGAATAAAAAAATATCAAATATACTTGATTTTCCATGTGCATTTTCCATTTTAATGATTTGTTGTTTATCATCAAAACGAATGGTATGGATTTTATCATCACCATAATACAATAAATTGCGCCATTCCATTGATATGGGTGTCCATGTTTGAATATGATTGTTGATTTTGAATGTATTATCCAACTTTAATTCAGAATACATGCGTCTAATAACATCCTGTTTTGTTGTGTTTATGGCTGTGTTCATGGTTGTGTTTATGGCTGTGTTCATGGTATTATTATGTTTATCATATAATATGCAAATTACACCAGTCATTACATGGTTCCTTATTGTTTTAGCTTTACATGTGACTATTATCCGCATTCGAAAAGTTTATGTGGATAATGATGATTTGCGAAATAAATTACTAGATACGTTTGAATCAGGTGGCCCCATAACTGAAAATACCATGTGGAAAGAACAAAAATATCCCCAGATAGGACCAACCAAAGGCTGGCAATATAATGTGGGTGCATCTAACGAATATATGACGGCTGGAACGGATGCATTGAGTGATCCGCCCGATTTAAATGTCATGAAAAAACGTCTCGAGGCATTTATCAAAGAAGATTCAAGTGGCGGCAGTGAATTGACTGGTGATGGGTTCCCCAGTAAAGTTTATACCCATACAACGCCGTTTCAGACATCTGACGGCAAATTAGCATCATTTATAGATGATTGATCAATGATCGTTTTATGTGTTGTGCGTTATTGATTTAACATACTATAATTAAATTAATGAACATCCGTGAAAATGTAAATATGATTTTCCATAATATAACAATGCACGCCAATCGCAAGTGGAATGTGGCAAATGATTATCAACATCTAAACGTGGAGGAACATTCTGAATTATACAAGTCTGTCGCAGATCAATCCGCACTCGCATGCATTAATTTATCAGGTGATTTGAATATTGGCATGATGATCCGATCTGCCTCATTATTTGGTATTGGCCAGGTTTATATTATTGGGCGGCGCAAGTATGACCGACGATCATCAGTTGGGACCCATTGTCATATCCCCACTGAACGCGTCTATTCCATGCAAGGGGTTAATTCTGAAGAAGTGGATGTATCAACATTAACTAATATTTTAACTGAATTACAAAAAACATTCAAATTGGTCTTTATTGAACAGTTGCCACATGCGTATAATTATACGGAAATTTCCATTAGAAAAGCAGATGGACGCTTACCACCCAATACATTGTTTGTGTTTGGTAGTGAAGCAAGTGGGCTTCCGCAAGAATTACACAATATGCCAAATGCGGATTATTGTATAATTCATCAACGGGGAATTGGTCGTAGTTTGAATGTTGCCGTCGCGTGTGGGATTATATTATCGGAATGGCGGCGGAATGATTAACTAACTACTCTCACGGGTTGCCGGTGCATTAACCAATTCGCGATTCATCGTGTCCACAAACTCTTCAAACGAGCGAATCACAAATACTTTCCAAATCCCAGTTTGGCGTAATTTATCAATGACATGATTTTGCTCCACGCGTAACGGTCTAGTTTTCCACTTGAATTCAATCGCGATGGGTGGATTTAAAATCAACATATCTGGAACCCCTTTGAGATAACCAGTTGCCAGCATTTTATGATGGGTAGTACGTGATCCCGCACCACCACAGGTAGACGTAAATAATACGTCTTGATGATATGTCGACAACCAATTCGTCGCTTCACGTTGGAGCGTAAATTCATTTCGTATAGAATCAGGTTGGGGGAAATTTAAAGGTCTAAACATATATAAAATAATTCATAATTACCATAAATATTTATGACTAAACCATTTGGCTGAATGTAACCGCGCCTCACCATGGCGTGAATAATAATTCGCGCGTCGCAATTTATCCCCATGATTTTGGGACTTATAATAACCTATTTTATCATAATATTGTTCGTAACGGTTATCCCCGAACGATGTGATATATTTATCCCCAATAAAAACATCGTATTTTTTATGCTGTCGTCTACTTGGCGCCACAAAGGTGAATTGACCCCTTTTCACACGCATGTATATTATATTACTGATCTTCGCGCGTATTGATGGATGCCGTCACGTACGATGCGTTGCCGGTGGACGATTTAGCAACAACGGATATCATATCACCTGGCTGCAAAGTAAATTCTTCAAGTGAATTTGCTGCAAAATGATGATCTATTAGTGATCAATTAAGTTATATATTATATGTCACGTTCAACATTGTATATAATGTTTCAAGGTCGTCTAGGCAATCGGTTATTTCAACTCGCATTTGGGTTGGCACTTCAACGCAAATATAATGAGAGGCATGATGTACGTTTTGTAATCGACAATAATGATGTATTTTGGCGTCAACATAGGTTTTTACTATTAGACAATCAAATTGTCAATCGAGTACCATTTATGGATAATATTAGATTATTTAAAGAAGAAGACGTATTTGAATCACCCACACGGGTTTTGGATAAAATTGATCAGTTAGATTGTTCTTTCCATTATATCATGTTGGGGTATTGGCAATCAGCAACATATTTTGAAGAATATGTGTCGCGTGAAGAAATGATGATGATTGGTCAATTCATACCGACCCCATTTACTAAATTAAAGATTGATGACAATTGTTTATTATGTTCGATGCATATTCGTCGTGGCGATTATTTGTCGTTAGGGCATGTTTTTCATATATTGGATGAACAATATTATATCGATGCGATAAAAACAATGTGTGCCAAGATACAAATAACACCCACGTGTGTAATTGTATGCATGTTTTCGGATTCGCCGATTAATCCACAATTTAAACATAGAATCGAAATGGAAACGGGCGCTACACTTGTATCCATGTCCAATCGTTCAGATCGGGTAGATTTTCAGCACATGTTGAATATTCCCCACCATATCATGGCAAATTCGTCGTTTTCTTGGTGGGCTGCCTATTTAAAGACGACGCATGGTGTTGTGGTTAGTCCATCCAAATGGTTTATTAATAAGATGGAACAAGATTTTATTAAATATCCCGCGTGGGAAAAAATATAAATGGGTGTTATATTATGACTACCGCGACACAATTACAACGGTTTAATAACCACATACAACACGAGGTTAAAGATCCGACTGAGATGAAAATATTACATGTCGAGACTGAATATATCATCTATCAGAATGTTGATAGTCTTTTTAAATATACTTTTCGCAATGGCGAAAATCGAACAGTACTTAACCTACCTCGTGGTACTATTATAACAACATTAACAATGTACGATACTTATTGTATTTTACATAACTTTTCGAATGGTCGTGTTTTGATTTGTTGTGATACAACACATGTCCCCTGGACAAAAATCACATTGCGCGATGTTAATTATAATTTAGTTAATGGACTAGATGACAACAATGACATGCATGAATATACGTCAGATCATAATTTATTATTTTTTAGAAAAACACGACGTTTGATTGAATTTAATAGGACATCCCTGACAAATAGATTATTTCTTATTGATTTTACAACATCCCAAATATTACAACGATATATCGTACCAGAGGGTCCACATTTTTTAGCATTAAATCCTGATGAAACGAAATGTGTCATGATATGTATAAGGAGCGTTCATATATTAGACTTTACAACCAACCAAATGACATTTCTATTTGATATTCATGATATGAAGTATATCAGGCCTCGTTATTATTTACCAGATATTTATTGGGATATCAATGACAATATTTCGTTTTATTATAATGGGCGAGAAGTTTTAATTTATAATTTACAGCATAAAACAACCGTAAAATACAATGTGGATGGCATGAGTATACATGATTTAAATCAAAAATATGTCGCATTTATGGCAAATAAACCAACTTCCACATATCAAGGGAATGGCGTTATGTATACTGGTGGCTTATATCAAATTAAAATATTCGAGAATATAAAACAACAAATGTATACGGTATATACAGTGGATAATATTGACATATATCTTCCCGACGAAACAGAAGGTATTAATACGACATCATGGTTATTACCCCATGCATTGTTTTATACACCTATTCATGAACTAGATGTGTTACACATGATTAAAATTCCCAAAATTAGTCATGGAGTTGCAAATCAACTCAAGGCCATACGATATAAATTAGCCGCACGGCAGGTAGATTTAAAGAATTTATTCGAACCGTTTATGACTAAAATTATTAATATGAAAACGTTTGATGATCGTTATAAAATAGAACGACAGATATTACAACATAATACGTCTCATATTAAAGATTATTATACAAAACATAATTTACCCTTACCCTCTGCCGAACAAATGGAAAAATATAACAATGCCATTAAACATAAATATATCAAATTAATAAAACAATACCACCCCAATTTTTTACAAACACCGGAAGTGGCAAGTTTAAGTAAATTTGATAAACGCGAATCTCATAGGGCTGAATACACGGCTCTTCGCGACGCACTATTAAAAGAAATGGCCGACATCGAAATAAAAATGTTGAAATTACAAGAGAAACGTACAATTGCGTTTAAACAACTACAAAAAAATGAAAACGCCGAGACGAATGCTAAATTTACACGTATCAATAATCGTTTTTTCAACACGATAACTAAATATACCGAATATTTAGCACAAAAATTAAAAGCTACGGATTATGATTCAAATAAAAAGCTATATGCATCTATTAAAGGGAAAATCACAGCTATGATCACATACCTTGCCGAGCTTCAAAACGAACATATACAACATGATATTTCATCATCCCGTTCCATGAGTAGTTTGTCGAGTTCCAAGTAAGAAGTGATTTACGACAGAAGCGACGTGACGAAAAACGACCCATGGTCTAGTCATACCACAGTTGTGGGTTAGCAGATATGCATCATTGATCTTGGCATCTGACAAATCCAACATATAACTGGCGTGCAGAAATGGTCGTCATGGTTGTTTTATATTAATTATCTATCGTAAAAAAATATACGATAGATAAAAAAATATATGATTGGTTATATTACAACAAGATGACCCACCACATGATCACCCGTAGCCGCACTTGTAGCCGCACTCAACGGCAAAATCTCATCAAGATGACCCACCACATGATCACCCGTAGCCGCACTCGGCGGCAAAATCTCAACAAGATCGCCCAAGTCATTCTTGATATTAGCCAACGTGTGGCTGACACATGGATGACCCTACCCAACATCCGCGACAACAAATGGGCCAAAATCAAACAGCTTGAAGCGATCGTTGCGCATAAGCGACAACAGATAGCCGATGGCTGTGTAGTGAATTCGTCTGTGTTTGAAACGCATCATACGAGTATTATTCGTACTCTCAATCGGGCCTGTAACAAGTTCAATGTGCTTGTGACAGATATCCCGAACTTTGACTTGCTCGAAGCACTCGCGGGGTGGGATTATTGCTGATGATGTTGGGTGGTGGTTGTAGGAGGTAAATAAACAAAAAACCTACGTTCGCTAACAACCCATCTATGGTGGGTCAATATGATATCAAAATCCGAAGTTTAGAATAACATATTGTTTATGTTTTTCTAATATATCTTGGCATTGTTGGGCCAAGTTTCGTTGATTTGGAAATTTACGCAACGTGAGAATCAATAGTGCAGTATTTCCAATTCCACATGAATTTGTACTTTTTTTTATGAACTCGGATTCATCTAATACGACTTCCCACCCGAGACAGCGAACTATATCTTCTGGAAGTAAACACACTTTACTAGTTACATAATCCGCATATGTTGCTTGTTCTTCCAATGTCATGTGTAGAATATGTGCATCTGCGTTTTTCCATCGTTTCAACTCTTTAATCATCTCATCAGGATTATTTTGGCATTTCAGCTTATATTCCTTAAAATATTCTTCTTGATATTTAATATGACTCATACATCTAATAGATCAACAATTGGCATGATTTATGGATGTGAATATAATTAAAAAGTGTTAAATTCAAGCGTATTACGACCACGTACTGATATATTTACACCGCCTTGATTTTCCATTGGTTCCGGGTTTTCAAATGCATGATCTAAATAATATTTATTCATACCCATTGCTTCCACGATTTGCATGACACACGTCCCTAGAACTAATTCATTTAAAACAATAATTTGATCAGTTACGCGATCACTTAGATAAACACCTTGTTGAAAGAAAATGGCACGCATGATGGTATGTAATTCACGCTCATTCTGTTCGGCAATAATTTCATTGGTTTTATCATATACACGTTTTCTAATACCATTTTGTATAATTTGCATATTGGCTTTGCTAAAAAATGCCCTCACGAGGGGTGTTTGTTCAATCTGACCCTTGACTGCATACTCTGCAGTATTATCTTGATAACGTTCTATTCCTAATTTACCCGACACAGTAAATGGTATATCATAACGCTTGGTGTCGCGAACTTGGCGTGCTAAAATATCATCACGAGCATATAAATCTGCACGGTATTTAAGCTCTTTATCGTTACGAAAATTGGGATTATATTGCATAATATATGATGTTTAAAATAATATGGATGATTATGAAATAGACGATTTTCAATCAGATATAGTTGAAAATGAAGAAACAGAGGATGATGATGTGTCGGTTACTAATGCGGACGAGGTATCCGAATCAGAAGTAGAAGCACATGATGAAATGGATGATGATATTCACCCCATACGAATTACACGTCGTAAACCCATTATCACAAAACCATCCGAACAAACCATGTTTGAAAGGGTGGCAGTGATTGCATTTCGCATAAGCCAATTATCAAATTATATAAGGGGTATGGATACAATTGAACAAATGACATATCTGCCCAAGCACGAATTGGATTTGTTACTGTCAAATTTTAAAGCGTCACAAACACCGTATATATTGATGAAGCAAATTGCCATGCGTGAGTATAATTTGGGGTTATTGTCCAGTCATATGGGTGTGACTCGTTTGTGATAATGATTCACATAGTCATGTATAATTTCCAGGTCATATCAATTTAGTATTATACGTTGACTGAATTAAAAAATATAAAAAATAAAAATATGATTGGTATATATCACTTAAGATCCAACCATGTCTGGCATCAATATTCTTATCGACAAGCTGTATGCGTGCCAAAACGACCGCAAAACGTTTGAGAATGTCTTGATCAAATTCATCGATGTGTGTGTGCAGCAGTCCAAGGCCACCCGCACTTCAAAGAAGAAGGATGACGGTGCTAGTGCAGCCACCACAATCCCCAAGAAGAAGAGGGTCAGCAAAAAGCTGGTTGAAAACAAGGTCGGTGCACCGCAACTTCCCGCATTAGAGAAGGATGAAAACAAGGTCGGATCTATCCCAGAGACCCACGAGGCCAAGAGTAGTGGATCTAAACTTTATCACCAGTTCCGCAAGCAGGTCGCATTGATTGGTTTTAACAGCATGGCATGTGTCAAGATGTGGTCCATGTGTGCCATGTCGAAAAAGTCATCCATTACTCAAGAAATGGCTGATGCAAACATGAAGCGCTGGAATGAGTTGATTGTACAGTTCAATCAGAACAATGACCGTGACATTTTCTTGAAACCATTTGGTCTTGTTCCATCTGAACACTACAACACAGTCAAGCGGACCTACAAATTGAGGAACTCCGCGAGCAACAAGGCAGAGTCATCAACTGCACCAGCTCCCAAGCCCTCGACCCCGGTTGCTGATGAGGAGGCTGACGAGGAGGCTGATGAGGAGACTGACGATGAGACGGAGGCTGACGAGGAGTGATGTGCGTTGGGGTGGGGGTGGTGGGGAAGTAGATAAAATAAACAAACTACGTTTATACGTTCATGCATTCATGCGTTTTTACATACAAAATTATATATTATTGTTTGTATGGAGGTTGAAATGGATAATTATGACAGTGATGATGATATAGATCAGATCGTTAATGAACAATATAAACCACCAATGGTTGGAAACGTACACATAGAAACACCCATGGAAGATACTATCAGATTACCACAATTACCCCCAACC
>JACCDV010209186.1_pt1 | contig 25294 bp, 24 predicted proteins | sample 7446131 | NCBI WGS metagenome assembly JACCDV01 (sample SAMN15323448, study PRJNA562643) | freshwater metagenome | isolation source: river surface water | place: USA:Blue River Watershed | collected 2017-08-17
GCTTGATGGGGATGACATCGCCCGTATCCGATTCCTGGCTGCCGTTGTGGGTCTTGTACTCCCAGCGGCAGGCGTTGGTGCAGGTGCCCTGGTTCGGGTCGCGCCGGTTGAAGTAGCCGGACAGCAGGCAGCGGCCCGAATAGGCGATGCACAGTGCGCCGTGCACGAACACCTCGATTTCCATGTCCGTACAGTCGTTGCGGATGGCTTCGACCTCGTCCAGGCTCAGTTCGCGGCTGAGAATGATGCGGGAGACGCCCTGTTTCTGCCAGAACTTCACCGCTGCGCTGTTGGTGGTGTTGGCCTGCACCGAGAGGTGGATCGGCACCTCGGGCCACAGGCCTTTTTCCATTTGCTCGCGCACCAGCATGATCAGGCCGGCGTCGGCCATGATGATGGCGTCAGGCTTCAACTCAATCACCGGCTGCAGGTCGCGCAGGTAGGTGCGCAGCTTGTCGTTGTGGGCGATCAGGTTGCTGGTGACAAAGAACTTCTTGCCGCGCTGCTTGGCCTCAGAGATGCCGGTGGCCAGTTGTTCGAGCTTGAATTCGTTGTTGCGCGCGCGCAGTGAGTAGCGCGGCTGACCGGCATAGACCGCGTCGGCGCCAAAGTCGTAGGCGGCGCGCATGCGTTGCAGGGTGCCGGCGGGCAGCAGCAGTTCGGGGGCTTTGATCGAAGTCATGGGGCCGTATTGTCCGGGTTTTGGCGCACAGATGGGTGGGGCCATCTACCGGGCACAATCCGCTTATGGACATGGATGCACCCGAAATCCTGGTGGCCGGTGGCGGCATTGGCGGCCTGGCGGCCGCCCTGGCGCTGTCGCGCCAAGGGGCGCGGGTCGAGCTGATCGAGCAAGCGCCAGCTTTTGCCGAGGTCGGGGCCGGCATCCAGATTGGACCCAACGTGACCCGCATCCTGCGCGAATGGGGGCTGGAGTCCGAAATGCGCCGGGTGGCCAGTTTTCCCGATGGGCTGCGGGCACGCGATGCACGCTCGGGCCGGGAACTGGGCCACCTGCCGCTGGGCGAAAGAGCCGAGCGGCTGTACGGCGCGCCCTACGCCTGCATTCACCGCGCCGACTTGCACCAGCTGCTGCTGCAGGCGGTGCAGGCCCGTGGCGTACCGTTGCACTTGAACCAGCGGCTGGCCGAGGTGCAGCCCAGCGAAGGTCAGGTGCAGGTCCGGACCGAACAGGAACTCTCGCGCAGCCCAACTCTGCTTGTCGGGGCTGACGGCCTGTGGAGCCGCAGCCGCCAGGCGCTGGGCCTGAACGAGCCGCCACGCTTTTCCGGGCACCTGGCCTACCGCGGGCTGGTGCCATTGGCCCAGCCGGCGGCCGAGCGGCAAGTGACGGTCTGGATGGGGCCCAGGCTACATATCGTGCAATACCCGGTGCAGGCCGGGCGTGCCCTGAATCTGGTGGCCATCGTGCATGGCGAGCTGCCAGCCAATCCGCAGGACTGGGACCATGCGGCGCATGCGGCCCACCTGTTTCAGGCGCTGGGGCCAATCAGCCGGCCGCTGCGGCAGACGCTGGAAGCGGTGCCCGCATGGCGTCTTTGGGCTCTCAACGACCGTCCGCCACTGACCTCAGCCGCACAGATGGGGCAGGGTGCCGTGGCCCTGCTGGGGGACGCTGCTCACCCGATGCGCCCGTATCTCGCGCAAGGCGCGGGCATGGCGATCGAGGATGCGTGGGTGCTGGCCCGGTGCTGGTCAGAAAAAGGCAGCCTGGCCGAACGGGTGCAGCGCTACGCTGCGCTGCGCTGGCCCCGCAATGCGCAGGTGCAGGCCCGCGCCATCCGCAACGGCCGCATCTTCCATGCGCATGGCCCGGTCAGCTGGGGTCGCAACCTGGCCATGGGGGTGCTGGGGGCGAAAGTGATGGATGTGCCCTGGCTATACAAAGGGCTGGATTCCGGATCTATTCCGGAATGACAGAGGGGTGGTTCGCCCCATTTTGGTCATCCTCGGGCTTGACCCGAGAATCCAGACATCCGGCAAATTGTTTTCCACCTCAGGCTGGCAGTGGCAAAAGCACACGTTCAGCGCGAGTCCAGCTCGCGGTGACGCCGCAGGGTCAGCCAACGCCCCTTGAAACTCTCGGCCAGCATTTCCACAAGGTATACCGAGCGGTGCTGTCCACCCGTGCAGCCAATGGCCACCGTGACGTAGCTGCGGTGGTCTTTCTGGATCGACGGGATCCATTGCTGCAGAAAGTCCTCGATGTGCTGTTGCATGCGTTCGACCTCGGCCGACTGGCCCAGGTAGTCCTGCACCGGTGCATCGCGTCCGGTGAGCGGGCGCAGGTCCGATTCGTAGTGCGGGTTGGGGAGCATGCGCACATCGAAGACGAAGTCGGCATCGGTGGGTATGCCGCGCTTGAAAGCAAAGGACTCGAACACCAGGGTGAGCTGGGCGGTGGGTGCGCTCACCAGTGTTTTGACGTAGGTCTGCAGTTGCGAGGATCGCAGCAGGCTGGTGTCGATCACATGGGCACGCTCGCGCAACTGGGACAGCAACTCGCGTTCGTAATGGATGGTTTCGACCAGGGCTTTGTCGCTTTGCAGCTTGGCTTCCCCCGAGAGCGGGTGCTTGCGTCGGGTTTCGGAATAGCGTCGCAGCAGCGTGTCCGAGGTGGCGTCCAGAAAGATGGACTTGACTGTCATGCCCATCTCGCGCAACACCTCGAGCTGCTCAGGCATCAGGTGCAGTGAGGAGGCGCTGCGCACGTCGATCGCGATGGCCAGCCGGCTTTCCTTTTGCTGTTCTTCAAGCTTGACAAAGGGGATCAGCAGTTCGGGCGGCAGGTTGTCCACGCAGTAGTAGCCGGCGTCTTCGAGCGCGTGCAGTGCCACCGATTTGCCGGAACCGGACATGCCGGTGATCAGGATGATGTCCATGTTTCAGCTTGCCGGAGTGCCCAGCATTTCCCGGGCATGGGCCAGGGTGGTAGCCGAAAGCTTTTCGCCGCCGAGCATGCGGGCGATTTCCTGCACACGTTCTTCGCCCTGGGTAGGGGTAACGTGGCTGCCAATCTGGCCGCCGTTCATTTGCTTGCTGACCAACAGATGGTGATCGGCACAGGAAGCGACCTGTGGCAGGTGGGTGACGGCCAGTACCTGGCGGTGGCGGCCTAGCTGCTTCATCAGGCGGCCGACGGTTTCAGCCACCGCTCCGCCCACGCCCGAGTCCACCTCGTCAAAGATCAGGGTGCCGGCTTCGCCAAGTTCGCTGGTGGTCACGGCAATGGCCAGGGCAATGCGCGAGAGCTCGCCGCCCGAGGCCACCTTGCCCACCGGCCGTGGTGTGCTGCCGGCATGGCCGGCGACCAGGAATTGCACATCTTCGAGGCCATGCTGCGCAGCTTGCTCCAGCGCCTGCAGCTGCACTTCAAAACGTCCACCCTGCATGCCCAGCTGCTGCATGGCCGCTGTGACCGCCTGGGCCAATGCCGGTGCGGCCTTGTGGCGCTGGCGCGAGAGCGCGCGCGCGGCCTTGAGGTACGCCTCGCTTGCAGCCTGTTCGGCCGTTTCGAGGGCCTGCAGGTCACCAGCTGCATCCAGCCGTGCCAGCTCCTGTTTCCACTGCGCCCAGACGGCTGGCAATTCTTCGGGGGGGCGCTTGTAGCGGCGCGCCAGGGAGAGCCACAGGCCCAGGCGCTCGTCGAGCTGGGCCAGACGTTCGGGGTCCAGGTCGGCGCGGCGCAGGTAGGCATGCAGGCTGCGGGTGCTGTCTTCGGCCTGGGCCTGCGCCGACGCCAGTACGTCGGCCAGGGCCTGGAATTCGGGTTCGACGCTGGCCAGTTCGGCCAGGCTTTCGCTCGCGCGGGTCAGCAGGCTGAGGGCGCCTGCTTCTTCATCGCCTTCGAGCAGGGTGCAGGCTTGCTGCGCAGCGTCAATCAGGGCCTGTGCGTTCGACAGCCGGCCATGCTGGGTGTTGAGCTCCTCCCACTCGCCGTCGGCCGGGACCAGCTTGTCGAGTTCGCCAATCTGCCAGGCCAGGCGCTCGCGTTCGCTGACCAGCGTGTCCTGCGCGCGGCGAGCATCGTCCAGTGCTTGCCGGGCCTCGCGCCAAGTCTGCCAGGCGCTGCGCACGGGGCGGGTATCGGCCTGGGCGTAAGCGTCGAGTAGCTGCCGCACGGCTTCGGGGCGCGTCAGACTTTGCCAGGCATGCTGACCGTGGATGTCGAGCAGCAGATCGCCCAGTGCGCGCAGCTGGGAGACGGTGGCCGGGCTGCCATTGATGAAGGCGCGGCTTTTGCCGGCGCTGTCGATGGTGCGGCGCAGCAGAAGGCTCTCGCCTGCTTCAAAACCAGCCTCCTGCAGCCATTGCAGGGTCGCCGGGATGTGTTCGAATTCGGCGCCAATCTCACAGCGGCTGGCGCCTTCGCGCACCACCCCCGCGTCGGCGCGGGCGCCGAGGGCCAGTTGAAGTGCGTCGATGAGGATGGATTTGCCTGCGCCTGTCTCGCCGGTCAGCACGCTGAAGCCCTGGTCCAGGTCCAGATCCAGGGCCTGGACGATCACAAAATCCCGCAGGGTGATGTGCGTCAGTGCCATGTTCAGGCCCCTTCGTTCCAGTGCATTTTCTTGCGCAGGGTGTCAAAGTAGTTCCAGCCCTCGGGGTGCAGAAAGCGCACCTGGTGCTGGGAGCGACGTACCGTGATGCGGTCCCCGATGGCCAGCGAAGCCAGCGATTGCATGTCGAAGTTGGCGCTGGCGTAGCGACCCGAGACGATCTCGATGCCCACTTCGCAGGTGTCGGGCAACACGATCGGGCGGTTGGAAAGGGTATGTGGGGCAATCGGTGCCATGATCCAGCCGCCAATGCCGGGGTGCATGAGCGACCCCCCCACGGACAGCGAGTAGGCGGTGGAGCCTGTCGGTGTGGCGATGATGAGTCCATCGGCGCGCTGGTTGGCCACAAAATGGCCGTCGACTTCGACCCGCATTTCCATCATGCCGGCGGTGCCTCCGCGGTAGACCACCACATCGTTCATGGCCAGGGCATCGAAGACGCAATGGCCATCGCGCTGCACCCGTGCATGCATCAGGCTGCGCAAGTCGGTCTGGTAATGCCCCTGCAGCATGGGTGGCAGCAGGGTGGCGTAATCCTTGAGGGGGATGTCGGTAATGAAGCCCAGCCGCCCCTGGTTGATGCCGATCAGCGGCAGGCCGTGGCAGGCCATCTGACGGCCCACGCCCAGCATGGTCCCGTCACCCCCGACGACGATGCCCAGGTCACATTGCTTGCCAATGGCATCGAACGACATTTCCGAAAAGCCGTGCAGGCCTGTCAGCTGGGCTGTCGCTTGTTCGAGCACCACCTCGCAGCCCAGCCGGGCCAGAAAATGGGCCACGTCGTCCAGTACCTTGCGTGCACTGTCCAGAGCGGCGCCGCTGACGGTGGCATGGGTCCTGCCAAAGAGCGCAACGTGTCGGAATTGCGATTTCATGCGCAAATTACATCATTAAAATGGTCCCATGCTCGACGACCGTGCCAAGTTGTTGCTCAAAGCGCTGGTGGAGCGCTACATCGCCGACGGCCAGCCCGTGGGCTCGCGCACGCTGTCCAAGGCCTCTGGTCTGGAGCTCTCGCCCGCCACCATCCGCAATGTGATGGCTGACCTGGAGGAGCTGGGACTGATTGCCAGCCCGCATACCTCGGCCGGACGCATCCCGACGGCACGCGGCTATCGTCTCTTTGTCGACACCATGCTCACGGTGCAGCGCGACCAGCTGCAGGCGCCCAGCCTGCAGCCCGACCAGCCGCAAAAAGTGATCGCCAACGCGGCGCACCTGCTCTCGAGCCTGTCGCAGTTTGTCGGCGTGGTGATGGCGCCCAAGCGCTCCTCGGTCTTTCGGCATATCGAATTCCTGCGTCTGTCCGAACGGCGGCTGCTGGTGATCCTCGTCTCGCCCGAAGGCGATGTGCAAAACCGGGTGCTGTTCACCGAAGCCGATTACTCCCAAAGCCAGCTGATCGAGGCGGCCAATTACCTCAACGCCAACTTTGCTGGCATGGCGATCGAACAAGTGCGCGCCCGGGTGAAGCAGGAGCTGGTCAAGCTGCAGGGCGAGATCGCCGCGCTGATGCAGGCTGCGGTGCAGGTCAGCTCCGAAGCCTTGGCCCAGGAAGCGGACAACGTCGTGATTTCTGGCGAACGCAATCTGCTGTCCGTATCGGATTTCTCCAACGACATGGGGCACCTGCGCCGGGCTTTCGAACTCTTCGAGCAGAAGACCCAGCTCATGCGCCTGCTGGATGTGTCCAGCCAGGCCGAAGGGGTGCGCATCTTCATCGGAGGCGAAAGCCAGATCGTGCCCATGGAAGAGCTCTCCGTGGTCAGTGCGCCCTACGAGGTGGATGGGCAGGTGGTGGGCACGCTCGGTGTCATCGGCCCGACCCGCATGCCTTACGACCGCATGATCCAGATCGTGGACATCACCGCCCGACTGGTGGGCAACGCACTCAGCCAGAACAAGTAAGCCAGGCACAAGCCCACTACAATCCTGATTCGCCGTCAGGTGTGTGGGCCGTTAGCTCAGTTGGTTAGAGCAGGGGACTCATAATCCCTTGGTCGGGGGTTCAAGTCCCTCACGGCCTACCAGCACTTTGTGGATGCACGGATGAGGAAGCCCCGAAACCTGTGCTACAATGGCGATCTTGCGCGGCTGTAGCTCAGTTGGATAGAGTACTTGGCTACGAACCAAGGGGTCGTGGGTTCGAATCCTGCCAGCCGCGCCATTTATTTCAAAAGCCGCTCATTGAGCGGCTTTTGTCTTTTCAAGCCCCTGATTTGCAGATCAAAGGCTTTCCAGCTTCTGGCTGATCTGGGCAGCCTGCTCGCGCAAAGCTTGTAAAACCTCGGGGCTCATCTTGCTGAGCTGGTGGTAGACCACACCCAGGCGCGGATTGCGCTCGAAGTGGGTCCGGTGGCGGTCAAAAAAGTCCCAGTACAGGGCGTTGAAAGGGCAGGCTTTGTCACCTGTCCGGGCCTTGGGGTCATAGGCGCAGCCTTTGCAGTGGTCGCCCATGCGCTGCAGGTAGGCCGCACTGCTCACATAGGGCTTGGTGGCCAGCTGCCCGCCGTCGGCCCATTGGCTCATGCCCAGGGTGTTGGGGGCTTCCACCCATTCGAAGGCGTCGATGTAGATGCCCAGGTACCAGCGGTGCAGCGCTTGCGGGTCCAGCCCCGCCAGCAGCGCAAAGTTGCCGATGACCATGAGCCGCTGGATGTGGTGGGCGTAGGCGTGTTCGAGTGACTGGCCAATCGCGCTGGCCAGGCAGGCCATGCGGGTCTCGCCCGTCCAGAACCAGTCGGGCAGGGGGCGTTGGTGCCCCAGGTGGTTGGCTTGTGTGTAGCCCGGCATACGCGCCCAGTAGACGCCGCGCACGTACTCGCGCCAGCCCAGGATCTGCCGGATGAAACCCTCGGCCGCATGCAGCGGCGCCTGGCCTTCGCGCCAGGCGGCTTCGGTGCGCTGCACCACCTCGCGCGGGTGCAGCATCTTGGTGTTGAGCGCAAAAGAGAGCAGCGAGTGGAACAGGTGCCAGCTGCGTTGCGAGATCGCGTCCTGAAAGTCGCCAAAGTGGGGCAGGGCGTTCTGAATGAAATGGTCGAGTTGCGCCAGGGCCTCGCTGCGGTTGAGCGGCCAGCGAAAGGCCTCGGCCTGAGGCTGGCCCAGGGTCTGCACGCCTGCGGCGGTGATGGTCTGCCACAGCGCGCGGTGGTCATGGCAGGGGCGGGTATCCAGGGGCGCTGCAGGGGTGCCCGGCCAGGGCTTGCGGTTGTTGGCGTCAAAGTTCCATTGGCCGCCTTCGGGCTGGCCGTCCTGCGTCATCAGCACGCGGTGCTTCTTGCGCTGTTGGCGGTAGAAGCTTTCCATCAGCCACTGCTTCTTGCCTGCAAACTGCCGTGCCGCTTCGTCGCGTGCGGTGTAGAAGTGTTCGCTGTCGACCATGCGCACCGGAACGTCACACGAGACGCCCCACACACGCAAGGCTTCGTCGAGGCGCCATTCGTCCGGCGCCTGGTACTCGATGGCTGTGGCCTGGTAGTGGGCGATCAGGGCGTCCAGGTTGGCCGTCAGGTTCTGGCGGTTGCTCGCGTCGTCAATGGCCACGTAACGCACCCGGTGACCCGCACTTTTGAGCTGCTGCGCGAAGTCGCGCATGGCCGCAAAAATGCCCATCACCTTTTGGGCGTGGTGGCGCACGTAGTCGGTTTCGCTGCGCACCTCCATCAGCACGTAAACCACATCGGCACGCACCTCGCCGAACCAGCTGTGCAAGGGGCTCAGCTGGTCGCCCAGGACCAGGCGCAGGGTCGGACCGGTTGGCGTGTTCATGAAGACGCCCCTTTGCGTGGCTGGCTTTGCCCGCCGGGGCCAGCCTGGCGGCAGCGGTCCGAACAGTATTTGACCTGTTCCCAGTCGCGCGCCCACTTGCGCCGCCAGGTGAAGGGCAGGCTGCAGGTGGCGCAGATTTTCTGCGGCAGGTCGGATTTCTTGCGCATCTTCATGGTCAGAAGTCCAGCGTCATCTGGTTGGCGGCTGGGCTGGCCTTGCGCCGCAGGGGCGCGCGCTCTTCACCTTGCGCATCGCGGCTGGCGCCGGGCATGCCTCGGCGCGAGCCGTGGCGCTCGATCACCGCGGCCTTGGCCGCCCGCACCGCAGGCTGGCGGCGCAGGGCGTGCATCCGGGTTTTGGAGGCGCGCAGAGCGTCCATCAGTTCGACCGGCGGCACCGCAATGTCCTGGCCCACACGCACGCCACAGCGCTCGGCCACATCGGCACTCATGCGCCAGGGCTCGAACAGCCAGCTGTCGGGCACGCGCCGCAGCGCAGGCAGCCACTGACGCACAAACAGACCTTGCGGATCGTGGTCGAGCGCCTGCTTGATGGGGTTGTAGACCCGCGTCGTGTTGATGCCGGTGGTGCCCGACTGCATCTGCATTTGCGGCCAGTGGATGCCCGGTTCGTAGTCCAGAAACTGGCGTGCCAGCCAATGGCCGACCGGGTGCCAGTGCAGCCACAGCGGGTAGGCCGCCACCGACACCAGCATGGCGCGCATGCGGAAGTTGAGCCAGCCCGTCTCGCGCAGCATGGCCACGCAGGCGTCGACCATGGGCCAGCCGGTGCGGCCTTGCTGCAGCGCTTCAAAGTGGGCCGGGTTCCAGTCGGCTTCACGCAAGCCGTCGTAGCCGCGGTGCAGGTTGCGCCACTCCAGCTCGGGCTCGCATTCGAGTTTCTGGATGAAGTGGCAGTGCCAGTACAGGCGGCTCACAAAGCCGTTGAGACCGAGGCGCTGGCGCTTGGCATCCGGTGGCAGGGCCGCCAGTTGTGTTCGGGTGGCCTGCACCACCTCGCGCATGCTCACGCAGCCATAGGCCAGGTAAGCCGACAGGCGCGAGCAGGCATCGGGCGCCGACAGCGGGGATGAAATGCCGCCGCGGTAGCGGGCGCTGCGCTCTTCCAGAAAATCCTGCAGCACCTCCTCGGCCAAGGGCCGTCCTCCGCGCTGGCGCTGGGGGGTCTCGAACGGGTCCAGCGCCAGTTCGGCCGCTGTGGGCAAGGTCTGGCTGCCCCAGGGCCAAACCGGGATGTGCGGGACTTGGCTCAGATCGGGCGTGTACAGCACCTCAGGCACGGGCGCCTGCAGGGCAGCCATGTGCCGCTCCCAGCGCGGCTGCCATTCGCGCCGGTCGCGCAGGCGGCGCACCACGCCGAACTGCGGCCACTCCTGCCAGCCCACACCGTGAGCGCTGCACCAGCGGCCCACGGCCCGGTCGCGTGCAAAGGTGTGGGCGTTGCCGGTTTCCTCGTGGGCGTGCACTGCCTCGAAGGGCGCAGCGGCATGCAGGGCGGCGAGTACATCGACCACCTCGCCCACGGCCACATGCAGGCGGCTGCCGAGTTGCCGCAATTGCGCGTCGAGTGCATCCAGTGATTCGCGCACAAATCCGTAGTGCTGGGCTGCCGCATCCGGCTTCGCCCACAGGCTGGGCTCGACTACGTACAGGCACAGCACCGGACGATGCCGCGCCGCTTCATGGAGCGGCCAGTGGTCCTGCAGGCGCAGGTCGCGCTTGAACCAGACGACGCGGTAGCTCATCCGTGCCGGTCTTTCAGCTGTTGGCGCGGCGCTTGAGCCAGCGCATCAGGCCACCCACCAGCGGCAGCTTTTCGTACAGCTCTTCGGCGGCGTCCCAGTAGTCACGGTGCAGGGTGACCCGCCCCGCCTCATTGAACACCAGGTGCGTGCCGCCGCGCACGGTCTGCCAGGTTTGCGTGTCAAAGCGCTTGAAGCGAAAACGGAAATCCCAGACCAGAAAGCACTTGTTGTCCTGCACGATGCGCTCGGTCACGATGAAGTGAGGCGAGTCCAGTGCTTCGAACATGTGGGCAAAGATGTCCTCGATGGCTGCAAGACCCTGCACCTCGTTGAACGGGTCCTTGAAGCGCGCCTCGGGCGCGTACATATCGGCCAGGTAGTTCAGGTCCTGGGGCTGCAGCTGCTCGAAGAACTGCACCAGCCGCTCGACGGCCTCGGTCATGGCTGTGGGGTTCATGGCATCAGAGTCCGGTGATGCGGCGCACCGCGGCAAAGTACAGGCGGTAGGGCAGCAGGCGCAGCAGCTTCATCACACGGGTGAAGCGCTTGGGAAAGTGGATGTCGAACTCGCCGCGCGCCCAGCCCTGCACGATGGCCTGCGCGGCCTGCTGGGGCGTGATCAGCGCGGGCATGTGGAATTGGTTCTGCGCGGTCAGCGGCGTTTCGACAAAGCCGGGGTTGATCACGCTTACCCCCAGACCGTGCGGCTGCAGGTCCAGGTAGAGCGTTTCGGCCAGGTTGATCAGGGCCGCCTTGGTAGGTCCATAGGCCAGGCTTTGCGGCAGGCCGCGAAAACCCGCCACGCTGCTGACCAGGCTGATGTGGCCCTGGCCGCGAGTCACCATGGCGGGTGTGATGGCTTCGAGCACATGCAACGCGCCCACGGTGTTGATTTCGTGGTGGCGCAGCAGGTCGGGCAGGTCAATGGCGATGGCCCGCATGGCGTGGTAGTGGCCCGCGCAGTAGCACACCAGATCGAGCGGCCCACTGGCCAGCACAGTCCGGGCCGCCGCCTGCACGGCCGCGGTATCGGTCACGTCCAGCGGCAGCGCCACACTGCCCTGGTGCTGTTCGGCAAAGGCCTGCAGCGCATCGTCTTTGCGGGCCGAGACGATCACAGTCGCGCCCAGCGCATGCAACTGCTCGGCCAGCGCCCGGCCAATGCCGGTGGAGGCACCGATCAGCCAGACGCGCTGGCCCCGCCAGTCACGGATCGGAGGGTTCAGGCTCATGGCGCGTGCTTCTGGAAGGACAGCGTCACCTCGCCCAAACGGAAGCCGAACTTGCTCATGGTCGCCCGGTTGAGCATGACGCGCTCATCGACCAGGTACATCCAGTCGTCGAACTGCACCTCGTACACCTTGCCGTCCACCGGCAGCTTGAGCGTGTAGGCCCACTGGAAAGCATTGCCCACGGTGCGGCCGCTGGCGGTGCCGACCACATCGTCTGCAGTGCCGGTGTAGCGGCCATCGGCCTGCTTGGTCAGGCGCCAGATGCGGCGGTCCTTCTGGCCGTCCGAATAGGTGAAGTGTTCGTCGAGCACGCCCTGGTTGCCGTCCCAGCGGCCCTCCATGTCGACGGTGAATCGACGCACCACCTGGCCGCTGCGGTCCTGGAAGATGCCGTGCGCGGTGATGCGGCCGTTGAAGTACTGGGCCAGGTCGAGCTGCGGCCGCTCGGCTGCGTACTGTTCGATGTTCTGGCTGGCGCAGCCGCCCAGCAGCGCGGTGGATGCGACAAGCGCGAGCAGCCAGCGGCGAGGGGGTTGGAATAGTGTCATGGGGATCATGGGGCCTTCGCAAGGGTGGAACGGGATGAAGAGGGCGCGCGTACGAACGCGAGGTAGAGACCGGCCGCAGCCAGCAATTTCAGCACGCAGGGCAGCACCGCATAGGCCAGCGTGAGTGCCTGCAGGCCTTCAGGCGCGGTGGTGCCGGGCCGGTAGCCCAGCAGGTCGAGCAGCGGCAGGGCGAGGCCGGCAGCCAGTGCGAGATTGAGTTTGCTGGCCAGGTTCCACCAGCCAAAGTAGGCGCCCTCGCGCTGGCCGCGGTCGCCACGCTCGGCGATCAGGCCCGCCAGCACGGCGCCGGGCAAGGCCAGATCGGTGCCAAGTGCCAGGCCCGAAAGCGCGCAGACCCACCAGAAGCCGGGCACATCGCCACTCGACAGCGTGGCGGCCCACATGAACACCACCACCGACAACAGCATGCCCGCCAGCCAGCTGCGCGCCAGACCCCAGTGGGCGACCGCACGCATCCACAGTGGCATGGACACCGCTGCGGCCACGAAATACGTCGCCAGGAACAACGGCTCCTGCGCCGGGGCCTTGAGCCGGTCCTGGATGAAGAAGAGCACCAGCGTGGCCGGCACGGCGCTGGCCATGCCGCTGACCACGAACACCGCCATCAGCCGCCGGAAGGGCGCATGCCGCCAGGGGTACAGCAGGTCTGCACGAACCGGACTGGGAGGCTGGCCGTACGAGGTGGACGGCTGGGGGCTGCGGCTCCAGGCCCATAGGCCAGCGGCCAGGGTCACCGCAAACACCGCCACCCATTCGCCCCAGCCCAGAAAGCTCGGCAGCACCGAAGCGAGCACCACACCCAGCAGTCCGGCGCCTTCGCGCCAGGCGACGATGCGGGCGCGCTGCACCTCGTTGCCACCCAGCCGTGCGCCCCAGGACTGGTGGGTGATCGCCACCAGACTGAAGGCCAGGCTGGTGAGCATGAGCATGGCCGTTAATGCCAGCGGATCGCCTGCATCGGCCCAGGGCGGGAAAAAAAGCAAGGCCATGCCCAGTACCAGGAACACAGCGGCCAGCCCGCCTGCACCCAGCACATGGCGCGGTGAGTGGGCAAACAGCCGGTCGCCGAGGCGGCCGAGCCAGGGGTCGGTCACGGCGTCGAACAGCCGGGCCAGCACCAGTACCGCGCCCAGCGTGGCCAGCGGCATGCCGTAGCGGCTGGCATAGACATTGGGCAGGTGCACATACAGCGGCAGGGCCACAAAAGCCAGCGGCAGGCCCAGCAGGCCATAGGACAGCCCCTGCCGCACACCTGTGGACTGCACGCCCTCCGGGGCTTGAGTGTCACCGGGCGAGGGGGTGGGGTCGGTCATCAGCGCGTGCCCGGGTTCTGCAGGCCCAGCAGGGCGGTGCGCATCGCGGGCTCGGAGGCGGTGGGTGCGAGCCAAATGCCGAAGAAGCGGCGGGCAAACTGGGCATCGTCGATGCGTCCGGCGGGCTTGCCGTTGTGCCAGAAAGCGGCGCCCTGGCCGGGCTGGTGCACGCCTGCGATGCGGTCGCCCGATTTCACGTCGGGAAACAGCCGCTGCATCTCGGCCAGCCAGCGTTGGCCCTGTTCTTCGCCGATGCCGCCTGCTCGGCGCATTTCCTGGAGCGAGCGCTCGGCAATCGCCGAGCCTTTGAAGTCGCGCAGGTAATGCAGTTCCAGCACCAGGGGCTGCTGTTCCAGCTGCTCGGGTCGGAAGTCAGACCGCGTCCAGAGGTGCGCGTGGTAGACCTGCAGGCCAAAGAAGCGCAGCATGGCCTGGCCTTGCAGGCGGCTGCCGGGCAGCAGCGGGTGGCTGCCGTTGCCGGGCACCTGCTGCGCCGCGGTGCCGGCGCCACTGTTGCCCGTGCTCGCCAGGACCGTGCTGGTCAGGCCCAGGGACAGCGCCACAGACAGCGCCAGGGGCAGGGCCAGATTGGCCGCAGGCCAGAGACGGCGTTCAGCGCGCGAGGGTGTACTGGACCACATCGATGTCTCCGGCATCGAAACCGGCCTCGCAATACGCCAGATAAAACTCCCAGATGCGGATGAAGCGATCGTCAAAGCCCTGCGCGAGCACTTCTTCGCGGCGGGCCATGAAATCGGCGCGCCAGCGGCGGCAGGTTTCGGCATAGTCCCGACCAAACGGCAGTTCATCCACCACCTGCAAGCCGGCGGCCTGGGCCTGGCGGCGGAATTCGGCCGGGCTGGGCAGGCAGCCGCCCGGGAAGATGTACTGCTGGATGAAGTCGGTCGATCGGATGTAGCGCTCGAACAGTCCATCCTGGATCACGATGCTCTGTATGCAGGCGCGCCCGCCAGGCTTGAGCAGCCGGGCCACGGTCTGGAAGTAGGTGGGCCAGTACTCGCGGCCGACGGCCTCGATCATTTCGATCGAGCAGATGGCGTCGTAGGGGCCGTCGTCGATGTCGCGGTAGTCCTGCAGACGCAGATCGGCGCGATCGGCCATGTCCAGTGCGGCCAGCCGCTGCTGCGCCCAGGCCAGCTGCTCGGTCGAGAGCGTCACGCCGGTCAGGCGTGCACCGAATTCGACAGTGGCCTTCTCGGCCAGCGCGCCCCAGCCGCAGCCGATTTCGAGCACCCGGTCGCCGGCACGGATGCCCGTCATGTGCAGGGCGCGCCGCACCTTGGCGTGCTGGGCCTTTTGCATGTCCTGGCCATGGTTGCCGTTGAACCAGGCCGAGGAGTAGTTCATCGTGCCGTCGAGCCACAGCTTGTAGAAGCCGTTGCCCAGGTCGTAGTGGGCATGGATGTTCTTGCGGCTGTTGCTTTTGGTGTTGCGGTTGAGCAGGTGCCGCATGCGGTAGAGCAAGCGGCCAGCCCAGGAGCCGTAGATCACGTTGTCCAGGGCCTTGCGGTTGGCGGCCAGAAGGCCCAGCAGCGTGGCCAGCTGCGGTGTGCTCCAGTCGCCGGCGATGTAGCTTTCGGCAAAGCCGATGTCGCCGGACTTGATGGCAGCCACGCAAGGCTTCCAGTTGTGCAGGTGGATGCTGGCATGCGGGCCCTGTCCATCACCAACGCTGTGCACGCTGCCATCGGGCAGCTGTATGGTCAGCGCGCCATGGCGCAGCTGCTGCAGCAGACGGAAGACGGTGCGGGCTGCTGCGGGCGTGTGCGGTGGCAGCGACAGGGGGGACGGCGCGGTGGCGGTGAAGCTGTTCATGCGGTGGTCCTGGTCTATCGGGTGATGAAGCGCTCGGGCGCAGGGGGTTTGCGGAAGAAGCTCACGCGTTTGAGCCACAGCCGCAGGGCCTGCCAGTGGATGCGGGCCATGACCATCAAGGTCATGGCGGGGTAATGCCAGAGAGCGTGGCGCAGCGCGGCGCGACTGATGGGCTGCAGGGTGCCGCTGACGCTGGTCTGGATCAGGGGGCCATGGTCGTCATCGTGGTCGATGCGCACCACTGTGCGTGCTTGCCCTTGTTGTTCGGTACGCATGAAGCGAAAGCGGTACTGCCCCTCGACGTTGCAGAACGGCGAGACATGGAAGCTCTTGCCTGCCAGCAGTTCGACCCCGTAGCGCGGTGCATCGAGCAGGTAGCAGTGGCGCTCGCCAAAGGTGTTGTTGACCTCGGCCACGACCGCGCGCAACTGGCCGTCGGCGCGGTGGCAATACCAGAAGCTGACCGGCTTGAAGGTGTAGCCCAGCATGCGCGGGTAGGTGTGCAGCCAGATCTCGCCTTCGGCATCGTCGATGCCTTCGCTGCGCAGCAGCGCCTCGATCCAGGCCAGTGCGCCGCCAGCCTCGGGACCGCGGCCATCGCCATGGTCGCGGTCAAAAAAACTGATGGCGCCAGTGCGGTTGACGGCGAGTGTGCCCATCGCTTCGGCGTTTCCCAGTTGGCGCATCGGCAGCATCAGGAAAAAGGTGTCGTAGGCGAACGCATTGCGCCTGGGGCGCAAGCGGGTGTGCCGCACCTGGCCAAAACCGATCTGCGCAACGGCCGCTGCACTCATGCGGCGGCCTTTCTGGCCTGCGCGGTCTGCGCCAGCAGGCTTTGAGCAGCGGTTTCACCCGACTGCAGACCGTCCTCATGGAAGCCGTAGGCGGTCCAGGCGCCGCAGTACCAGCTGTGCTGCAGGCCCTGCAGTTCGGGCACCCGGCTCTGTGCGCGGATGGCGGCCAGGTCGAACACCGGGTGGCTGTACTCGAACTCGGCGAGCACTTTGGCCGGGTCGATCGGCCGCACCGGGTTGAGCGATTCGACCACCGGTTGCGTGAAGGGCAGAGGCTGCAGGCGGTTGAGCAGGTAATGCAGGCATACGCGGGCCGATTCCTGTTCGTGCTGCGCGGCGCGTTCGTAGTTCCAGGCGGCCCAGGCGCTTTCGCGCTGTGGCAGCACCGAGGTGTCGGTGTGCAGCACGGCGCGGTTGGGCTGGTAGCGGATGGCGCCCAGCACCTCGGTTTCGGCACGGGTGGGCTCGGCCAGCAGGGCCAGGGCCTGGTCGGAGTGGGTGGCCAGCACCAGTTGGTCAAAGCGTTCGCTGCCGTGGTCGGTGTAGACCGTCACGCCGGCCGCATCGCGTTCTATGCGTCGCACGGGGGTGTTCAAACGTGCATCGTCCAGGGTAGCAACGATTTTTTCGACGTATTGCCGTGCGCCACCGGCCACGGTGTACCACTGGGGCCGGTTGCTCACCTGCAGCAGACCGTGGTTGTGGCAAAAGCGGATCATGGTGGCCACCGGGAACTGCAGCATCTGGTCGGTCGGGCAGCTCCAGATGCAGCCGAGCATGGGCAGGAAATACCAGTCGCGGAAAGCCGGGCCGAAGCGGTGCTGGTCCAGAAAATCCGCCAGTGGCTGTGACATCTCTGCGTCACGCCCTTCCAGCGCCAGTCGGGTGCACAGCGTGTTGAAGCGCAAGAGGTCGGCGAGCATTCCCAGAAAGCGCGGGCTGGCCAGGTTGCGCTTTTGGGCGAACACGGTGGCCAGGTTGCTGCCACTCCATTCCAGGGCGCGCTGGCCTGGCTGCCCAGGCACCTGGACCGAGAAGGACATGTCGGAGGCGGTGGTGGGGATACCCAATTCGGCAAAAAGTGCAATCAGACCCGGATAGGTGCGTTCGTTGTAGACCAGAAAACCGGTGTCCACCCCGCAAGTCTGGGGGCCTTGTGCCGTGGGCAGGGTGATGTCCACAGTGTGGGTGTGTCCGCCAAAGTAGTCACCCGATTCAAACAGGCTGACCTGGGCATGCGGGCGCAGCCGGTGTGCAGCGACCAGCCCGGAAATACCCGACCCGACGATGGCGACTTTCATGTCTTACTCCTGTGGACATTTGTTCTGTCCTAGACAAAAACATTGTATGCTGGACCATCAGCCGATGCAGGCTATCGGCCATGTCTCCTTGCATAAATCCGTTTATTGGTTTCAAACATGCCATCACCGCTCGAAAACCCGCTTTCCGCATCGACCGAGTCAGCGTCGACATGGTCAATTGCCGATGTGGAGCGTGACACCGGCTTGGGCAAGGACACGCTGCGGGTCTGGGAGAAACGTTATGGTTTTCCGGCGCCCGGTCGAGATGCTCAGGGTGAGCGGCTGTACCCGACAGAGCAAGTCCACCGGCTGCGCCTGATCAAACGCTTGCTCGATGTGGGCCATCGCCCAGGCAAGGTGGTTCCCCTTGCATTGCCTCAATTGCAGGCCTTGCTGGCAGGACCGTCACCCTTGCAGCGCCGGGCGCCGGCCGTCCTTGAAACCGTTCAGTTTGTGGCGCTGCCTGACGATCGGGACACGCCGTGGTTGCGATGGCTGCAGGAAGACCGAAATGACCTGATCAAACAGGCCTTGCAGGCGCACATCCTGCGTCACGGGCTGGGGGTGACAGTTGAACAGCTGGTGGCGCCCTTGTGCATGCATGTGGGCGATGCCTGGTGGCGCGGCGAAATCTCCATTTACCAGGAGCATTTGTTCACGGAAACCTTGCAGTCGGTACTGAGGGAGGCGATCGCCTCGGTCGATATGGTGGGCCAGCATGCCCAGTTACCCCGCGTTTTGCTGACCACACTTCCTGGGGAGCAGCATGGCCTGGGTTTGCTCATGGCTGAATGTTTCTTTGCACTGGAGTCATGCCAGCGTTTTGTACTGGGCGTCTCGACGCCGATCGCCGATGTCGTCGAGGCCGCGCAGCAATTGAAGATCGATGTGGTGGCCCTGAGCTTCAGTGCGCATGCCGCACGCAGGGACCTGGGTGACGGATTGATGCAATTGATGAGTCAGCTGCCTGCCGAGGTTGAGGTCTGGGCTGGCGGGTCAGGGGCGGTACTGCATGGCCGGTTTGCACCGTCTTCCGTGCAACTGCTTGCCCGCGCAGGTGATCTGCCTTTGCAGATCCGGCGCTGGCGCGATGCGCGTGCAGGAGCTGGCATCATCCACGCCTGAAATGAGCAAGGCATTTACCCGTGAAACCGATCAGGACGATGACGAAGACATTGGCCTGCCTGCGTTGCCCTCTGGCACGCGCAACTACATGACACCTGCCGGCTATGCGCGACTGCGGGCCGAATTGCTGGATCTGATCGATAACGAGCGGCCCAAGGTGGTGGAGGTGGTGCATTGGGCCGCCAGCAATGGCGACCGTTCAGAAAATGGTGATTACCTGTATGGCAAGAAGCGCCTGCGCGAGATCGACCGCCGCATCCGCTTTCTGACCAAGCGGCTGGAAATCGCGGAAGTGACCGACCCCAGCCTGCACCACGGGAACGAGCAGGTGTTCTTTGGTGCGACGGTCACTTACGCTGAAGCGGATGGCACCGAACGCACCGTGACCATCAAGGGGATTGACGAGGCAGACAGCCTGCAGGGCGAGGTCAGCTGGATTTCACCGATTGCACGCACACTCCTGAAGTCCCGTGTGGGGGAAGAGCTCAAGCTGGTCACCCCTTCGGGCGTGATCGACATCGAGGTGCTGGATGTGCAGTACCCCGCGCCGGCTTGAACTTCAAGGATGTCAGCTGCGTGGCAGTACGCGCAAGACCTGGATCACGGCAGGCGTACGCCGCAGCTGGCGGACTACGGTGTCCAGGTGCTGAAGGTCGCGCACCGACAACACAAAGCGCAGCTGCGCGGTGTCCTGAGCGGTCTCCTGACCCATGTCCACATGCACGATGTCCGCTTCGGCTGAAGCCATGGCTCCGGCAATGCGGGCCAGTACGCCCTTGCCGTTGACCACAGTCACTTCGATCGCGGTTTCGAAAGCACGGGTTGGTTCGTCAGACCATTCGACGCTGATGAAGCGTTCGCTGTCTTTCTGGCGCAGGCGTGCGGCACTGCCACATTCGCTGCGGTGGACTGCCAGACCTTCGCCGCGTCCCAGGTAACCGACGATCTCGTCGCCGGGCAGCGGGCGGCAGCAGCGGCTGTAGACCACCGAAGCGTTTTCGCTGCCGTCGAGCGTGATGGCCCCTTGGGAGACGGTTTCATGTGCAGTGAAACGCTCGCGCGTCAACAGCAGCGCGTCGGGTTTTTCACCCAGTTCACTCAGCAACACGACCAGACGCTTGGCCACGATGCTGGCGATGCGCTTGCCCAGACCAATGTCCATGAGCAGGTCGGCACGGCTCTTGTTGCCTGTAAAGCGCAGGAGCTTGTCCCACAAGGACTGCATCGCCGACTCGTCTGCCGGGACCTTCTGGATGCCTTCGGCACGCAGTGCCTGGCCCAGCAGCTTTTCACCGAGCTGGGTTGATTCGGTTTGCGCCAGTGTCTTGAGGTGGTGCCTGATCTTGGAGCGGGCCCGGCCGGTACGTACAAAACCCAGCCAGGCCGGATTGGGGGCCGACACTGGTGCGGTGATCACTTCGATCACATCACCATTGTTGAGTTCTGTGCGCAGCGGCACCTGCTGGCCATTGATGCGCGCGGCCACTGCGTGGTCACCCACGCGGCTGTGGATGGCATAGGCGAAGTCCACTACGGTTGCGCCGCGGGGCAGGGCCATGATCTGGCTCTTGGGTGTGAACACATAGACCGCGTCCGGGAACAGGTCCACCTTGACGTGATCCCAGAACTCCGCTGCATCGCGGGTCTCGTCCTGGATGTCGAGCAGCGATTGCAGCCATTGGGTGCCCAGCCGTTCAGATTGGGCATTGGCTGCGGCGTTGGCCTTGTAGAGCCAGTGGGCAGCCACACCTGATTCGGCCGCCAGGTGCATGGCCTCGGTACGGAACTGGAATTCCACGTTCACGCCGGAGGGGCCCACAAGGGTGGTGTGCAGCGACTGGTAGCCATTGACCTTGGCAATCGCAATATGGTCCTTGAACTTGCCTGGCACCGGCTTGTAGAGCTGGTGCAGAAAACCCAGAGCGGTGTAGCAGTCGATGACCGTGGGCACGATCACGCGAAAGCCGTAGATGTCGGTCACCTGCGCAAAGCTCAGGTGTTTGCTGTCCATCTTCTTGTAGATGGAGTAGAGCGTTTTCTCGCGCCCGCTGATGCGTACCGGCATGCCGGCTTGGGTAAACACCGCCTCGACTTCGGACTGCACTTTTTGAATCAGGTCGCGACGCCGGTTGCGCGCGCGTATCACCGCCTTGGACAGCACGGCGTAACGCCAGGGCCTCAGGTGCCGGAACGACAGGTCCTGCAGTTCACGGTAAATCTGGTTGAGACCCAGTCGGTAGGCGATCGGCGCATAAATTTCAAGCGTCTCTGAAGAGATGCGCCCCCATTTGCTGCGCGGCATGTCGCCCATGGTGCGCATGTTGTGGGTGCGGTCGGCCAGCTTGATGAGGATGACGCGCACATCGCGTGCCATGGCCAGCAGCATCTTGCGGAAGGACTCGGCCTGGTTCTCCTCGCGGGTGTTGAATTCGAGCTTGTCGAGCTTGGTCAGTCCGTCCACCAGCTCGGCCACCGGGGCACCAAATTTCTCGACCAGCTCCAGCTTGGTGACGCCGCAGTCTTCCATGCTGTCGTGCATGAGCGCGGCAGCCAGCGCTTGAGCGTCCAGCTTCCATTCCGTGCACAGGGCCGCGACGGCAATCGGGTGGGTGATGTAAGGCTCGCCACTTTTGCGCATCTGGCCCAGGTGGGCTTCGTCGGCAAAGCGGTAGGCGCGACGCACCAGGTCCACATCCTGCGGGCTGAGGTAGTCGAGCCGGTCCACCAGGGCAGCGAAGCTGGCCCCCGCCGCGCTGACGGCAGCAGGACCGGCCGGCTGGGTGCGGGCCGGCGGCAGGCTGGAGGGGGGCACGATGGCGCTCATGCTGCAATATTAACGGCTGGGCTGTTCAGCAACGAGCGGGCACAAAAAAGCCCCGGTGAAGGGGCTTTGTGGAGGCGGCCGCTGGCCTTGGGTCACTGTACGCGCTTGAGCATTTCAATGCCGACCTTGCCGGCGGCAATTTCGCGCAGGGCGGTCACGCCGGGCTTGTTTTTGCTCTCGATCTTGGGCGTGTGGCCCTGGCTGAGCATGCGGGCACGATAAGTGGCGGCCAGCACGAGCTGGAAGCGGTTGGGGATCTGCTGCAGGCAATCTTCAACGGTGATGCGGGCCATGGTGTGTTTCCTTTGGGTGGTCAGGCAATGTGCAATGCCTCGAAGGTGCTTGCCCGGGCGCGTCGCTGGGCAATGTAGCGCAACCGCTGGGCGTGAACGATGGCCTTGAGGTCGAACAAGGCCCGTTCAAAGACCTCATTGATTATAACGAAGTCGAATTCCCGGGCCTGGGCCAGCTCCTCGGCTGCGTTCTTCAGGCGCAGTTCGATGATGTCGGGGGCATCCTCGCCGCGGCGCTCCAGACGCGAGCGAAGTTCTTCCCAGCTGGGCGGCAGGATGAAGATGAGCACTGCGTTGGCGTACATGCGCTTGATCTGGATCGCGCCCTGGTAGTCGATCTCGAGCACCACATCGGCGCCCTGGGCGATGCGGTCCTCGATCATCTTCTTGGAAGTGCCATAGCGCTGGCCGTGCACATTGGCCCACTCGACAAAAGCGTCGGACAGCACCATGTGGTCGAACTCTTGCGAGGACACAAAAAAGTACTCGCGACCGTGCTTTTCCTGCCCACGCGGGGCGCGGGTGGTGTGCGAGACCGAGGGCTGGACCTGGTTGTCCAGTTCCATCAGCGCCTTGACCAGGCTCGATTTGCCGGCGCCGCTGGGGGCGGCCACGACGAAAAGGTTTCCGGGGTAGTCCATGGTGTCTTTCGCGACCGGTTTATTCGATGTTCTGTACCTGCTCGCGCATCTGCTCGATCAGCACCTTCATGTCGACCGAGATGCGGGTCATTTCGAGCACGGCGGATTTGGAGCCCAGGGTATTGGCTTCGCGGTGCAGTTCCTGGATCAGGAAATCCAGCCGCTTGCCGATGTCACCGCCCTTGGTGAGCAGGTGGCCCAGTTCCTGAAGGTGCGAGCGCAGTCGGGTGAGTTCTTCGGCCACGTCGATGCGGATGGCAAAAGCGGTGGCTTCGCTGAGCGCCCGGTCCTGCGCTGCTTCGGGCAGAGTCTGGCCTTCGGTGAGCGCCATCGCGTCCTTCCAGCGTTCCAGAAAGCGCTGGCGCTGCTGCTCGACCAGCTGCGGCACAAGCGGTTCGGCCTGGGCAGCGAGCTGTTGCAGCTGTGCGATGTGGCCCTGCAGCATGGCCGTCAGGCGCTGGCCTTCGCGTTCGCGCGCGGCGCGCAGGGCATCGATGGCCTGCTGGGCCAGTTGCAGCCAGGCGCTGTCATCAACGGCCGGGCCGATGGTGCTGCCAGTGGACAGGCGCAGCACATCGGCTACGCTCAGCTCGCGAGCACCGGGCAGCCAGTCGCGCACCTTCTCCTGCAGCGAGGCCAGGCGTTGCAGGCTTTGGGGTGAGGGCGAGGGCAGACCGGTGGTCTCGCCAGCGTCGAAGCTGGCGCGCACCTCGACCTTGCCGCGGCGGATGTGTTTCGTGATCAGTTCACGCAGGCCGGGTTCGAGCTGGCGCAGTTCCTCGGGCAGGCGAAACGAGAGGTCGAGGAAGCGGCTGTTGACCGAGCGGATTTCGAGGCCGAGCCGGGCCGTGGGCTGGCTGCTCTCGGCATCGGGCGGCGGCAGGCTGTGCTGCACGCTGGCGTACCCGGTCATACTGTAAACTGGCATGGACTTGTTTCCTTGTGGCCCTCTCGTGCAGTGCAGTGGCCATCCAGGGCGGGCAGCCAGGCGCGTGAAGGCCTGAAACGCCCAATTATCTCAAACTCCCTTGACAGTCCCGGGCTGCTCCTTGGCAGCAGGGCCAGCAAGCGCTACCGAGTACACACCATGAGCACTTCTTACCAACGCACCGGCCGCGCGGCCGACGCCCTGCGCAGCGTGCGCATCACCCGCGGCTACACCATCCATGCCGAAGGTTCGGTGCTGATCGAGTTTGGCAACACCCGCGTGCTCTGCACTGCTTCAGTCGAAGAGAAAGTGCCCGGCCACAAGAAAGGCAGTGGCGAGGGCTGGGTCACGGCCGAATACGGCATGCTGCCGCGCGCCACCCACACCCGCGGCGACCGCGAGGCCGCGCGCGGCAAGCAAAGCGGCCGCACGCAGGAAATCCAGCGCCTGATCGGCCGCTCCATGCGTGCGGTTTTCGACCTCAAAAAACTGGGCGAGCGCACCATCCACCTCGACTGCGATGTGCTGCAGGCCGACGGCGGCACCCGCACCGCCAGCATTACCGGCGCCTTTGTCGCCGCGCAGGACGCGGTCAACTGGCTGATCGCGACCGGCAAACTGACCGCATCCCCGATCATTGACCATGTGGCCGCGATTTCGGTGGGCCTCAAGGACGGCACCGCGCTGCTGGACCTGGACTACCCCGAGGACTCGGCCTGCGACACCGACATGAACGTGGTGATGACCGGCGCCGGCAACTTTGTCGAAGTGCAGGGCACGGCCGAGGGCGTGGCCTTCACCCGCAAGGAGATGGACCGCATGCTGCAGCTGGCCGAAAAAGGCATTGGCGAGCTGGTGCAGCTGCAAAAGCAGGCGCTGTCCGGCAAGTAACACCATGAAGATCGTTCTCGCATCGAACAACAAGGGCAAACTGGCCGAGCTGCAGGCCATGCTTGCGCCACTGGGCATGGAGCTGGTGCGACAGGCGGATCTGAACATTCCCGAGGCCGAAGAACCGTTCCGCACCTTTGTCGAGAATGCACTGGCCAAGGCGCGCCATGCTGCTCGGCTGTCGGGCTTGCCGGCACTGGCCGACGATGCCGGCCTGTGCGTGGACGCCTTTGGTGGCCAGCCTGGCGTGGACACCGCTTACTACGCGATGCGGTTTGGCTACGAAAAAAGCGACGAGAACAACGTCACTGCGCTACTCGAGCAGATGCAAGGCATCACGAACCGGCGGGCTGCCATGGTCAGCACCCTGGTGGCGCTGCGCTCGGCTGACGACCCAGAGCCCTTGATCGCCGTGGGGCGCGTGACCGGCGAGATCGCCACCGAGCGGCGCGGCACGAACGGCTTTGGCTTTGACCCGGTGATGTTCATCCCCGAGTTTGGCAAGACCTTTGCCGAACTGCCGGTGGAAGTGAAGAATGCGAACAGCCACCGCGGCCGCGCCGTGCAACAGATGCTGGTGCTGATGCGCGAGCGTTGGCTAGGGTCTTGAGGTGATGAGCCATCCGCTCGATCCGGTTCATGCGATGCGTCCGGGCCTGCTGCAGCTGCCGGGTCTGCCCCCACTGTCGCTGTACGTGCACCTGCCCTGGTGCATCAAGAAATGCCCGTACTGCGATTTCAACTCGCACGAGTGGCGCGGACCAGAGGACGCCCGCAGCGTGCAGGACGCCTACATCGACGCGCTCTTTGCCGACCTCGAAGCCAGCCTGCCGCTCATCTGGAGCCGGACAGTCAACACGATTTTCTTCGGCGGCGGCACGCCCAGCCTGTTCTCGCCCGAGGCCATCGACCGACTGGTCAGTGGTCTGCGCGCGCGCTTGCGCCTGTCGGCCGATTGCGAGATTACGCTCGAAGCCAATCCGGGCACCTTTGAGAGAGACCGCTTCCGGGCTTTCCGCCGGGCCGGCATCACCCGACTGTCAATCGGGGTGCAGAGCTTCAACGACGCGCACCTGAAGGCCCTGGGCCGTGTGCACGACCGCGAACAGGCCCTGGCTGCAGTCATCGAGGCCGCGCAGGTGTTCGACACCTTCAACCTGGACCTGATGTACGCCCTGCCGGGGCAGACGCTGGCGCAGCTGGAGGCGGACGTGACGCAGGCAATGGCGCTGCTGCCGCCGCACCTGTCGATCTACCATCTCACGCTGGAGCCCAACACCTACTTCGCCAAGTTCCCGCCCGAGGTGCCGCCCGAGGACACGGCCTACGCCATGCTGGACCGCATCACCGAGATGACGCAGGCGGCGGGCATGCAGCGCTACGAGGTCTCGGCCTATGCCAGGCCTGGCCACCGCTGCTGGCACAACC
>JACCDV010800497.1_pt1 | contig 25291 bp, 43 predicted proteins | sample 7446131 | NCBI WGS metagenome assembly JACCDV01 (sample SAMN15323448, study PRJNA562643) | freshwater metagenome | isolation source: river surface water | place: USA:Blue River Watershed | collected 2017-08-17
CTCATCAGCAGGTAAGAATCGGCCGCACACCACGCAGTAGTAGCCGTCTTCGCGGTTCATGCCTGCCCTCCATACAAGACGCCCAAAACAAACGCCACGCACAGACAGAAAATCCATGTCAGCGTGTCGCTCATAGGTTCTGCCCCCTTCGTGCGCACGGCCAGCGGTTCGACAGCGAGGCCTCCACGAATATGTCGGCAGACAGGTGACGCTCGGACGGCACACGCTCCAGCGTTTGTTTAACCATGTCGCCCATCTGGCCCAGCGTTACCTGCCCCGGCGGGATGCAGATCGTTGCACCTGCGCGAGAATCCTGAACCCCAGCGATGTAGCCCAGCGCCATCATCACGGTGCCCTCTACGCCAGTCAGCCTGCGATACAGGTCTTGCCCAGACAGGTAGGACGAATGTGGTTGAGCGGTTGCGCTCGTAGCCACCATCGTGGCCGCAAGTATCAATGTTTTCATTTCATCTCCTCGGTTGAAAGCTGCGTCATGCGCGTCATGCCGCAGCGCTGGCACAGAAACATCCACGTGCCCGGTGCCCAATACTGTTTGCCGAAAGCCGCTTCAGTCCAGCGGTGCTGACACCCAGCTTGGCGCATGTCGATCTCGCGCCTGATGCGGTCGAACTCGTCATCTTCTTCTGTCATGCTGCGCCCCTCAACCAAAAATCTTGCGGAGTGCATCGTACACAGCTTTGGCCTGTTTGAGCGTCATGGCGTCAACAAATTTATCGGCATCGAACTCCTCTGCCTGCAACGTGTTGGTCGAAGCCACGCGTGGGGCCTTTGGTTCTACCTGTACGACTGCGGGCTGCGCCTTGCGCTTGGGTTTGGCCACAACTTCTTTCACAACAGGTGCGGGCTTCTGCTTGGCCGGGCGAACGAGCCGCGCTTTGATCGGCGTGTACTCTGCCTGCGTGACGAACAGGGCGTCGTTGTTGTTTCGGATCATGCCCTGCGCGATCATCTGGCCCAGCAGCGATGAGACAGACTTGTAGCTGAACCCTTGCTTGGACAGCAGGTCATTGATGCGAGGACGAGAGAGGCCCGGGTTGTCGCGCACAAAGTTGAACGTAGTGCGGGTCACGTTGTTGGTGGGTTGGAAATACACGCGCTTGGGGTCTTTGTTGGTGGTTTGAGTTTGCATGGTTTGCTCCTTGGTTTGAACTTCCGTGATGGTGGTTTCGGTTGTTTCGTCGTCCCACTCAGCGGGGATGGGTTGCGCGGCTTGCGTCTGCGTTTTGCTCAGGGCTTTGACAAAAGCTTCTTGGATGGAAGAAGGCATGATGACTGTTCCTTTCACTTACAAGAGTTCATGTGTTGGGCCAGCAGCCACTTGTCCCCAAGGATGCGCAGTGAGCGCACCCATGCACGGATGTTGTGGCGCTGAGTGGACAGAGGGATGTAGTCGCGGCAGAAGTTGCGACGGGCGATGCGAAGTAGTGTTGAGTTCATATGATTCCCCAAGTTTTGTGTTTGCGGTTGTACGTAGCCCGCGCTGCGGCGGGCATGATCAAGTTCTGCAGCAGTCTCTCGACTGGCCGCAGCCGATGCTCGACTTGAATGTCGATGTTGTGCTCGATGCCGTACAGCGTGGTGAACGTGTCCAGCATCGGGTTGAGTTGCTCACAGGCGAACCACAGCGCGTTGGAGTAAGGCTTTGGGTCGACCCGCAGTTCGTCCTCGTTGAGTGCGATTGCCGCCCTGACGTTGCCGATCCGCAAAGCTGTGCCCGGGCCGAAATCGTTGAGCCACGACTCACTGGCCAGCTCGACGACACCGGCCACGCCGATCATTACTTTGTCGCGTCGCACGTCGTTCTGGCGCATGGTGTCCACGAAGATGTACCGCGCAAAAGCGCCGTGTTTCCAGCGCTGCGCCCCGGAGTCAAGCGTGGCGTGCTTATCCACACGCACGGAGGTCAGCTCAAAAGGAGAACTTGTCGAGGATTGCATCTACGTTCTTCTTCACGTCTTGGCGCACAGCGTGGTTCTTGCGCAGCTCGGTGGGTGTGACGCCGCACAGCAGTTGCTCCAGTTGGCTACGCGCAGACTCAAGGTCAGCGTCGCCCACGATATTCAAGCCCTTGGTCAAGTCGCACAACTCCAAGGCGCCATCGACAAGGCTGTCGTGGAACCGGCGCTGCTTGGCCTCGCCGTCAACCCAGTCGGTGGTCAGTCGGTCAGACATGCGCTTGAGGTGTTCACCCAGACGAGTGCGGACATCGCGCATGGCCTCCTCGACACGCTCGTCAGCGAGCCGTGCCAGCTTGGCTTTGATGCCGTCCATCGCAGCGTTGCCCACGTCCACACGGAAGTCGCCAGCGGTAGGCACAGGCATGTAGTTCACACGGAAAGCGAACTTGGTCATGATCTCGTTCTGCGTGGGGTAGTCGTCGCGCTTGAACATGTCGCCCAGCGCCATCGCTTGTGCCGTGATCAGCGTGGGGTAGATGTCCACGAAGGCATGCACCAGACCCGAGAACTCGTCCTCGAACTCGTTCATCTTGGCAGCGAAGCGCTCGAAGTTGGCCGTCGGCAAGAGGCGCAGCCCCGAGTCAGTCCATGGCAGCGTGTTGTCGTACACGTAGGTGCGAGCCCGGCCGACCATCTGCTGAATGACCTCCAGCTCAGTGCGCCCAGCAAGCAGGTGCTTGTTGACCCGTGCGGCATCCTTGGCCCCGGCGTTCTTGGCGGTGACCACTTCCTCAGTGGCAGACCTGTCGAGCTTGCGTGCTGTCCAGACCGAGGCGTTGAACTCGGCGAGCATGGCGCAGGTGTCGATGTTGTAGCGTGTTGTGTTCATGGTTGGTTCTCCTTAGTAGATGTCGCTTGCGTTGTTGAGGTGGGTTTTGAGCGAACGCAAGGCAAGACGCTCAATGTTGTGTTGCTGGTGCTGAACAATATGCCGGCTGATTTCGTCCATGTTTTGCATGAGGTAGCTCAACACGATCCGCCCAATGTCGAGCCTGATCTTCTCGGCCAGTTCTTTGTCCACTTCACCCAGCGATAGCAGGGTTGCGGTCTCTTTGTTCATGATTGAAGCTCCTGTTCTGCGTATTTCATCTCGCACAGTGCGATGGTGTTCTCCACCATGCGGCGTTGTTCCTCGGCGCTGACCGAGTAGTAGTCGTGCATGATGGCAGCGGGCACGAAGCCGACGATTGTGTTGATGTGCAGCTTTCCAAAGATTTGATCGCGCTGTTGTACGTAAGGGGGTGCTGGAAAGGCGGCGTATGTAACGCCACCCGCCTTCTTTTCCCGACCCCTGTATATGAACTCAACACCTCTCACGGCTGAATCCTCACGACCTTGCCGGTGTGCGGCGTGTAGTCGTCGTTGTCCACCAGACCCCAGAGGATCGGCAACTGCGGCACGCGGTAGTCGTGCTCGATGTAGCCATCGGTCAGGTAGATCACAGCCTTGGGCTTGTATTGCTTCTCGGCAATGTAGTCAGCAACACACGACACAGTAGTGCCGCCGCCACCCTTTGGCGCCATCGACGTGGCGATCTGCTCGTAGGCGTCAGGCTTGAACTCCTGCTCGCCACACACCTCGGTGTCCCACCACAGGATGCGCACGCTCTCGGGCTTGGCATGCTGCGCGATACGGGCAATCTCGCCGAACACGATGGGATAGCACCAGTGCATAGACCCGGATGTGTCACACGCAATGATCAACTCGCCCATGTTCTCGTCGAAGTGCGAGGGCATCACGAACCCGGACGCAAGCAAGCGCTTGTTGGGAGGACAGAACCGGGACTGCTCGTCGCCTTGGCACACGCTGTTGATGAACTCGACCAGCGCATCGCGCCAGTTGGTTGTACGCTCCTGTGCTGTACCCAGCAGGTCACGGCCACCGGCCCCATCGCCACGCATCTTGCGCACCAGCAACTCGCCCTGACGGTTGGCGTCGTCGATCATCTTGCCCAGCTTCTCCTGTGCCTCGGCGTCCAGCGGCTGGCCATCGTCACCGATAGCGCCCATCTGGTGCTCGTCGAGAGCGCTCTGCCCATCGCCTTGCCCACCTTGAGGTTGCTGCTCGGCTTGCTTGAGCAGGTCTTGCAACACCTGCGGGAAGGACATACCCTCGTACTTCTTGTCGACACACAGGCTCTCGGTCGGGCGCTCAACGAACTTGAAGTCAGGGTCAAGCTCCTCGATCATGCCGTTGACCACGAAGTCCATGGCGATGTTGCATATCTGCGGGCCGAACTTCTTGACGTACCCGTTGTAGACAGGCAGCACGCAGTGCTTGAGCGCCACGTGGAAGTTCTCGTGCAGCACCAGATAGCGAAGCTGCTGGCGCGTCTTGCCCTCAATGAACTTGGCGCCGTACAGTTTGTTCTTGCCATCGGTACACGCAGTCGGGATGTCATCGCGCACCTCGGACTTGCCCATGCAGATGACGCCAGACAGCAGCGCGAACTTGTGATGACGCATGCAGTCAATGTTGGCAGCTTGAATCTTTTGCTGCGGTGTGAGTTTGTCGAAGCTCATGGTTGGTTCCCCTTACTTGGTAGAGAAAAAGATTTTGTGAGCGGCCAGCATCTTGCCGAAGTTAGCCAGCGTCACATAGACAGACACGCGAGAGGACTGCGCCACGCTGTTGCAGAAGATCGACTGCATCTCGGCCTTCATGCGCCAGACGTACTCGACCACCTTCTCGGCATCCTCACGGGTCTCGACACGCGAGACGAACTGGAACACCTGAACAAGCTGCGCCGTCGGGTTGTCGGACAGCGGCGCAGTCGCCGGGTCTTTGAGCACACGGTCAAGCGAGCAGATGTCACGGCCAAAGCGCACGAATGAACTCAGCGCCTCGGCAGTCGTCGCACCGATCGTGCCGATCAGCGCAGCCTCAAGGGTGTCATCGTCGAGCACACCGTCACCGGCATCGAGGATGTCAGAGGCAGCCACAAGCGAGCGAGGCGTAGCGTAAGCCAGCGCCATGCTGCGAGGGTTGAAGATGTAGCCGTTGTCCTTGGCTTGCTCCTTGCCCTCGTGCTTGCCGCCCTTGTCGTAGTCGAGGAACGAGTCCATCACCTGCGGGTAGTTGTTGACGAACGCGATCACCGATGCGTTGACGCCCTTGTCGATGGCCCACTGCACCCACTCGCTTGCCGTAGGCTTGCGCAGCTTGACGAACACAAGACGGTTGCGAAGGTGTGCTTGGATGCTGTCGCCCAGCCCCTCGACTGCAAGGTTCGTAGCGCAGAACACGACGCTGCCCTCGGGCATGTGGTAGTTACCCACACGGCGCTCGTAAATGATCGGGGCCAGCACGTTCTTGATGAACTGCGGAGCCTTGGCCACTTCGTCGAGGAACACCATGATTGGCTTGGCGCCATTCACACCGAGTTGATTGGTCTTGCTGACACCGAAGCGCTCGTTGGGTAGCTCGCGGCTGATGCCATTCTCACGGTCGAGGTCAGGCATCCACACGCTGCCGTCAGACAACTGCGTGCAGTCCACCGGGTCAACAGCGATGTGATCGGCGAACTTGGGATGCTTCTTGAGTGCATGGAACAGCGCGGTCTTGCCGATGCCGTTCTCGCCCTCGACGATCACGGTGCGCTTGTCGCCGACTGCGGCGATGAGGTTGAGGACTTGAGTGAAAGAGAGAAGTTTGTTCATGGCATGACTCCTGAATGGTTTGGGTTGGTTGCTCACTGACACCGTGTCAGTGAGGCTTGGGTGAATGGAAGAAACAGTTTATACGATGTGTCCAGTGTTTGACAACTCCTTTCTGAGATTATTTTTCCCAAGTGGTGACGTTGGAGAACACGATCTGGTCAGGCTCGGGGAACTGCGGGTACTCCACCGTGCAAGACTGAGAATTAAGGTGTCCAAATTTGCGCACGTACCCCCACAGGGATGTGCACAACTCGTTCTCCGTAACACGTTGCTCCAATGCTATGGCCGGGCATGTGGGTGTGGTCCAGCTGATTCGCTTCTCCTGCATCGCTCGGTCAGAGATACGTTTCTGGTAGGCGAGCTGCGCCATCTGCATGAACAGCGGCACGGACTCGGCCGGGAACTCGCGCCCACCACGCACGGCTGTCACCATGTCGGCCACGGCTTTCTTGTGCGTCCACGTGATGTTGCTTGCGTAGAACGCCCCGCCGATGTTGTAGTCGGCTGTCAACGTCTGCTCCCACACGGGTATCTGCATGGAGCACAGCGTGAACAGCGGCTCGAACGCAGCCTTGACCATCTTGCGCTCGTACCTGTCATCGTTGTGGCTGACACGTTTGAATATGCGGGTGTGCTTGGATGCCTTGACGGCCAGCTTGTTGTCGATGAACACGGCGTCCACACTGAATTTGTCATGCGGCATGGCCACGTTGGCGACGGGCATGAACACTTCGCGCCCATCGGTCGTCTGTCTGCGAGTAAATCCGTTCACGCCCAGCACGTTGCGCATGAAAGTTTGGCTTGTCTGCGATGCGTTGCCGATGTAGCAGCGCCGCTCGACGTTGCCTTGCGGTGCGAAAAAGCGTGCCATCACGGTGCTGTACAGGCACACGTCGTAGTAGTCCACGCCTTTCTCCATGCGGTAGTGCCATGATCGGCTGTCTTTGAGTGGGCGCTGGTGCTCGCTCCACTTGGTGCTGCGTGGCGGCTTCTTGGTCTTGTTCCAATGCGCGTCGGCCTCGGCGTAGTTGCGGATGTAGGGAAGCATGTTGGTTTGGCTGTACATGGTTGGTTCTCCTTTGGTTGGGGTTGGTTAAAAGCTGGTGCGAATGGTTGTTACGGGGTCTACGTACTCCCACAGGTCGTAGTCGTGCCCGTAATCTTGGATGTCTATGTCGTTGGCGTCCTCCCCTATGCGCACGAAGCGCCACTCGGCGCCGAATAGCTCAGCGGCGTCCTCCATGAGTCGATGATGCGCTTGCACGTCTTCGTACCCGTCATACCACTTCCACCCTTGTTGATAGAACGTGATGATCGGATCGGCTTTGTTGTCGTGCGCAACACACTCAAGTGCTTCTGTAACTGCTTGCTCGTTCTTGGCCAGCATCAGACTCACGAACGCATCGCGCTTCTCGATGCTGTCAAACTTGATGACGTATGCCACGTCGCTTCTGTATCCCATGGTGTTTCTCCTTAAATTAGTGTGCCGTCTTCTTCAAATCGCCAGTCGTTGGCCTCGCATGTGTCCTCGATCTGGTCATCCTCGGTGAGCCAGTCGTACTCCTGCTGGAGCCTGCGGTAGATTTCTTTGCAGTAGTCGCGCACCTCCTCTTTGATCGCATCGTCCAGCTCGGGCACGAGCGTGTGCACGTCGATGCCCTGCGCTACGCCCACCACTGACGCACCCTTGAGCACGCCTTCGGAGCGCAGCACAGACTCGGCCTCGACACCAATACGCTCAACGTCGTACATCTCGCCGTCCAGCGCTTCGTAGTCAATGTTGGCCGGGCTGACGGTCTGCTCGTGCACGTAGTGAAAGCCGCTGCGCGTCACGTCCACACGCGACTCGATCCAGCCGTCCTTCATGAGTTCTATGAAAGGTACTATGCGGTGATGCAGCGGCTGGTATCGGTCTTGTGTGCACATCCATTCGAGGAACTGCGGCAAGCGCACAGCCCCCGTCCACGATGCGCCATCGCCTTGCGACCAGAAGCCAGAGAAGCGTATGTCCTCGACGAAGAACCCACGGTCGTCGCCGTCCATCTTGGCGCCTTCGTACACGCTGTCCCACCAGTCGTGGTCAAGATTCTCGCAGTACCACTGTCGTGCGCGTTCCTTGGCTTTGTCGCTCAGCTCGCTGAACGTGTATGCGGTGATGTGTTTGGTGATGGTCTCAGGCATGGTCATGGTCTCCAAATAAAAACGTCCAACAGGACAATAATGATGCACGCTGCGTAGCACAGCGGCTCCCAGCTCACTGACAACATGTCAGTGAGTCTTGCTCTCCACGTTTGCGTGGGAATTCCCTTGGCCGGCCCCCGGTACAAGAGATGACTGTTCCTTTCTCTCATGACTCTTTCCTTTCTCTCTCGTTCCACACCCACTCGATGACATCCATGCCGTGCTTGAGCGACGGCACGCGCTCGTACCTAACGTCCCCGCAGTGCAGATACCACTGCGTGTTGTCGCTCAACCCAAGCTGCTCAAACACCCGCTGCTCAACGAACCCGAAGGACAGGGCGCCGTTCTCCATGAAGTGCATGCGGATGATCTCTTTGGCTTTGGTGGAGTCCAGTCTTTCGTGGTCGCGTATGTTGAACATGCGCCAGTGCGGGCCGGGTTCGGGGTTTGTTGTGTTCATGGCTTGGCTCTCTGTTTGAACTGGCGCGCAGCTTGCTCAAGCTGCTCGGTGACGTACTCGATCGTGCGGTAGTTCTTGGGGTTGTACAGATCAGGTCTCGCGTCGGGCAGGCTACGGATCAACTCCACGTGCTTCGGTGCGTAGTCGTCCGCATGGTTGCAGTCGAACCCAAAGATCGTCACGTCACCACGCGTGACTGAGTATGTCCACCCACCATGCACACCGGGCGCGGCTTCGCCCGGCGGTGCGTCAAAGTCTTCGTCGAACCCATACAACTCCTGATACGTCTTGCCGTGGTCGGGGTGTCCCTTGGGGATGTAGATGTACCCATTGAGGTGGCCGAAGTGGTCATGGCGTTTGATCTCGCACACGTACCCAGCGTCACTCATGAACATAACGTGGTCGGGCTCTGTTTCCCATGGTTTGTCTGTAGTCATTTAAGTTCCTCCGGTATCTCGACTTCCTCGCCCAGCTTGCTGGCCACGTAGCAGCGCATGGCTGCGATCAGGGGTGTGGGGCCGAACTCGGCGCAGTGCTGCGACTGCACAATCGCGCTCCACGGGGAGTCGCCCAGTTCTTCTGTGTGCATAAGCCGAATCTTCTCCCGCTCAATGATCGGCCCGCCTTGTGCCCAGTCGGTTGAGTAGGGTTTGATTTCAAAATCAGCGCCCGCCCAGTTCTCGGCCATCGCCACCGCCCAATCGAGCGCTGCTCCTGTCAGTTCACTTGTCTTGATCTTCATGGTTCTCTCCTCACAGGCTGATGGAAATGGTGGCGTTGTCGAGCTTGCTCTCCAACATCTCGTCGAACTCCTCGGACATGGCGTCACGCACAAGCTCGGCCACTTTGTCCTCGGTCACAAGGTCGTGGTTGGCATGGTGTAGGAAGTTGGCGATGTGCGTGTCTACCTCGTCGGTGATCTGGTCGCTCACGTTGTCGGCGGTGGTGAACGAATCGTGGTCGTAGTTGTTCTCGTGGTTGCTGATCGCATCGTCGATCAGTTCAGTGATGGTGTTCTTGAGTTCCTCGTCCATGAGGGACAGTGCCTTGGTGTTGTCCACCAGTTGGTTGAACCTGCGCTCGACAAGGCGCTCGATGTGTGAGTACAACTGTTCGTACAGCTTGGCGGTGTAGAAGTTGAGCAGGTTGGGGTCGAACAGTGGGGTCTGTTGGGGCTGGGCGTCGTCCTCGTGCATGGTGATGGGCAGGGGTGTGGTGTTGGTCGTGTCGTTCATCATGGTGGTTTCTCCAAAGGTTGGTGTGCCCTGCAACCGGCAGGGCGGCGGCTCACTGACAACGTGTCAGTCAGTTCTGTGGTTCAGGTTTGGTGAGGTCGATGTCCCACTCGCTGTTGTCGTACGGGTCGGATGGTTTGCGTGGTGCATCGGGTGCGCCCACGTTCTCGTAGGGTTTCGGGTTGGGCACGACGATCTCGCCGCCACGCTCAGGGGCAAACGCTCCGGGCGGCCGCATCCCCTGCTGCCTGAACACGAAGTCGATGTCGTTCCACACCGCAGCGATCTGGTTGCGCTCGTAGTCCGTGAGGTAGTCTTGCCAGCGGTCGTGCTCAGGCTGGACTTTCTTGCGCCGCCGGGCCACCTTCATCGCCGCCCGGATCGTACGCAGGATGCCCTTGTAGGTGTTGGCATACGTGGACACCTTCTCCTTGCCCCCTCGCCGCTTGGCGTAGCTGTCCTGCTTCATCACGGCATCCAGCTCTGCGTTCACGGCGTCGATCAGGGCATCCCACTTGGCCATGCGCACCTCGTTCCAGCGGTTCTCCACTGCGCCCCGTGCTGCGGTACGTGCGCGGCGCAGCTTTTCCTGCGCCACACCTTCGGCCAGAGTGGCAGGCAGATGCCCGAGTTCTGCTTTGCGGCGAAGTTCAGCAGGCGTGAAGTCCTCGGGGTCAGTGCGCTTTGCCGGGCGGCAGTCGCTGCACTTCTCAGTCTCGATCAAGACCTTGGCCATCGGGTCGTAGCCACGATACTTGGCCTCGCCGGGCGTCATGTACCGTTGGAACATCTTCATGGGCCTGATGCTCTTGCATCCCGGGCACAAGGCTGCTGCAACCAGCGGCACACCGTCGTAGTGTTTCGCAGGGTTTTCAACGTAGTCGTCGTCGGTTTCGTGGGTGTCGGTGGGTAAGTGCATTGTCAATCCTCCTATGAAATGCTACAACGCCACGGCATTTTAGAGCGAAGTGGGTGCGGTGTCCACTGTGTGGAGTGCGGATGCCGGGAGTACCGGTGCGCAAAGAACCGCATGGTTGAGCCATTCCTGCGGAGCACACCCACATATGGAATGTCTGGCAAGTGCTTTTACGGGAAAGGCCGCAGGGCAAAACGCTGATGGCCACGCTGCCACATACCCACGTATATACGGATATATACATTTACTAAAAACTCTTTATGTATATATAGGTTAGGTGGGTGTGCATGGTTCCGAACCGCTCAACCATGCGGGTTATAGCGCACCAGTGGTTTCGCATAGTCGCTTCAATGGCGTGGGTGTGGTGGGTATGCTCAAAAAAGAGGCAACTCACTGACGCGGTGTCAGTGAGTCGTGTGTCAGCCCTCAAAACAGGCGCCCTTGCTTGGCGCGTAGCTTGTGTGTGTCGGCCTTGATAGTGTCCCACTCAGCCTCACGGGCACGGGCTTCTGCAATGACGGCTCGCTTGTAGGCGGCGTCACTGGCCATACGGGCGAAGTCATCCCGCAGGGCGCGGAGTTTGGCTCGCTCGGTTTCGCGGATGTGGATGGAATAGCGGTTGGTCTTGCTCATGATGTGCTCCTTGAATGAGAACTGGAATGGGAATGATTCGCAACAGCATTGCGGACACTGTGTCCGCGAGTTGCGCTGGGCAAGAAAGAATCTTGCTCAAAACGTGGTTGACAGGAAAGGAAACAGCGGCCGGGCCTCTCCCCCTCGCCGCTTTGAAAAAACTCACTGACATGGCGTCAGTCAGATGCGGCGCAGGAACTTGCGCTGCTCGGCCGGGGTCAGCTTTGCGTACGCGCTGAGAAGTTTGGCCACGGGGTCGGTGACGTTGACCTTGCTGGGCTTGGCCTTGGGCTTGTCTGCGTTCGGGAAGCAAACGTCGAGCACGCGATACATCGCACGTTCGGCCGCGCCGTTCGTGGTCAGCTTGTCGCCGCGCTGGCCCTGCACGATAGTGTCCTTGTATTTCTTGGCCGCCCACTCCATTGCCAGCGGCTTTGCGGTTGCGCGGTCACCGATGCCGAGGGCGAACAGGCGTTCAGCGAAACTCACTGACGAAGTGTCAGCGTCGTTGAACACGGCGAAGATGGCGGGCTTGTTGATAGATGCGTTCATGGTGGATTCTCCAAAAGAAAAAGCCCGCAACTGGCGGGCCGAACAGATGCAGGCATGATGCTTGCATAGCTCTATTATAGCACAGCACGTTACAGAGAAGCCTTGACAGAGGGTTTTTGCCCTGCGGCGACCCCACCGTGGGGTGGGAACCCCTTTTTGGCGTGGGCATGGCGACATGACATGAACACTGTTTCCCAACCGCACTCAGCATTTTGTAAAACGTTGTACAGTTTTGGACAAACATCGCCCCGCCAAGACACCCCCACCACCTTGGGTCCCATGCAGACCCTCAAAATTTTTATAAAAATTTGAAAAAATCTGTGTCAAACGATGGACGTAAAAAAGCCCCCGAGCGCAAACCCGGGGGCAAATCCATTTGAGGAGAAACAAAAGAACAAGACAACCGCTTGCGCCGCTGTCGGAAAGTAGTGTACATTTCGGCCATCGAGGTTACAAGGCCTTCGCGCAAATGTTTGACCATCTGGTGCAATTCAACCCGGAACCCACACCGCCCGGACCGATGACCCCGCTTGAGAAAGCCGGGCCGGAAGAAGTCTTGGCCGCCCAAGTGGCCACGACCGGGTGGTTGGACGATCTGGGGGTACCGCCAGACGAGGAGGTCATCGCCGACTTGGAGAAGGCGCAGGCCCGCAAAACCTTCGGCACCCTGACCACCAACGCAGACAGCGCCGAGCAAAAAGCCGCGCTCGTCCAGCTCAAGACCCCCGAAGCTGTCCGGCACCTGACCGGGATGCTCTCAGCCTACGACTGGGAGTTCATCGAGATGGCCAAGGAGTTGCGCGGCTACACGGTCGCCAAACTGGTGGAAGAGACCACCCACTCCAACCCCAACATCCGCTTGAAGGCGCTCGGCCTGCTGGGCAAGGTCACCGAAGTGGGCCTGTTCACCGAGAAGATCGAGATCAAGAAGGAAGAGCTGACGGACAGCGAGCTGGACCAGCGCATCAAGGACAAGCTCAACCGGTTCATGGGCGTGGTGGACGTCATCGACGTGTACCAAGATGCTGAAAAAATAAGCAATCTGGGCCTGCCCAGCGCCGATGCCGAGTGAAAAACCTGACCACTCTGACCAAACTGGAGCTTGATGCGCTCCAGAAGGCGCTGCCGCACATGTCGGCCGCCGAGAAGGAAGAGCTGCTCAAGGACTTGGAGACCCGGGAGATGCGCGCCCGCCTTGCGGCTGCGCAGGACAACATGCTCGGGTTTGCCAGCGCCGTCTACCCCGGCTTCAAGATTGGTCCGCACCACAAGAAGCTGGCCAAGATTTTCACGGACGTGATCGAGGGGAGGAAGAAGCGTGTCATCATCAACATCGCGCCCCGTATGGGCAAATCGGAGTTCAGCTCCTACCTCTTCCCGGCCTACTTCTTGGGTAAGTATCCCAACAAAAAGATCATCATGGGCACGCACACGGCAGGTCTCTCGGAGGACTTCGGCCGGCGCATACGTAACCTTCTGGACACGGAGGAGTATCGTGAGATTTTTCCCCAAACCATCGTTGCGGACGATCAGAAAGCTGCGGGCAAGTGGTCTACGTCTGCGGGAGGACAGTATTACGCTGCCGGTGTTGGCGGTGCTCTTGCTGGTCGCGGCGCTGACCTATTTGTAATCGACGATCCGCACTCCGAACAGGACATGAAGGCCAACTCGCGGTTGGCCTTCGACACGGCGTGGAGCTGGTTCCAGACGGGCCCGCTACAGCGTCTGATGCCCGGCGGCGCAATCATAATCATCATGACCCGGTGGTCGCTCCTCGACCTGACCGGGCGCCTGATCGACTACCAGATCAAGAACCCCGACGCTGACCAGTGGGAGATCGTCGAGCTGCCGGCCATCCTGAACGAAGGCACCGAGCAGGAGAAAAGCCTGTGGCCCGAGCAGTGGCCGCTGGAGGCGCTGCAGCAAAAGAAGATGGCGCTGGACCCCCGGTATTGGAACGCGCAGTACATGCAGCAGCCCACGTCGGAGAACTCAGCGCTCGTCTCGCGCAAGCACTGGCGCATCTGGGAGAACGGGGACCCGCCGCCATGTGAGTACGTGATCCAGAGCTGGGACACGGCCTTTGAGACCAAGAACAGCTCCGACTACTCTGCGTGCACAACGTGGGGGATTTGGTACAACGAGGAGGAGGGCAACAGCCCGCAGATCATCCTGCTCGACGCTTTCAAGGACCGAATGGCCTTCCCCGAACTCAAGGAAGTGGCGCTCAAGCACTACAAAGAGTGGCAGCCAGATGCGTTCATCGTTGAAAAGAAGGCGGCCGGTGCACCCCTGATCCAAGAGCTGCGGCAGATGGGCATCCCGGTCTCCGAGTTTACGCCGAGCCGGGGAAATGACAAAATGGTGCGCCTGAACGCCGTGGCCGACCTGTTCACCTCGGGTAAAGTCTGGGCACCGGACACGCGCTGGGCGCGTGAAGTGATTGAGGAAGTGGCATCTTTTCCAGTTGGCGAGCACGACGACTTTGTGGACACGACGACTCAGGCGCTCCTGCGCTACCGTCAGGGCGGGTTCATCAGTCTGGACAGTGACGAGCCCGAGGATCGCTTCTTCCAACGCCGCAAAGCGGCGTACTACTGAGGACCACCATGGCCACCAACATTGACAAAGCGCTCTACCAACAACCCGCCGGTCTGGACGATCTGGCTGAGGCCCAAGACCCGATCGAGATTGAGATCGTCGACCCCGAGGCGGTGAACATCGGCATCGGCGACATGGAGATCAGCATCGAGAAGGGCGAGCCGTCGATCGACGACTTCGACGCCAACCTTGCCGAGTACCTTGACTCGGGCGAGATCGAGATGATGGTCAGCGATCTGGCTGCCGACATCGACAACGACAAGAACTCCCGCAAGGAGTGGGAGAAGGCCTACGTCACCGGGCTCAAACTGCTGGGTCTGCAGATCGAGGAGCGCACGGAGCCGTGGGACGGCGCCAGCGGCGTGTTCCACCCGATGATCACCGAGGCTGTGGTGCGCTTCCAGTCGGAGACCATCACCGAGACGTTCCCGGCCGCCGGCCCGGTGCGCACCAAGATCAGGGGCAAACAGACCCCTGAGAAGCAGGACGCTGCCCGCCGCGTCGAGGCGGATATGAACTACCAGCTCACCGACGAGATGGTCGAGTTCCGGCCCGAGCATGAGCGCATGCTGTGGTCGCTGCCTGCCACCGGCAGCGCGTTCAAGAAGGTCTACTACGACCCGAACCTTGGCCGTCAGGTCAGCATCTTCATCCCGGCAGAAGACATCATCCTGCCCTATGGCACGTCCAACATCCAGACTTGTTACCGGCTTTCGCACGTCATGCGCAAGACCGAGAACGAGATCAAGAAGCTCCAAGCCGCTGGGTTCTACGTCGACTGTGAAATCGGCACGCCGGACAAGCACATCGACGCGATCAACCAAGCCAAGGACAAAGAGACCGGGTTTGCCGATCTGAACGATGACCGCTACACCCTGATCGAGTGCCACGTCGACCTGTGCATCAAGGGCGACCCGCTGTGCGACAAGAACGAGGACGACGAGCCGTCCGGCATCATGCTGCCATACGTGGTGACGTTCATCCGTGGCCAGAACACCGTGCTGGCGATCCGTCGCAACTGGCGCGAGGATGACCCCCTGCGCTTGAAGCGCGAGCACTTCGTGCACTACCAGTACATCCCGGGCTTCGGCGCCTACGGCTTCGGTCTGTTCCACCTGATCGGTGGTTTTGCCAACAGCGCGACCAGCCTGATGCGTCAGCTGATCGACGCCGGCACGCTGGCCAACCTGCCCGGCGGCCTGAAAACCCGTGGTCTGCGGATCAAGGGTGACGACACCCCGATCGCCCCGGGCGAGTTCCGCGATGCCGATGTGGGGTCTGGCACCCTGCGCGACAACATCCTGCCGCTGCCCTACAAGGAGCCGTCGGCCACCCTGTACAACCTGCTCAACACGGTCGTGGAAGAAGGCCGTCGCTTCGCAGCAACAGCAGACATGAAGGTCAGCGACATGTCTGCTCAGGCACCGGTGGGCACCACGCTGGCCCTGCTGGAGCGCCAGCTCAAGGTGATGACGGCCGTTCAGGCCCGGGTCCACTACGCCCTGAAAGAAGAGCTGCAGCTCATCCGCGACCTGATCCGCGACTACACGGACGACGACTACGACTACCAGCCCGACGAGGGCAGCCCCCGGGTCAAGAAGTCGGACTACGACGACGTGGACGTGATCCCGGTGAGCGACCCCAACGCGGCAACCCTGAGCCAGCGGGTCGTGCAGTACCAAGCGGTCATCCAGCTCAGCCAAACCGCACCGGACATCTACGACCTGCCCAAGCTGCACCGTGGCATGCTGGAGGTTCTGGGCATCAAGGATGCAGACAAGCTCGTGCCGCTGCCCGAGGACCAGAAACCCAAGGACCCGGTCAGCGAGAACATGGCGGCCCTCAAGGGCACACCGCTCAAAGCGTTCGTGTACCAAGACCATCAGGCACACATTCAGGTGCACATGTCGGCCATGCAGGACCCGATCATTGCGCAGCTGGTGGGCCAGAACCCCCGGGCACCCCAGATCATGGCGGCCATGCAGGCACACGTTGCCGAGCACGTGGCCTTCGCCTACCGTCAGAAGATCGAGCAGCAGCTGGGCATGCCTCTGCCGCCCGAGGACGAGAAGCTCCCGCCGCAGGTCGAGCTGGCGCTGTCGGGCATGATGGCCCAAGCTGCCCAGCAGGTCCTCCAAGAAAGCCAAGCGCAGGCTGCCCAGCAGCAAGCGCAGCAGCAAGCCCAAGACCCTGTGGTGCAGATGCAACAGCAAGAGCTGCAGCTCAAGGCCAAGGACTTGGAGATCAAGGACAAAAAAGTCACCGCCGACGCTGCGGCCCGTGCCGACGAGCTGGCGCTCAAGGAAAAGCAGATCGCGCTCGACGCTGCATTCAAGGCCGACAAGTTGGAGGCCGACCAAGAACGTGACGGTGTCCGGATGGGCATCGACATCGCCCGGGATCGCGCACAGGCGGCCCGTCCTCAACCAACCAAGGGTAAACCCTAAACCACATGATCCAAGAATTCGCACGCGTACTGCGCGAGAAGTTACGCACGGACATGAACAACTACACGGACGACATGGCAGGAGGGGCCTGCCAGTCGTTCGAGCAATACCAAAAACTCTGCGGTGTCATTCAAGGTCTTGCCCTCGCAGAGCGTCATCTACTAGACCTTGCTGAAAGACTGGAGAAATCGGATGAGTGAACCCCAACTCATACTGCCGCCGGGCGTAAGCCTGCCTGCCCCCATCCAACAACGGGATGAACAATACGAGGCCGCCCCTGCAGAGGAGAAGGCGAAATCGTTGCCCGAGCCGACCGGCTGGAAGATTCTGTGCGTCGTCCCCGACGTGGCGGATACCTTCGAGAACAGCTCGATCGTCAAGGCTGACACCTACATGAAGCAGGAGGAGCACGCCACAACCGTGCTGTTTGTGCTCAAGGTAGGGCCCGATGCGTACAAGGACAGCGCCAAGTTCCCCACCGGGGCATGGTGCAAAGAAGGCGACTTCGTTCTGGTGCGCACCTATTCCGGCACCCGATTCAAGATTTTCGGCAAGGAGTTCCGTCTGATCAACGACGATCAGGTGGACGCTGTTGTTGAGGACCCGCGTGGCCTGACACGCGCATAAGGAGTACACATGGCAAACCAATTCAAGTTTCCTGACGAGCAGGAAGAAGAGTCCGTCCAGTTCGACGGCGGCAAACAGAGCCAAGACGATGCCGAGGTCCGCGTCACCGTGGACTCCGACGATGTTGAAGTCGAGATTGTTGACGATACCCCTCCCCAAGACCGTGGCCGCAAGCCGCTGGAAAAGGACGTCGCCGACCCGACCGAGGACGAGATCGACCAATACTCTGAGGGCGTGAAGAAACGCATCAAGGAGCTGACCCACGCCCGCCACGACGAGCGTCGTGCCAAGGAAGCGCTGGCCCGCGAGAAGGAAGAGCTGGAGAAACTGGCTCGCCACTTCGCCGAAGAGAACCGCAAGCTCAAAGAGTACGTGCAGACGGGCTCCCAGCAGTTCGCAGACTCCCAGACGCAGCTGGCCGAGAGCAAGGTGGAGGAGGCCAAGCGCAAGCTCAAGGCTGCCACCGAGGCTTTCGACACCGACGCGGTGGTCTCAGCCCAAGAAGAACTCCTCGAAGCCAAGCTGCAGTTGCAGTCTGCAAAAAATTTCCGTCCCCCTGCTTTACAGACGGAAGAAAAAGAGGTACAAATCCCGCAACAGGAAACCAGACCTTCTCTTGACGAGAAAACCCTCCGCTGGCAGGCAAAGAACCAGTGGTTTGGTGCACCGGGACACGAGGATATGACCAGCTTCGCTTTGGGGCTGCATCAGAAGCTCGTAAATTCGGGGGTAGACCCCCGCTCCGACGATTACTTCGAGCAAATTGACGCTCGCATGAAGTCCACGTTCCGCGATTTCTTCGGGACTGAAGACAAGCCGACATCCGGCGCTGGCTCCAAGAGGCCTACGACGGTGGTGGCACCGGCGACTCGTTCGACCGGAGCCAAAAAAATCCAACTGACGCCGCGCCAGATGGCGCTGGCACAGAAATTTGGACTCACCCCCCAGCAATACGCTGAACAAGTAGCTCGATTGGAGAAAGCAAATGGCTGAAAATACCCGGACCCCTCGTGACGTGGTGTCACGCGAAAAATCTGTACGTTCTGTTTACGTGCCTCCCAGTGCACTGCCAGACCCGACCCCTGAACCCGGTTACGTGTACCGTTGGATTGCCACGCATGTGATGGGCGAAGCCCAAAACATCAACGTGTCCAACAAGATGCGTGAAGGTTGGGAGCCGGTGAAGGCTGTGGACCACCCTGAGCTGATGCTGCAGGGCAACGAAAAGACCGGCAACGTCGAGATCGGCGGCCTCATGCTCTGCAAGATGCCTCGTGAACTCGCACAGTCCCGGGATGAGTACTATGCCAAGCAAGCTCGTGCCCAGATGGAGTCCGTGGACAACAACTTCATGCGAAACAACGATCCCCGTATGCCGCTGTTTGCCGACCGCAAGTCGACCAGCTCACGCGGGGGCTTTGGTTCAGGTTCAAAGTAACAAGGAGTCTTTAAATGTCGATGACAAACTCTCCCTACGGCCTACGTGCCGTGAACCGTAACGACGGCCTTCCCTACGCCGGCGCTACGAGCCAGTTCCTGATTGATCCCGCAGGTCTGGCATCCAACCTCTTCAACGGTCAAGTCGTTCTAATCAATGCCAACGGCTACATCGCTCTGGCGACCGCTACTGGCGAAGACCTGACGACCAACAACCTCGGCGGCAGCGGTCTCGGCGCTTGGGGTGTGTTCGTTGGCTGCTCGTACATCAACGCTCAAGGTCAGCAGATTTACTCTCAGTACTACCCCTCCGGCACCACCGGCGTGGTGACTGCGTATGTGATCACCGACCCGAACGTGACGTTCGCTGCCCAGCTGGACGGTCAAGTCACCCAAGCCGCTCTCGGCGCCAACACCTTCTTCGCAGCTGCTCAGAGCTCCAGCACCGGTTCTACCCGGACTGGCAACTCCACCAGCGCTCTGGAGTCGACTGTTGTCACCACGGCTGCCGCCTTCAAGATCGTCGGTTTTGCTTCCCCGCTGACCGATACCTTCACTGAAGTGCTGGTCAAGTTCAACCCCGGCGCTCACGCCTACACCAACGCCGTCGGCATCTAAGGAGTAATGCAAAATGGCTATTTCTCGTGCCCAACTACTGAAAGAACTCCTGCCCGGCCTCAATGCCCTGTTCGGCATGGAGTACGCCCGTTACGGCGAAGAGCACAAGGAAATCTACGAGACCGAGAAATCGGAGCGTAGCTTTGAAGAGGAAACGAAGCTGTCTGGCTTCGGTGCCGCTCCGGTCAAGAACGAAGGTTCTGCGATCGCCTATGACAACGCTCAGGAAGCTTTCACCGCTCGCTACACCCACGAGACCATCGCTCTGGGTTTCTCGATCACCGAGGAAGCTGTGGAAGACAACCTGTACGACAGCCTGTCTGCTCGTTACACCAAGGCTCTGGCCCGCGCCATGGCCTACACCAAGCAGGTGAAAGCTGCCTCCGTTCTGAACAACGGTTTCAGCCAGAACTACCTTGGCGGTGACGGCGTGTCCCTGTTCGGCGTGAACAGCTCTGGTACCCGCGTTGGCCACCCGCTGGTTGGCGGCGGCCAGAACTACAACAGCCCGGTGACTGGTGTCGATCTGAACGAAACTTCGCTGGAAAACGCCGTGATTCAGATCGCTGCGTGGACCGACGAACGTGGTCTGCTGATCGCTGCCAAGCCTCGCAAGCTGGTTGTTCCTCCGAGCCTGATGTTCGTTGCCAAGCGTCTGCTGGACACCGAACTGCGCGTGGCTACTGCCGACAACGACATCAACGCGTTGAAGCAGCTGGGTTCCATCCCCGAAGGCTACACCGTCAACCACTTCTTGACCGACAGCAACGCTTGGTTCCTGACCACAGACGTGCCCAACGGTCTGAAGCACTTCGAGCGTGTGGCTCTGTCCACTTCAATGGATGGCGATTTCGATACCGGAAACGTCCGTTACAAGGCTCGTGAGCGTTATTCCTTTGGTTGGAGTGACCCGCTTGGCATGTGGGGCTCCGCAGGCGCCTAAAAGTAAGCCTCCGGGCATACTTGGACAGGGGGCTTCGGCCCCCTTTCTTTTGGTGTATAATTTCCTGTGTCAAAACAGGAGAAACGATGGACACCACAAATCTGCCCAAGACCCGCGCCGAAGCCAAGGCACAGGGTGCCAAGTACTATTTCACCGGCGAGCCGTGCAAGCACGGGCACATCGCCCCACGCAAGACCAAGGGTGCGTGCGTCGAGTGCCTCAAGCTGGAGTGGGAGCGCGGCAACCAGACCCGGGCGGAGTACTTCCGCGCTTACAACGAGTCCGAAGCTGGGCAGAAGGCAAAGCGGGAGTACTACGCCCGCAACAAGGATGCCGTCATTGCGAGAGCGCAAGGGCGGCCGGATGAGGACAAACGCCGCTACAAGAAGAATCACAAGGTGGCCAACCCAGACCTGTACAAAGAGTTGGTCAGCCTGCGCCGACGCCGATTCCGGCAGGCTACGCCGAAGTGGTTGACTGCGGAGGACAAGCTGGAGATCAGGCTGAAGTACCGACTTGCTATCGAGCTGAGCCGCCGGACTGGTGTGCGGCATGCGGTAGATCACATCGTGCCCCTCGCGGGAGCAGAGGTGTGCGGACTGCACGTGCCATGGAATTTGGAAGTGCTCACTCAAGAAGAGAATTTGAAAAAGTACAACCGACTTGTTGACGCCCCCACACCCACCTGATATATTGCACCCAACCCGGGGTCATCCGGTGTTGCTGACGGTCCCGGCCGACGACATGCAGACAGCGACACCCCAACTTGCATGTGAGGAATTCCATGGCACGCACTACCTTCTCCGGTCCCGTCGTTTCGCAAAACGGCTTCATTTCTGGCACCGGCTCCGCCACCATCACCAAAGTTCTGACCGCCACCGCGACCCTGAACTTCCCCTCGATCAGCGCTGTTTCGCAGGCCGATCTGACCATCACCGTGACCGGCGCTGCCGTGGGTGACGAAGTCATGATGTCGCTGCCCGCTTCGCCTGCTGCCGGTCTGGTGTTCAACGCTTTTGTTTCGGCTGCTGACACCGTCACCATCCGCGCATCGAACATCACTGCCAGCCCGGTTGACGCAGCTTCGGCTTCGTACGGCGTGATCGTCATCGCTGCGGCCTGATAGGAGCCCGACATGGGTATGCAAACTGACATCAGAGCCGCGTCGCTGGCTGCGTCAGGCACCGCGTTCGATCAGCGTACCCGTGTTCGTGGCGCGTTGATTGAGCCCGGTAGCTCTGCGGGCAGTGTCGTCTTCAAAGACGGCGGCTCCAGCGGCACCACGATCATGACGATCAACACATCCGCCAACGGCGAAACCTTTTCCATGGTCGTTCCTGCGGACGGCATCCTGTTTGAAACGGATGTCTACGTGGCGCTGACCAACGCAAAAGTAACGGTGTTTTATGCCTAAGACCGCAGCATGGCAGCGCAAGGAAGGCAAGAATCCCAAGGGCGGTTTGAACGCCAAGGGCCGGGCCTCCTACAACAAGGCGAACCCGGGCAAGCCCGGGTTGAAAGCTCCTCAACCCGAGGGCGGCAAACGCCGCGACTCTTTCTGCGCTCGTATGGAGGGCATGAAGAAGAAGCTGACCAGCGCGAAAACGGCAAAAGACCCGAACAGCCGGATCAACAAGAGCCTACGGGCTTGGAACTGCTGATATGGAGATGATGCTGTGGAACGCCTTGCTGACTACATTCATCGGGTTGCTTGGTTGGAATCTGAAGGAAAAGTCAGCGGAACTTGGCCGAATCACGATTCTGCTCAACAGGACGCGGGAAGAGATTGCCCGGGACAACGTGACGCAGGCGGAAGTGGACAAGATAGTTGCGCACATCGACAACCGGTTCGACAAGCTGAGCGACAAGCTTGACGCGTTCATCCGGGAGTCACGAAGTGCCCTCTAAGTCGAAAGAGCAGCGCAACTTCATGGCGGCCGTGGCCCACAGCCCGGCGTTTGCCAAGAAGGTAGGGGTCCCACAGTCGGTGGGCAAAGAGTTCAACCAAGCGGACAAGGGCCGCAAATTTGCAAAAGGTGGCGATATGAAAGAGTCCAAAGCAATGGTGAAAAAAGAGATCGGCTTCATGAAGAAGGCCGGTGCTCCCAAGTCCATGATCAAGCACGAGATGGCTGAAGCCAAAGGCTACAAGAAGGGCGGCATCGCTTCTTCTCTGAAAGCCCACGCTGCTGCTCCTGCTTCCAAAGCCCACGCGGGCATGAAGTCCGGTGGTGTGACCCGTGCTGATGGTGTTGTGTCCAAGGGCCACACCAAGGGCAAGATGGTTGCCATGGCCTACGGCGGCAAGACCTGCAAGTAACATGATGCCCAGCCGTGGCATGGGGGCCGTAAACCCCAGCAAGATGCCCAAGGCCAAGACGGTTGTCCGCAAGGACAACCCGAACGACGTGACCATGTACGCCAAAGGCGGCAGCACGTCCAAGGTCAACGCGGCGGGCAACTACACCAAGCCGGGCATGCGCAAGTCGCTGTTCGAGTCCATCAAGTCTCGGGCGGTGCAGGGCACAGCAGCAGGTCAGTGGTCTGCGCGTAAGGCGCAGCTGCTGGCCAAGCAGTACAAAGCCAAGGGCGGCGGGTACAAGGGATGAAGCAGCCGCAGCAATCGCTCAAGGACTGGACCGCCCAGAAGTGGCGGACCAAGTCTGGCAAACCGTCTTCCAAGACGGGGGAGCGGTATCTGCCCGAGGCGGCCATCAAGTCGCTTTCGCCATCCGAGTATGCAGCCACAACCCGTGCCAAGCGGGCTGGCAAGAAGGCAGGTAAACAGTTCGTGGCGCAGCCCAAGGGCATCGCCAAGAAAACAGCGAGGTTCCGATAATGGCTGAGAAATGGATCAAGGAAGCTATCAAGAAGCCCGGCTCGCTACGCTCCGCGCTTGGTGTGAAGGCCGGGAAAACTATCCCAGCCAAAAAGCTGGCTGCAGCGGCGAAGAAGCCCGGCAAGATGGGACAACGCGCCCGGCTGGCCCAAACCCTCAAGAAAATGAAGTGACATGGCAACCTCCGGCGTAGCAAACTTCAACCCGGACCTCACCGAGATCATCGAGGAGGCGTTCGAGCGCGTCGGTTCCGAAATGCGCACGGGGTATGACCTGCGCACGGCAAGGCGGTCCCTGAACCTCATGTTCGCTGACTGGGCCAACCGGGGCGTGAACATGTTCACGTTCGAGCAGGGCCAGCAGATTCTGACCCCCGGCACAGCCACGTACAACCTGCCGGAAGACACGGTTGACCTGATCGAGCACGTGATCCGCACCGGTGCAGGCAACCAATCCACACAGGCAGACCTGACCATCACCCGGATCAGCGTCTCGACCTACGCCACGATCCCGAACAAACTGTCGCAGGGCCGGCCCATCCAGATTTGGATCGAGCGTCTGAACACCCCGCGTTTCACCGTCTGGCCGGTGCCCGATGACTCCCAGCAATACATTCTGGTGTACTGGCGCATGCGTCGCATCCAGAACGCTGGGGATGGCGTGAACACGATGGACATGCCGTTCCGCTTCCTGCCCTGCATGATTGCCGGGCTGGCCTACTACTTGGCCATGAAGGTCCCGGGTGGGATGGACAGGATTCAGCTCCTCAAGCAGCAGTACGATGAGGCTTGGGAACTCGCCGCAACCGAAGACCGTGAGACGGCGGCCCAGCGGTTCGTGCCCCGCAGGCAGTATCTGGGGAGCGGCACTTAATGGCCAACCGGTTTGCCTCCGGTAAAAATGCGATCGCCATGTGCGATCGCTGTGGGTTTCGGTTCAAACTGACCGAACTCAAGACGGAGATCATCAAGACCAAGCGCTATCAGGCGCTGGTCTGCCCGACCTGCTGGGACCCCGATCAGCCGCAGCTGCAGCTGGGTATGTACCCGGTTGACGACCCGCAGGCGCTGCGCAACCCGCGCAGGGACACGACCTACGTGACGGCCGGTGTGAACGCAGCGGGCAACCTGACCGGTGGCTCGCGGGACATCCAGTGGGGTTGGAACCCTGTTGGCGGTTCGAGATTTTTTGATGACGCCCTGACACCAAACGACTTGGTTTGTCGGACGGAAATTGGTACAGTAACCATTGTCGCGGCATAAGCCGCAAGGAGCCCAAAATGGCATACAAACGCGCAGCTGACGGCATCACCCGCAAGGGCAAGACCGAAGGCAAAAACCTCGGTGATTCTGGCCCTACGCTGGCCACCCAAAAAGGTCCGGGCCCCGGCAACAAGGGCAAGACCAACAGTGACATGCTCAAGCTCGGCCGCAATCTGGCCAAAGTGGCTGCACAAAAGCGAGGCTGATATGGCAACGTACAAAAACCCCCAATACAAACCGCTGGCCCCCGCCGGTACTGCCAACAACAAGCAGTACATGAAGGATGCCAACGTGTCGGTGGCCAACAGCCATAGCAACGACTACAAACCCGCCAAGACCAGCGGTATCAAAATCCGTGGTACTGGCGCTGCCACCAAAGGCGTGATGGCTCGCGGCCCGATGGCTTGAGGTTGGAATGAACTACACCCAGTTGCAAGCCGCGATCTGCGATTACACGCAGAACTTTGATCAGGACTTTGTTGCGAACATTCCGGTGTTCGTGCAGCAGGCCGAGCAGCGCATTTACAACACGGTGCAGTTTCCCTCGCTTCGCAAGAACGTGATGGGCGTCACTACGACCAATAATAAGTACCTGTCCTGCCCGAGCGACTTTTTGGCGGTGTACTCGTTGGCTGTGATTGACCCGGTAACGAATGCGTACGAGTACCTGCTCAACAAGGATGTGAACTTCATCCGGCAGGCGTACCCGAACCCGAACTCGACGGCAATCCCCAAGTATTACGCGCTGTTTGGCCCGTCTACGACCAACGATGCATCGCCCATCATCACTGATGAGCTGTCGTTCATTCTGGGTCCGACCCCCAACGCCGTGTACAACGTCGAGCTGCACTATTACTACTACCCTGAGTCGATCACGGTGGCGGCTGATGGGCGCACTTGGC
>JACCDV010226983.1_pt1 | contig 25275 bp, 23 predicted proteins | sample 7446131 | NCBI WGS metagenome assembly JACCDV01 (sample SAMN15323448, study PRJNA562643) | freshwater metagenome | isolation source: river surface water | place: USA:Blue River Watershed | collected 2017-08-17
CTGAAGGAGATTTACCTCCTAAACCTCGCATCAAATCGCCACTTGGATGTTCGATTTTGATGACTTCTGCACCGTATTGGCTCAAGCGCCAGGTAGCAACGGGGCCTACAACCACCGAGGTCAAATCTAGTATTTTTATCCCTTTGAGTGCTTCAAACATGGCATTATGCGTTTATACGGGCTTCGATAGAAACGGCTAAAGCGTGTTGTACATTACAAATCTTAACCTCCCAGTTTTGTGCGTCCACTGGACTTGCTAAAAGGGTCAGTTCATCGTCACAGAAAAGTGGCGCGCTGTGTTTCGCTTGGAACCCCGCTAGTTGTAACCCGCATTGCGTACGTAAAAACTCCGTAACATATAAGGTGGCAAGCCCTCCGTTGACCAATAAATTCGGATAGCCTTCTACCTCTTGCGTGTACGTACGATCGAGGTGGATTTTGTGGGAATTAAAGCCCAAAGCAGAGTACTGAAATAATTGTAATTCGTCCGGTGTCAATGATTTTATGGCCTGCGCTTCTTGACTTATTGCTGTACCTGTGGGAAGAACAGGTTTACCATGACTAGCTTCCAACAAGATGAAGGTTTGAACTTCCTTGAGCAGCAGTTCGGATTTCATATTACGTAACTCGTGCTGAATTTTGACAAAAGCCATACGTCCCGCAGCACTTTCTTTTTCTGCTATGGAAGCTACGAAACTGGTGCGTTCCAGTGTTTCACCAATGCGAATATCTCCCAAGAACTCAACTGCCCGCCCCCCTAATACCAAACGTGGCAGACCTAAATCTGGGATCGGAACCCCAAAACCCGGAAAGCCGTCTGAACGGATTTCAGATCGAGGTACATTACCAGATAAAAGGAAAAAATGCCAACCCCGTGGCAATAAATCGCCTTTTAAGAAATCAGATGGTACCAAGTTAAGCATGGAAGCAACTTTCCTTACAGCGGAAAGGCCGCATACTTCTTCTGAGATGATTCGTTCGTTATGTTCCATATAAGGCACGTTGAGCACGATTTTAAAATAATGTGCCCCAAATTTATACTATATTTTTTATATATAAAATTCTAATTTTATATTTGCAAAAAATACAAATGTAATTCCTATGAATTTTAAATACCACCACATGAATTTGTGCACGGAAAATGTAGCACGAACATCGGAGTTTTATCAGTCGGTTTTCAACTTATCTCGTCTTCAGGATGAAGAACATAGTTTAGTGGGCGAGGATACGGAGGAGCGCTTTGATGGGGTTGTTGATTTTTTAACAGACGGCGAAGTAGAATTTCATATCACGAAAAAGGATGTAAATTTAGGCTTTGAAATGAAGCACTTTATTAATCCTTTAGAACGCGGTCACTTTTGTTTTCGCACAGATGATATCGAAGGCTTCAAGAAAAGATTAGAAGAAAAAGGGATCCCCTATGCTGATTATGGCAAGTGGGCTCTAGCCGGCTGGTATCAAATATTTTTCCATGATCCCGATGGCAACATTATTGAAGTCCACCAAATCGGAATGTAAACTCCATGAAAAACGAAGTAAGTGAGAAAAGTAGTAACGGTTATTCTGCGCCAGCTTTAGACAAAGGGCTCGATATATTAGAGCTTTTGTCAAAGAGCGAGGCGGGTTTAAGTCAGCAAGAAATTGCGGCAAATCTCGGGCGGAATCTAAACGAAATCTACCGGATGTTGACCTGTTTGGTGGCGCGAAATTACATTTCGAATCAATCAAACAAGTACGCACTTACTTCGAAATTATTTCAATTATCGCATTTTCATCCGCCTACCTACCGCTTGTTAAGTGAATCCATTCCGGTGATGGAAAAATTATCTGCGGACACGCTATTCCCCTGCGATTTAAGGGTGTATAATACGGGAGTCCAAACCGTAATCGCCGCCATTCAACCTCCGAACGGTGTCGGATTCATGACTCGGGTTGGAGCCGAATTGAAAGTGGGCCCTTCCGCCTCTGGATATGTTTTGGTGGCTTTACAAGATCCAGCTATTCGTACGATGCGGATGGAGGAAAGTTTAGCCGACGAATCGCCAGAGCGCGTTAAAAACTTTAAAAAAGAAATAGAAAAGGTTTTGAAGCAAGGTTATGCCTCGATTAAAAGCAATCAGTATGCGGGTCTGCAAGCGATTTCCTATCCTATTTTTGACCAACACGCTAACGCGATTGCCGCGCTGACGGTTCCTATGCTTGCTCGCATCGATGATGAATCGCAAATGGGTATAGACGCTGTTCGGGAGAAGCTTGCGGAGGCATCATTATTAATTTCGAACCGAATTTCGTTAAATCTCTAAACGATGAAAAACCTGCCCAACGTACTTTATGCGCTCAGTTTGCTTTTGCTTCTGGCGTTTTTTTATCAAGGACTTGGGTCAGCCGGTTTTTTAAATTCAGGCGTATTTCTGTTGGTCTCACTTTTTTGTTTAGTAGTGGTCGGTTTTATCGACCCTCGTTTGAAACAGCATGTTTTCACGCTGTGTCTCGTAGGGGCGGTGGTTTTGGGGATATTTTATCCACAGTATTTCATCCATATAGGCGATTTCAAGTTCTCTTCTCTGATTGTTCCGTTAATTCAGTTGATCATGTTTACGATGGGGACGGAAATGAGCGTGAAGGATTTTGAAGGTGTATTAAAAATGCCAAAAGCGGTGATTATCGGCTTAATAAGCCATTTCACTATTATGCCCTTGGTAGCTGTTACTCTTGCGACCACCTTTGGATTTCCATCTGAAATTGCTGCGGGAATCATCCTCATCGGATCGGTTCCAAGTGGAGTTACCTCAAACGTATTAGCTTTTATTGCAAAAGCCAATGTGCCCTTATCAATTACGATCGGTACGATTTCAACATTGATGGCGCCAGTAATGACCCCTTTGCTCATGAAATTATTGGCTGGGAAATATGTAGAAGTTGACTTCTTAAAAATGATGCTTCACGTATGTGAAATGATCATTTTACCAATCATTTTGGGGCTTGCATTGAATAGATTATTGAAGGCCAAATTGCAGGTGTTGAAGAAAATCATGCCCACCATTTCGATGGTTGGCGTCTTTATGATGCTAGTTGTCATTGTCTCATCTGGCCGTGACGCTTTACTGAAAATAGGGCCTTTTTTGTTTTTAGCATCCATGATTCATCATTCCATCGGTTATTTATTGGGCTATTGGAGTGGCCGATTAGCGGGCTTAAGCGAGCAAACCTGCCGAACCATCTCATTAGAAGTGGGCTTGCAAAATGGAGGCTTATCTTCCGGCATTGCCCTACAAATGGGGAAAATTGCCACCGTTGGCTTGGCTTCAGCCATCTCTGTTCCTTGGATGACCATTTCAGGTTCTTTACTTGCGAATTGGTGGCGCAACCGCCCTACAGATTCACCTTCAAAAGCAGCTTAATATGTCTAAGGAAATACGCCACATCACGGTAATCGGTGCCGGAAATATGGGTCATCAAATTGCCATTTCGGCTGCGATAGCAGGGTTTCAAGTGATTTGTACAGACCAAAATCCAGATGCCTTGCAGCGCGCAAGCGACTTTGCCGACACCTATTTAGCCGGGCGAATAAGCAAAGGACGCATGAGCGAGCAGGAGGTTACTAACACGAAGGCGGGATTGCGTTTTGAAAGGTCTTTGGCTGTAGCCGTACAGCAGGCCGATTTAATTATTGAAGCCATCATCGAAAAACTAGAGGTGAAAAGAGCCTTATTTACTGAATTAGACACCCTTTGTCCACCGCAGACCATTTTAGCCACGAACAGTTCCTATATCGTCAGTTCCCAAATCGCATCGGTCACTAAACGCCCCGATAAGGTGGTCAACATGCACTTTTTCAATCCTGCGCTCGTGATGAATTTAATAGAGATAGTGAAAGGGCCACACGTATCCGCAGAAACTGTAGAACTTTTAGAAGCGGTTTCAATCCAAATGGGAAAGACGCCTATTGTTCTACAAAAAGAGATTTATGGTTTTGTGGTTAACCGTATGTTACAAGCCACTCGGAAGGAAGCATTAAACCTATTGGATTTAGGCGTAGCTTCCGTCGAAGATATTGATCAAGCTGTGATGAAAGGTTTGGGCTACCCGATGGGGCCTTTTCAATTGTTGGATTTGACAGGAATCGATCTAGCCTATCACGTAGGTATGGAAAAATACCAAGCCTCGGGAGATGAAGCAGATAGGCCCTCGCCTACCATTGTGGAGAAATTTGAGAAAGGGGAGTGGGGCAAAAAAGTGGGCAAAGGCTTTTACGATTATTCCTAGTCGGGAAAACAAATAGGATTCCTTCTGCGTTTAACGTCTATGCAAGGCGTTAAGAAACAACATTTACCCTCCAAGACCTGCCCCGTATGCAATCGTCCCTTCGCCTGGCGTAAGAAATGGGAACGGAATTGGGATCAAATTATTTATTGCAGTGAAAAGTGCAGACGTAGCAAATAGATTTACCGACGAGGATATTGACCGAATCATTCAAATGGCTTGGGAGGATCGGACGCCCTTTGAGGCAATTGAATTTCAATTCGGCCTCAAAGAAAAAGAGGTCATCGAATTCATGCGTCTCAATAGCAAGGAATCTAGTTTTCGGATGTGGCGCAAACGGATGTCGGGCCGTGGCACCAAACATTTACAAAAACGGGTTGCCGTAGATCCCCGTTTCAAATGCACGCTGCAACGCAGTATTAGCATGAATAAAATCAGTAAACGCTAGTGAATTTCCCAACTACCCTTGAAGCCGTATTTGAGCGAATCGACCGATTCGATCCTGAGCGTTATGCCCGTTCTCGGAACTTTATCCATGGGGGTGTTTCTTACCTTTCGCCTTATTTATCGCGCGGGTTCATTACGGTCCCTCAAGTTGTTGAGCGATTAAAAGAACGCGGTTTTGGGATCGAACAGGCCGAAAAATTCATCCAAGAATTGGCTTGGCGGGAGTTTTATACCCGAACCTGGTTTCAGAAAGGCGATCAAATTTTTGAAGACATTCGCCACCCACAGGAAGGGGTTTTGCATTCCGGTTTGCCCTCTGCTGTCCTTCATTCCTCGACGGGAATTCAGGCACTTGATAAGCATTTGGCAGCGTTCCCCGAAACCGGTTACCTGCACAATCACCTAAGAATGTACCTGGCAGCTGTTACCTGTAATGTGGGGAAATACCATTGGTCGGCACCTGCATCCTGGCTATACTACCATTTATTGGATGGGGATTTGGCGAGTAACGCCTTGAGTTGGCAATGGTGCGTCGGAACCTTCAGCAATAAACTGTATTATGCCAACCAAGAAAATATCAATAAGTATGCGGGAACGAATCAGGTAGGAACTTTCCTCGACTATTCGTACGAGGATCTGCCCATGCAGTCGGCCCCCGAGGTGTTGAAAGAATACATCAAACTTAAATTGGAATTTATTCCACCCGTGACAAAGCCATTGGAAATAGATCCTGACGTTCCCACATATATTTATACCCACTATACGCTTGACCCGAGCTTCCATGCGGATGAACCCGGGAATCGTATTTTGGTCTTAGAACCGAGTCATTTTGCTAAACATCCGATATCTCCGAAAGTCCTACAATTCACCCTGGATTTGGCGAAAAATATTTCGGGCTTACAGGTTTATTATGGGGAATATGCGGATCTAAATGTTCCTGGAATTTTCCGGGATCATCCGATTAATGCGCATTTTCAAGGGTTAAGGGAAGAACATCCGACTTTGGTTCCGGGCCTTGTAGGGGAGTTTGCGAGTTTCTTCTCCTATTGGAATAAATTAAGTAAAAAGCTTCGTTAAAAATGTTTCCGCGTTGCTTAGGTGGGCCGACTTTTTTTCCTCAGGCATCTTATCCCAGGTACTAATTAGCATCGCCCAGCGGGGATTCTTTCGGAATGTCTCCCTTTGCTTATCCAAGAAGCGCCAGAAAAGGCCATCCCAAATTTCCTGCCATTCTCCTTTCGGGTAATCACTCATTTTTAGGATGTAATTCGAGCCGCAGATATAGGGTTTCGTGGTCATCAAGCCACCGTCACTGAATTGCGACATGCCATAAATATTAGGCACCATCACCCAATCATAGGCATCGATGTACATTTCCATGAACCAACGATAGACGGCATCCGGTTTGATTTCGCACAATAACATAAAATTTCCGAGCACCATTAGGCGTTCGATGTGGTGATTGTAACCCGTTTTTAGGAGTTTTTGAATGGTTTGATCGATGGGTGCTAGGCCCGTGGTTCCGTCATAAAAGGCCTTGGGCATTTCGTGGGTAAAATTCCAGTAATTTGTCGTGCGCTGCTGAACCCCAATCTTGCGGTATAGTAACTGAACGAATTCACGCCAGCCGAGCACCTGACGAATAAAGCCCTCCACACTATTCAATGGCCCGCCGGATGTGGCTACCCGTTCGATGACCTTGGCCGGATTGAGCAAACCCGCATTAATTAGGGGACTTAAAATGCTGTGGAAAAGGGTTTTTTCGTGTGCTTTGATGGCATCTTCGTAATCGCCGAATAGATGCATGCGTTCCCGTAGGAATAAGTCTAAGGCCGACTGTGCATCGATATGTGTAACCGGGTAATAAGCGCCCGAAAAGGGCAGGTCGCAAGTCCCTGGATTATTCGGAAAGTGACGCTCTACATATTCAATGGCTTCTCGAATGTATTCATTGGGTTCTTGGATCGGGAAAGGTGCCGGGATAAAGGTGTTTTTCGGAATCTTCTTCCGGTTTTCGGTGTCGTAGGTCCATTGCCCACCCAGCGGCTTACCGTCGTCCTCCAATAAGATGCCGCGGTCTTTTCGCTGTTGCGTATAAAAGGCCGTTTGAAAATAGGGCTTTCGGGTACCGAGTAACGCCGTGTCGGTATTGAGAAAATTTGGGCTCGGTAATAGATGCACGGCGGCTTTCCGACGAAGCCGTCGTGCCAACAGGTAATCATTTGGGTCAAATAGCGCTACTTCACCTGAAAGGGAGGCCGCTAAAACAAGTTCTGAGGAACGTGGATCTTGGGATTCAATGTATTCGACGTTCTTTCCTGCGGCCCGGAGCCGGTCGGCAAAGGCCCGCATACTCGCCCGGTGAAAGAGCAGTTTTTGCTTGTGGAAGGCGTATTGTTTGAAGAATAAATTCGATTCAACTACATAGAAGATATCCGCCACTTGCTCGAGCGTCTCTTCAAATAACTGATGGGGAAAGATTAAAAATGCACTCATGTGTTCGGATTATTCACGTGTTTTTCGAGGATTCGCGCCCCCTCTTGTCGGGCCTTTTTTGTCTTCCGCAATCCCCAAACTTGATCGGAAGCGGTTTTGCGCGTTGCTTCTAAATCGACAACGGGTGCAGGGTAATCCACGCCTATTTTTACGCCATAAAGCGTCTGTTCCATATCACTTAGTTTCCAGGGTTCGTGGATTAGGGTCGCAGGTACTTGTGCGAGTTCGGGTACCCATTTTTTGATGAACACCCCGTCGGGGTCATGCGCATACGAATTCTTAATGGGATTATAGATTCGGATGGTATTTATGCCCGTTAGTCCGGCCTGCATCTGAATTTGTGGGTAATGAATGCCGGGTTCATAATCCAGAAATTGTTTGGCCAAGTGAATCGCTGCATCTCGCCAATCCTGCCAAAGATTAAAGACAAAAAACGAAACGACCATGGCCCGCATCCGGAAATTCAAGTAACCCGTCGACGCGACACAGCGCATGCAGGCATCGACCAAAGGCACTCCGGTTTTACCTGTCTTCCAGGCTTGAATCAAGGCAGGGTCTGGGGATTTTTGGATACTTTGGTAGGCTTTGTTGACCGGTTCAAATTCCATCCGACATTCATCTTCGAATTTCTGCATGAAATGGCTTTGCCAATGCAGGCGGGAAATGAAGTTTTGCAAGGAGCGTTTATTTTTCGCCTTGGGATAATGCTGCAGGGTATAGGTATAAGCCATACGCATGCTGATGTTACCGTAGGCAAGGTAGGGGGAGATCCGACTGCAGGCTTTCCGACTCGCCTCCGGTTTACTGATGGAGGAGCTATATCCCGGATGCCGTGTTTCGATGAAACTTTTCATGTATTTCCAGCCCCAATATTCGCCGCCCTCTTGAAAAACGGGATTTCGGGTTTTGATGGATACCGGTAATTCGGGACCTTTCAAGCTGTTATAAAAATCTGCAGATAGATGAGCTAAATTCCAATTGTCTTCGCGCTGAAAATAGGGTTCATAGCGCATCGTATTTTCCCAGCGTTGCTGCCAAGTTTTGCGGGATTTGAGTCGGCGGATGACACCATTCGTTGGCGTTTCATTCCAAACGATTCCATTTTTTTGGCAGAAATCCTGCATGTGTAAATCCCGCTGATAACTGATCGAATTCCCGATTTCCTGATGAGAAAAGATTTGTTGGATGTCGTAGGTTTTGATTAGCGCTTCCATCACAGGCTGCACCTCTGCATGGAAAAGGTAAATCTGACCATTTCGATCTTCCAAACGGCCTTGCATTTCCATGAGCGATTCATGGACAAATCGCCAATGCCGCAAATCGCTGTCGGCCGATTCCATCATCGAAGGCTCAAAAAAGTAGACCAATAACACGGGGATATCGGTCGACAAAGCCCGAAACAAGGGTTCGTGATCCGTGAAGCGGAGGTCGCGTTTGAACCAGACGATATGGATGGGAGATTTGGGCATACCTACTAAACTTTAAAATCTTGGGGATGTTTTAAAAAATAAAAGTGTAGTTTTGCTGCGTTTTAATTCCTAATGTATCAAAATGAAACAATATCTGTTCGCCGCCTTATTATGTTTTGTCACCTTCCTTTCAAATGCTCAAACGGGTAGTATCGAAATGAGTTCGGGGGGATTCTCTTTTATCCCTGCGTTTACCTCGAAGGAACCGAATATCATCATCAATGCGAGCACGAATCCAAAGAAGCGCCTAACAGGTTCTTTGATGTATATGATGCGTATGAAGAGTATGACGCCCACGACGGTGGCGCTCTTTACCCGCTATCGATTTATCGATCGTAAGTTTAAGGCGATTGTGGGGATCCATATTCCGGCATTTCAAATGACGGAGGAATACAAGGTGACGAGTTTCTTTGGTCGGGAATTAACGATGATTTATCCGCTGAACGACAAGTGGAACATTGGGTCATTTATTCTCAATGGAAATGCGCGCAATACAGATTTTAAAGTGACGCTGATTTCTGGGAACACGAATTATCATTATAAAAAGTGGAGTCTACTGACCCAGGGATATTATTTAAGTGTGGGGGATTTGACGGGCGTTGCCGAGACCATTACCTATGACTTGAATAAACATTTTCAAGCGAAGGCTTTCGGGAATTATACCCTGACGGATGGGCAGGCCATCGCGACGGTGGGTTTAAATTATAAGTTATAGGAATTTGTTTGGGGCCGGAAGTACTTTTGGTTGGGTGCAATATAAAAAACCGTATCAACAAAATAGAGCATCCCATTTTGGGTAAGCACGTTCTCATCGTGTAAATCTTCCAAAATGAGCCCTAATTCTTCATTGTAGTAATCATGATTTTTGGTGTTACGAAAACCGTTATACTCCAAAAATGATTTGACTAGATTTAAATCAGTTTGTTCTGTTGCTTTTACAAAGGCTTGTTCTACAACGGCATATACTACGTTTTTGTCCTTGTAGAACCCCAATAATCGATAAGCTGTATCTGGGAAAAACAAATTATTGAGCAGCAGATTGTGCAAATAATCTATCCAAGATGCGTAATAAACAGCATCATTCAACTTCAAAACAGTTGACCCGTCCTTTAAGTAAACCTTTTGTTCAGCGCCTTGCGAAACGTAATTTTCGACATTTATGGGTGATACCCAAAGGTTGTTTTGGTCGGCAAATTCAATTAGGCGCTTTGTTTCTTGTTGCTTGATTTGCTTGTATTCTTGAGCCAAAGTGCCTGAGCCTTGGCTTCTTTTAAGGTAACTACAGGTTGTTTGGATAAGATGGTGGTACTTAACTTGGCTCTCTCCTGAAAGGATATATTGTATTTCATCTTTCATGTAGTTTAGGGTATTACAAAGGTAGGAAAATTAAGCATCCCATTTATGAGATGCTTAATACCTCCTAAATTACCGAGTCTCCCCAAACATTCAAATCAGCTTGTTGATAATCTTAATAACTCAATCCTTGTCCGAAGGCAAACAGGCCATAGCCCGGTCCTTCCATGTGGCCAGGAACGTCGGATTTATTATTCTCCACGGCGGCTTGACTTACCGGAGTCGTGAATGGCATTTTCCCAGTCGGGTTATACGCTCCGCTCACAATATCCAATAATGCCTCCGGTGTTGTTCCAAAAGTCGCAATGACCGATTTTGCTTTTCCCTTGTCGATCTCCTCAATCACCCATGGGTTCGTGTAATTGATTGCCACGATCGTTGGCTTGGCATTCAAGATTTCATTCACATGATTTACATCGATGCGATTCGCCGATAAATTCAAATCGATTTTCGAACCTTGTGAGCTAAACAATCCGCCTGCGGAAGGAACCAACCATAATAAAATCACATCAGCTTCCTCCTTCGTAGAGACAAACTCCAAGCCTGGGTAATTGGGCTTGATTACTTTCACCGCTTCTCCGCCATTGCGTCCTGGTTGTGAATAGGTCTCAAAATATACCTTCGTTTTTTTCGCCAAAGGCAAACGCTTGTCATCGTTGCGCAATAGCACAATCGATTTGCGCAAGGCTAATTCCGCCGCCGCAACCGCGTCTTTATTTCCTACGATTTTCTTTGCCTCTTCCACATCCACATACGGATTTTCGAATAAGCCTAACTCGAATTTTTCAGTCAATAATTTCGCAACCGATTGGTTGATTCGCTCCTCGCTCACCAATCCTTTCTTCACCACTTGAATCAAGGTCGTTGGATCCGCTGCACCCGAGAAAATATCCACACCCGCATTCAAAGCTTTTTGGTAACGCTCCTCAATGCTCAAGTTTTCCACGCCCCAAGGCATCATTTCAATGGGGCCCGTATCTGAGTTGATGATACCCTTGAAGCCTAACTTCGCTTGTAATAAATCACCGATCATCGCCTTGTTGAACGAGAATCCAACCTGTTCAAATTCCTTTCCTTTCGGAGCCGAATAATAGGGCATGATGGCTGAGGTTCCTGCTGCAATAGCTGCCTGGAATGGCTTCACATGGTAGTCGAACATGCCCCCTGGATAGTGCGCAAATTTACCCCAGTCGAAGTGTGAATCTTGTCCTCCTTCTTGTGGGCCACCGCCTGGGAAGTGTTTGGTGGTCATGGCGACCGACTTATTCGATAATTTGTTTCCTTGGAAACCTAATACGATTTGGGTAATCATTTTGGATGCCAAATCGGCATCTTCGCCGAAGGTTCCTTCCACACGGCCCCAACGAGGTTCTGTGGCCAGATCCGCCATGTACATATAGCCCTTGCGTAAACCTACCGCACGCCATTCGCTTGCTGCCGTTTCCGCAAATTTGCGCGTTAAATCGAAATCACGCATTGCTGCTAAACCTAATTCACCCGGCCATTTCGAGAAGGATGTTAACCCCACGCTTAAACCCACTGAGGCATCCGTCGTCACGTGATTACGTGGGTTGGACGCTACGATTGCGGGAATACCCAAGCGTGTGCTTTCGCAAAGCGCTTGTAAATTATTTGACCAGCTCGCTAAAATCGCGGGTTCCGCATTGGCACGAAGGATAAAATGACGTAAGTGAAATTGCGTCACACCTTTGGTGGTGCCGGCTGCCGACATGTTCGGTGCTCCCAGCGGTTTGCGGGTGAACATATTTGTGTTTTGCACCAAATCCTCCTCATTAAATCCATCAGTGATGGTGGTTTTCGGTCCACCTCCTTGTACGCCATTGGCGAAGACGTTGTCGCCACCCATGCGGGTTGTGCTGATCAACATGAATCCCAATTTTTCCTCGAGGGTCATTTGGGAGACCAAGTCTTTGACACGTACGGAAGTTGGCAAACGCCAATCTTCATATTGATCCAATTTATTATTCTTGTTTAAATCCTTAAAGGATAATTTCCCGATACGTAAGGTAGGCGATTTCATCGCCACTAACACCGGTTGTGTTTGGGCAAATAGGTTGCCTGATGCGAAAAGCAAGGCTAAGAGGATACGTGATTTCATAGGATTTTTCTTTCTTTGTATAGGAAAGTAATTCCGTACGCAATTCTAATCATATGAAAGACCCGAATGTAGATGAATTTATGCAAAGTGCCGACAAGTGGCAGAAAGAGATGATTTACTTGCGTAGCATTTTGTTGGATTGTTTATTAATTGAAACCTACAAATGGCGTATGCCCATTTACATGTCCGGTTCCAAAAATGTCCTTGGAATTACGCCCCTAAAGGATCATTGTGCGCTGAATTTTTTCAAAGGAGCCTTATTGCAAGACGAAGAAAATTTGTTACTCAAACCTGGCGAACACACGCAGCTGGGTCGTTGGATGAAATTCGATTCTTTCAGCGATATACAAGCCAAAGAAGACTTGATTAAAGCCTATGTGATTGAGGCGATTGAGGTAGAAAAATTAGGTATTACACTTGAGAAACCTGCGGAGATTCCTTATCCGGAAGAGCTAAAAGAAATTTTTAAAGCGAAGCCTAGCTTAAAGCAGGCTTTCGAAAAACTGACTCCGGGTCGCCAAAGAGCGTATCTTCGCTTCTTCACCGATGGGAAACAATCCGAAACACGGAAGTTGCGAATCGAAAAAAATGAAAAATATATCCTAAAAGGAATTGGTATCACCGATTGCATTTGTGGCTTGACAAAACGGAAGCCGAGTTGCGATGGATCGCACAAAGCCATCGAGAATTTTAAAAGATGACGTAAACAAGTCAGGTATCTGACGTTTGTTGATAGGTAATTTAAGCCCAACTTTGCCCCATGAATTTTGGAGAACAATTAAAGGAAATCCGTACCTCGAAGGGACTCACGCAGAATGAACTTTCTGAAAAAAGTGGTGTCGCACTTCGGACCGTGCAGCGCATGGAGCGTAATGAGGTGAAACCGAGTCTGTATTCAATGAATGCAATTGGCGAGGTACTTGGGGTCAACTTACCTTTGTTGTATGCTCCGGATGACGAAACCGAAAAAAGAAATATCATGGAAAGTACAGACCAACAATTGTGGGCGCTCGCGAAAAGACGGGCCAAATTTAAAAGAGGAATTAGTGCCTATTCCTTAGTCATTCCGTTTTTGTGGATAATCTGGTATTTATCAACACCGCAAGAATTTCGCTTTAACCATATACCTTGGCCGATTTGGCCGATGTTAGGCTGGGGTTTGGGATTAGGCATCCAATATGTCTATGCCTATGTCATCGAGGTAGGATCCTTGGAACAACAGGAATACGACAAGCTAAAAGGTCAAAAATAAAAAAGCCAGCCGCAATTTGCGGCTGGCTTTTTTCAAACCTCAAACAACCCTATTTAAATGTTACATCGAAACGGTCAAGGTTCATCACTTTAGTCCATGCGGCGACGAAATCTTTCACAAACTTGGTTTGTGCATCCTTCGTTGCATAGACTTCCGCTAATGCACGTAATTCTGAATTCGAACCGAAAATCAAATCGGCACGTGTCGCAGTTGCAACCACTTCACCTTTTTCATTTTTACCTACATATTGTTCCTTCGCTTCGTCTGTTGGCTTCCAGGTAGTTCCCATCTCCAACAAGTTCACAAAGAAGTCATTGGTCAAGGCATCTTTCTTGGTGGTAAACACACCGTGTTTTGAACCATTGTAATTTGTATTCAACACACGCATTCCACCTGTCAATACGGTCATTTCTGGCGCAGTTAATGTCAACAATTGGGCTTTATCTACGAAGATTTCCTCTGTTGAAATCGTGTAGCGTGCCTTCGTATAGTTACGGAATCCATCGCCCATGGGTTCCAATAGGTTGAATGATGCTACATCTGTTTGCTCTTGGGAAGCATCCATACGACCTGGGGTAAATGGAACCGTTGTTTTCACACCCGCATTCGCTGCCGCTTTTTCAACTGCCGCTGATCCACCCAATACGATTAAGTCTGCGATAGAGATCTTTTTCTTACCAGATTTGGCATTAAAATCTTTCTGAATCTTTTCATAAACAGCTAACACTTTCTCTAATTGCTTCGGATTATTAACTTCCCAATTACGTTGTGGCAGTAAGCGAATACGCGCACCATTCGCACCACCGCGGCGATCTGAGTGACGGTAAGTCGAAGCCGAAGCCCAAGCCGTCGAAACTAATTCGCTGATTGATAAACCAGCGTTTAAAATGGTCGTTTTCAAAGCCGCTACGTCTTGCGCGTTCACTACTTCGTGATTCAATGCAGGAATTGGGTCTTGCCAAATTAATTGCTCTTTCGGTACTTCAGGTCCTAAATACGTCGAGCTCGGACCCATGTCGCGGTGCGTTAATTTGAACCAAGCTTTCGCAAAAGCCTTCGCATACAATTCTGGATTATCTAAGAAGCTACGAGAAATCTTCTCGTAAATCGGATCAGCGCGCAAGGCGATGTCCGTTGTCAACATGGTCGGTTTGTGGAAGGTATTTTTGTCAAAGGCATCTGGGATAATGTTTGCGCTATTTTTCGCAATCCATTGATTTGCTCCCGCTGGGCTCTTCTCCAATGTCCACTCATTGTTAAATAATAAGTGTAAGTATCCGATACCCCATTGCGTAGGCGTCGATGTCCAAGTTACCTCTAACCCTGACGTAATCGCATCTTTTCCTTTTCCTGATTTGTAGGTACTCTTCCAGCCTAAACCTTGTTCTTCAATTCCTGCTGCCTCTGGATCTGGACCTACGTTCGTCGCCGGACCTGCGCCATGTGTTTTACCGAAAGTGTGACCACCTGCGATCAAGGCTACAGTCTCCTCATCGTTCATTCCCATGCGACCGAATGTCTCACGGATATCTTTCGCTGATGCAACCGGATCTGGCACGCCATTAGGTCCTTCTGGGTTTACATAGATCAAGCCCATTTGAACAGCTGCTAATGGAGTTTCTAATTTGCGATCACCTGAGTAACGGTTTTTATCGTCTAACCATTTCTTCTCAGAACCCCAATACACATTTTCTTCTGGCTCCCAAACGTCTGTACGTCCACCTGCAAAACCAAAGGTTTTAAAGCCCATTTGCTCAAGCGATACGTTTCCTGTTAAGACCATTAAATCAGCCCAAGAAATCTTATCGCCGTATTTTTGTTTGATTGGCCATAACAAACGACGTGCCTTATCCAGGTTTGTATTATCTGGCCATGAGTTTAATGGAGAGAAGCGCTGTTGGCCCGCGCGCGCACCGCCACGTCCATCACCTGAACGATATGTTCCTGCACTATGCCAAGCCATACGGATAAACAAAGGACCGTAATTACCAAAGTCGGCAGGCCACCAGTCCTGTGATTTTGTTAATACAGCCGCGATGTCTTTTTTCAACGCGAAATAGTCAAGGCTCTTAAATGCCTTAATGTAGTTGAAGTCTGGCCCCATCGGATTCGACTTTTCTGAATTTTGACGAAGGATGCCTACGTTCAATTGGCTAGGCCACCAATCTTTATTTGTCGTGGCATTACGCATTCCTGTGTGAGGATTGATGCCAGCGTGAGGGTTTGTACCCGCTGCGGCATGTGGGTTAGCGCCTGCGGCATGCGGGTTGGCGCCAGCAGCATGCGGATTCGCTCCAGCCGCGGCATGCGGATTTGCGTATTCTTGCGCTTGAACTGCTGTCGCTGCAAAAATCGCACTGATGATGAGTAGTTTTTTCATGATTCTTGATTTTTAGTGGGGTGAATTTAGGCGCAAAATTTTTATAGAGAAAACTGAAATTTTCTATATTTGTCATAGACAAAATCTATATCGGTGAATATACAGCAATTAGAATATATATTGGCAGTTGACCAATTTAAAAGCTTCTCCAAAGCAGCTGATTATTGTCATGTTACGCAGGCCACCTTAAGTGCGATGGTCAAAAAGCTCGAAGAACAGCTTGATATCGTCATTTTTGACCGTAAGGCAAATCCGATTGCGACGACGGAAAATGGGCGGGAAATTTTGATTCATGCCCAACAGGTCGTTGGCCATGCGAATGCTTTGCTCGATGCATCGAAATCGATTCAACATAAACTGGAGGGTCGTGTGAAGATCGGGGTTATCCCGACCATCGCGAGTTCGGTTTTGTCGATTATCATTAAGCCATTAATGGCCAAATACCCACAGGTTGTTTTTGAGATTCAGGAACAAACGACGGCACATTTAAAGCGGAGTTTGCGCGAGGGAAAATTGGACATAGGAATTTTGAGCACGCCGATTGCGAGTTCGGATTTGGAAACGCAGCTGTTGTATTCGGAAGAATTGGTATTGTACGGCCAACTAAAATCGGGCGCTAATCAATTACCCAAATCCGAACTAAAAAATCAACGTATTTTCTTGTTGCAGGAAGGTCACTGTTTGCGCGACCAAGTGATTCAATTGTGTGAGTTGAAGAAGAATCCGGCCTTGCCCACGAATCTGAATTTTGAGTCGAATACCTTTGATACGCTATTGAATTTAGTCGATGATTTTCAGGGCTTGACCGTGCTCCCTAAATTGTATGTATCTCAATTGTCGGAATCCCGGAAAGGGCATGTGATTACACTCACCGACGGCAAATTAGAACGAGAAGTCAGTCTTTGCTTCTACCGTCCTTATGCTAAATGGAACGTGATCAAACATTTGTCGGCCGAAATCAAGCAGCTTGTCCTGCCTCATCTAGGTAGTTAAGATTGTGTTTGTAGGAATAATTTAAGTACTTTATCCCATCTGTTAAACCAACTATGAAAAAGTATCTTGCTTTAGGCCTCATTGGCCTTACTGTTAATCTATTCGCACAAAGTCCGAAGCGACCCAACATCATCTTTATCATGTCGGACGATCATGCCTATCAAGCCATCTCGGCCTATGATCAGCGCTTGATTTCAACACCCAACATCGACCGTATAGCCAAAGCTGGGATACTGTTTACGAATGCTTCTGTCACCAATTCCATCTGCGCGCCGAGTCGGGCGACCATTTTAACCGGCAAGCATTCGCACCTGAATGGGAAGGTGGATAATCACTTTAAGTTCGATACAACCAACATCACCTTTCCGCAAATTCTACAGGCGAATGGCTACCAAACGGCCATGTTTGGAAAGTTGCATTTTGGCAATAGTCCGAAGGGATTTGATCAGTTTAAAATCTTGCCCGACCAAGGGAATTATTATAACCCGGATTTTATCACAAAAAACAATGGGAACATCCAAGTCAAAGGCTATGTGACGGATATCATTACGGACATGACCTTGGATTGGTTAAAAGAGGAGCGATCGCCGGATAAACCCTTTATGTTGATGTATTTACATAAGGCTCCTCATCGTTCTTGGTTGATGGCCGAGCGGCATTTGGAGGAGATGACCCAAAAAAGCTATCCCGAACCCAAGACCTTGTTTGATGATTATGCGGGACGAACAGCACCGGCCAAGGAGGCCGAGATGAATATTTTGACTAGTATGAGTTGGTCCGGCGATAACAAGATTTACCCAGCCGTCATGGATTCCTTGAAGATTCCGGAAATCGGTTTTGATAAGCAACGGTTCAAGGCGGAGATGGGCCGGCTGGATCCCAGTCAAAAGGCGAATTTTGAAAAGGTTTATGACCGCATCAATGCGGAGTTCCAGAAGGCCTATCCAAGTATGGCGGATCAGGATAAGATGCGCTGGAAATTTCAGCGCTACATGCAGGATTACCTTGGAACGATTCGGGCGGTGGATGAGAATGTAGGCCGACTCCTTGATTACCTGGAAGCGAATCATTTGATGGAAAATACGATTATTGTCTATACCTCGGATCAGGGCTTTTACCTAGGGGAGCACGGCTGGTTCGACAAGCGTTTTATCTATGATGAATCTTTTAAGACTCCTTTGATGGTTTCTTGGCCGGGTAAAATCAAACCAGGCCAAAAGTCGGACGCCCTAGTCCAAAACCTCGACTTTGCGCAAACCTTTTTGGATGCGGCGGGTGTGCCGGCACCGAAGGATATGCAAGGCCAAAGCCTTATCCCGCTGATGCTTGGTAAAAGCTGGAATCGCGACGCGGTATATTACCATTATTATGAATACCCTGCGGAGCACATGGTGAATCGGCACTATGCCATCGTGACGAAGAAATATAAGTTGATTCATTATTATTTTTCTGCCGATACGTGGGAGTTAATCGATCGCGAAAAAGATCCTCTGGAATTAAAAAACGTCTATGACGATCCTGCTTATGCATCCATTCGCAAGACTTTACATAGGCAGTTGGAGGCCCTGCGATCAAAGTACAAGGACAGCCAAACGATAAGCGATGGCTACATCGATCGGTTTTTAAATGATGCTTCTGAGGGGAAGGTTTTTGGCGTACCGAAGGCCAAAGCTGCCGAAATGCGCACCAAACGCATGAAATCAAAAAATCAATAATCTGGAAATTTAAAGGGTATGCGCTTGCATTTCTCTTTTTCTATTTTAACTTTGCAACACAAAGTACTTTTTATTATGGAAAAACACGAAGAGCAATTAAAGGCTATACAAGAGATGCGGAACTTGATGGATCAGGCATCTCGATTTAAATCGATTAGTGGATTGGCGGGAATTTTGGCAGGAATTTTATCTTTTAGCAGCGTCGCTTTGGCCCATGGACTAACAGGAATTTCGCCTTTTGAGGCCCATGCCTTGGATCGCATTTGGCAAAGCGAAAACCAATACACCATTGCGACGATCTTTTTGGGATTATTCATCCTTTGTATTTCGATTGGAATTTACCTATCCAAGCGTAATGCACGTCAGGCTGGCAAAATTGCATGGGCTAATGCCGCGAAAAGGCTTACTTGGAGTTTGGCCATTCCCGTTTTGGCTGGGGGCATTTTTGCGCTACTCTTAATTCGTATGGGTTTGGTGGAGTTGGCGGCACCCGTGACGCTCTTGTTTTATGGAATGGGCCTATTGAGTTCGAGTAAATATACGCTTGATGCCGTACGAACGGTTGGGCTATTGTTTATGCTTTTAGGCCTTATCGCCACAATCTTTTTGGAATATGGTTTATTGATTTGGACGGCTGGTTTCGGTTTGGTTCATGTAGCCTATGGTTTCATCATTTATGTCCAAAACGAACGTGTCTAATTTCATCGAAAATTTAAATAAGGCATTTGAGAGTCGGGTCCGACTGGGCATGATGTCCTTGCTGGTGGTGCAAGAGGAGCTCGATTTTGCGAGCATGAAGGAGTCCTTACAACTCAGCGACGGCAATTTGGCTAGTCATATGAATGCACTGGAAAAGTTGGGCTATGTCGAAGTCCGCAAGCAATTTGTCGGTCGAAAACCGAACACCCAATATGCCGCAACCGATGCGGGAAGGCAGGCATTTGCTCAGCACCTCGCCAGTTTAGAAAAATTGATTAAACAAATGCAATCTTAAGTCATGAAAAATCGTATCAAGGAAAATCTAGCAAATCCAGAAAAACTCGAGGCGCTATATCGCGAACATACTGCCCAGTTTAAACAAGCTTTTCTGGAACTCTATCCGGAAATCCAATCGGAAATCGTTGCCCAAGTTTGGCATGAACGTTTAGGAGGGGCTTCCGAATCTGCATCGTGGGGGACTAAAAGGGATTGGGTTCTTTTAGCGGTTTTGGCGGGTCTCGCGGGGATGTTCATGCAACTGCCCGATTGGCTTTCGATTTCACATGACTTTTACTATCCTCGAAATTTATTCTTTTTCGTTATCTCGAGTATTGGAATCTATTTCGCGAGTAAGCAAGCCTTTTCCTGGTCGAAATTTGGGCTTCCGATTGCTGCACTTCTGTTTTCAGCTTTGTATCTCAATTTTCTGCCGGAACCCATGAGCGACACACTTGTGTTGACCTGTATTCATGTGCCTATCTTGTTGTGGATTTTGGTGGGGAGCTTATATCCGTTGGGCTCGGATTTGTCAACCGGTCGGATTGAATTCTTACGTTTTCATGGCGATCTTCTGGTGATGTCAGCAGTTATTTTATTAGCCGGCGGTTTGTTTTCGGCTTTGACTGTTAATCTATTTAGCTTGATCGATATGCCGATTGAGAAGTTTTATACGCGCTATGTTATCCTTTCGGCTTTGCCTTCCGTACCACTATTGGCCACTTTTTTAGTCACCGAAAACCCTAATTTAGTCAATAAGATATCCCCCGTGATTGCGCGGATATTTACGCCCATCGTTGCCCTCATGCTTCTGTTGTTTTTGGGAGCCATTGTCTTCACGGGCAAGGATCCGTATAATGATCGTGATTTTTTGTTGGTCTTCAATGGCGTGCTGATCGGTGTGATGGCCTTGCTACTTTTCTCGACGAGTGAAACGACGAAATTTTCGAACCGAGGGATACAATCCTATTTTTTATTGGCCTTGGCTGTTTTGGCATTTATCGATAATGCAGTGGCACTCTCTGCGATCTCGTTTCGATTAGTTGAGTTTGGTTTTACGCCAAATCGCCTGGCTGTGTTAGGGAGTAATGCGCTCATTCTAGTAAATCTTTTTGGGGTTTGTCGGCAGTTATTCCGCTGGGTGCGTGAGCAGGCAGACCTACAAGACGTGGAGGCAAGCATGACGCGCTTCTTGCCGATTTATGCTATTTGGGCTGCCTTGGTTAGTTTTATTTTTCCCTTCGTTTTTTCTTTTCAATAAACTGATTTTGATTATCAGTTTTCTTCTGACTGATTAGCGCCACTTCCACTACCTTTGGCAAACCTGAGTAGGATTGCCAAAGGTTAAGAGGGGAGGGCAGGATAGGTAAATGGGGTATTTTTGATTATACTTACGTATAACTAAACCTACCATGAAAAAGATCCTCCTCCTGGCCATGATAGCCAGCTCGCTTTCGGCGCAAGTCCCTGCGGGCAAAAAAGTCATTAGTTCCCTGTACATCTATGACCTTGCGTCCGGCAAATCCGAAAAGATTTTGGAAGAGAAACGACACTTCGAGGCGCCCAATTGGTCGCGCGACGGGAAGTTTTTGTTGATCAATGCCTACGGTAAACTCGAGAAGATTAGCCCGAACGGCGAGAAACTAGGGGAGTTAAATACGGGAACGGTGCAGAAGGCCAACAATGATCATGGCTATAGCTTTGATGGGAAAACGCTCTATATTTCCAGCGCAAAAGCTGAAATTAAGGAGCATACCTCTTTTATTTATAAGGTAGACTCTAAAGGAGGTATACCCCTTCAATTAACACCTTTAACTCCATCGTATTGGCATGGCGTATCTCCCGATGGCAAGACCATGGTGTATTGTGCTGCACGAAATGGTAATTATGACGTTTACGCGATGTCCACCAACGGTGGTGAAGAAATTAGATTGACCAGCACGGATGGTTTAGATGACGGCCCCGAATATTCCCCAGACGGGAAATACATTTACATCAATTCGTATCGCTCGGGCATGATGCAGATTTGGCGGATGAAGCCCGATGGGTCGGAACCGGAGCAGATGACTTTTGACCATTATTCCAATTGGTTCGCGCACATTGCCCCAAACAATAAAGTGGCTACGGTCATTACCTATATGGAGGATCAGGTGCAGGCGCATCCTTTTGGCCGACAAATCAAATTGCGCTTATTGGATTTGAAGACCAAGCAAATCAAGGATTTGACGGAGGCCTTTTATGGGGGACAAGGTACGATCAACGTTCCTTCTTGGAGTCCCGATGGAAAAAAGTTTGCCTATGTGCGTTATGCTTTAGAAGATTTGTAAATTAGAACTCGAAAAAATAACCGACTATGAAAAATAACAGTTCCGCATCCCGCAGACGTTTCCTGCAACAAATTGGTGCAACGAGTATGGTGGCCGCTTCGGCGCCGCTTCAATCTTTTGCCGCAAAGCAAAAAGCGGAAGAGCGTATTTTACAATACGAAAAACCGATTTCGGTGGGCGATAAAATCCGTTTAGGGGTTATCGGGTTTGGTGTCCAAGGGCACTTCGATTTGGCCTCTGCCTTGAAAGTTCCGGGTGTTGAACTAGCCGGAATTTGCGACCTATACACGGGTCGTATTGAAAATGCCAAAGAACTTTACGGCAAGGACATATACACTACACGTAATTACAAAGAATTATTAGACCGTCCAGATATCGATGCGGTGATCATCGCAACGCATGACGTTTGGCATGCGCGCATTACGATTGACGCACTAGCCAAAGGCAAGCACGTCTACGTGGAAAAACCGATGGTTTACAAAATCGATGAAGGCTATCGCGTCATTCAAGCGCAGAAAAAATACAACAAGGTTTTGCAGGTAGGCTCCCAGCGGGTTAGTAGCATCGGTTTGGCGAAGGCCAAAGAGATGTTAGCCAATGGCGAAATTGGTAAGTTAAACATGGTGAATGCGGTCTATGATCGTCAGAGTTCGATTGGGGCTTGGGAGTATACGATTCCGAAAGATGCGGATGCATCAACTTGCGATTGGAATCGTTTCATCGAAGCCACAGCGAAGATGGAATTCGATGCGAAGAAGTTCTTCTGGTGGCGTGCGTTTAAAGAAGTGGGAACCGGTGTAGCCGGAGATTTATTTATTCACTTGTTGAGCGGTACGCATTTTATGACCAACTCAAATGGTCCAGAAACCATTTTCTCTACGGGCCAATTCAGTCACTGGAAAGATGGTCGGAATTTGCCGGATGTGATGTCGGGCGTTATGCAATATGCAGACACTCCAGAACATCCTGCTTTCCAATTGACCTTACAGGTGAACTTTGTCTCGGGAACGGGTGGACAGGAAGTGATTCGTTTAATCGGTTCGGAAGGGGTGATGGATGTGAAGGGAAATACGATTTCCGTAAAGCATAGCATTATGCCGGAGGCACCGGGTTTCGGAGGATATGATTCGGTATTTACCTTCTCGAAGAGCATGCAGGATGAGATGACAAAGGAGTACAATGCGAAGTGGACTGAAGCTCAACGTAAGCGTCCAATCAAGGAGGATGTGATATTCAGAGCACCTGCAGGATATGATGAGCATGTGGATCACTTCACGAATTTCTTTGATGCGATTCGTACGGGCAAACAAGTGGTGGAAGATGCCACGTTCGGATTCCGCGCGGCGGCACCGGCTTTGGCATGTAATGAAAGTTATTTCAGCAAGAAAATCATTCAGTGGGATCCGCTGAACATGAAATTAAAATAAAAAAAGGCGCCTATTTAGGCGCCTTTTTTTTGAGAATTAAATTCCTATTTTTGGGAATTACAAAATCCTTACCATGAAACAAATCTTGTGTCAAGCCTGTCTGGTCTTTGGCTTCTTGGCGCTTTTGGGCGCGGCTTTTTGCTTTTTCTTGGGGATTTCAGGAGCTGCGATTTGCCTGATGGCGGGCTTCATATTCGTGGCCTTGGGATTTCAGGGATATCCGATTTTGAAAGGCTTTTCGTATACGCTGTTCATTTTTGCGGCGTCGACCTACGCATTGACTTACCCGGAAAATTTGGTTTCGTACCAGGGAATGCCTTTGAAGAAATTGGTGACACCGCTCTTGGTGCTGACGATGTTTGGCATGGGTATCCACATGAATTTGACCCGATTTGTGGAGATTGTTCAATCCCCCAAACCTATTTTGGCCGGGATCTTTTGCCATTATTTAATTATGCCCGGAATTGGCGTTGCGCTAGCGATGCTGACCGACTTGCCTCCCGAAATTGCGGCGGGAATTATCTTAGTGGGTTGTTCGCCCAGCGGGGTGGCTTCGAATGTCATGGCCTATATCTCTGGGGGAAATTTGGCTTTGTCGGTGACGGTCACTGCGATTTCTACCTTACTCGCTCCCTTAGTGACGCCATTGTTGATGAAACTATTAGCGAACCAATTGGTCCCGATCAATTTCTGGGACATGTTTTGGCACATCATGGAGATCGTGATTTTCCCGGTATTAGCGGGTTTGGTGTATAATAAATATGTCTATGGGAAGCAGAAATGGTTGGATGAATTGTTGCCGATCCTATCCATGGCCTCCATCATTTTTATCGTTGCCTTGACCGTTTCCGCCGGACATGATACCTTACTTTCGATTGGCTGGTTATTGATTTTAATCGTGCTGGTACATAATCTATTGGGCTACTTTTTCGGCTATCGAATTAGTAAATGGATGGGAATTAACGAGCAGGATTCGAGGACGATTGCCTTTGAGGTAGGCTTGCAGAATGCGGGCTTGGCTACGGGCATTGCCTCCAAAATGGGCATGATGGCGACGATGGGTTTAGTGCCGGGAATCTTTGGTTCGATGCAGAATATAACGGCTTCCATTTTAGCCAATTGGTGGGGTAGAAAGAAAAAATTTTAATTGTACATTTGGCGCATGAATTTTTCGATCGATAAGTTTCTGGAGTTGTTTAGCAAGGTGGGGAGCCGCTATTTTCTATTAGCGGGGTTCACTTTTCTTATTTGCTACGTGATTCTTAAACCACGGATTTCCAAATATAAAATTCAGGCAGCCTTTCCGGGTTCAAAGGATCTTTGGCGGGAAGTCATTTATTCCTTTTCAAGTATGGTGATTTTTGCGGTCATCGTGACAGCCGTTGTTTTCAATCCGGTGGTGCGACCGCATACAACACTGTATCTGGATATCCGTGATTATGGGATGGCATATTATCTTCTAGCATTCCCGATTATGTTTGTCATCCACGACACTTATTTTTATTGGATTCATCGTATCATGCATCATCCGTCCCTATTCAAATGGTTTCATTTGGTGCATCATCAATCGACGAACCCATCACCTTGGGCGGCTTATGCCTTCCATCCATTAGAAGCCATTTTGGAAAACGGGATTATCCTGATTTTTTACTTCAGCATTCCCATGCATGTGACGCATGTACCTATTTTCTTCTTGTTTTCGATCATTTACAATATCTATGGGCACCTGGGTTGGGAACTATATCCAAAAGGATTCAGTCGGACCGCCATCGGACGCTGGGTAAACACCTCGGTCGCGCACAACCAGCACCACAAATATTTCAAGGGGAACTATGGCTTATACCTGCTCTTCTGGGATCGTGTCATGGGTACTTTGCGCGAGGATTATGATCAAGCTTTTGATTCTGTAAAGGCTAAATAATTCGCATCTGCTGCGTTTAGGCATTTTCACGTTGATTAGAAAATGCTATTAATTGATGAAATAGTACTATTCTGTATTTATAGGTAGTGATAGATTTGCCCTTGCAAACGCAATAAATCTGTTAACCTATAAACTACA
>JACCDV010833438.1_pt1 | contig 25256 bp, 15 predicted proteins | sample 7446131 | NCBI WGS metagenome assembly JACCDV01 (sample SAMN15323448, study PRJNA562643) | freshwater metagenome | isolation source: river surface water | place: USA:Blue River Watershed | collected 2017-08-17
AGATGTGGATCAGCAACTCGCCGATCGCCGATGTCTTCGTCATCTGGGCCAAGGACGACGAAGGCCAGATCCGCGGCTTCATCCTTGAAAAGGGCTGGAAGGGCCTGAGCGCCCCGGCCATCCATGGCAAGGTAGGGCTGCGCGCCAGCATCACCGGCGAAATCGTGATGGACGAGGTGTTTTGCCCGGAAGAAAACGCCTTCCCCGAAGTGCGCGGCCTGAAAGGCCCCTTCACCTGCCTGAACAGCGCCCGCTATGGCATCGCCTGGGGGGCACTCGGTGCCGCTGAAGACTGCTTCACCCGCGCCCGACAGTATGTGATGGACCGCCAGCAGTTCGGCCGGCCGCTGGCGGCCAACCAGCTCGTCCAGAAGAAGCTGGCCGACATGCTCACTGAAATCAGCCTGGGCCTGCAGGGCTGTCTGGCGCTCGGCCGCATGAAGGACGCCGGCAACGCCCCGGTGGAGGTGACCTCCATCCTCAAACGGAACAGCTGCGGCAAGGCGCTGGACATCGCCCGCACCGCCCGCGACATGATGGGTGGCAACGGCATCAGCGACGAATACGGTGTCGCCCGCCACTTGGTGAACCTGGAAGTGGTGAACACCTACGAAGGCACACACGATGTGCACGCACTGATTCTGGGCCGCGCCATTACGGGGATCGCTGCGTTCTCCAACTGAGCATCAACGCACAGCATGACCCAGCCACCAATGAACGCCCATGCCGGCGCAGCCGCATCACCCCGTCCGCTGGCGGGGGTGAAGGTGTTGGACCTGTCACGCGTGCTGGCCGGCCCCTGGGCCGGGCAGATTCTGGCTGACTACGGCGCAGACGTGATCAAGGTGGAGCGGCCGAACACCGGCGACGACACCCGCGCCTGGGGCCCGCCTTGGTGGCACGAAGGCCCGGAACGGGTGGCCGCCTACTTTCTGTGCGCCAACCGGGGCAAACGCTCCGTGGCCATAGACATTGCCAGCCAGGAAGGCATCCAGCAGGTGCGCGAACTGGCCCGCGAAGCCGACGTGCTGATCGAAAACTACAAGGTGGGCCAGTTGGCCAAGTACGGGCTGGACGCGTCCAGCCTGCAGGCCATCAACCCTGGGCTGATCTACTGCTCCATCACTGGCTATGGGCAGACTGGGCCGCTGTCCCACAAGGCGGGCTACGACTTTGCCATTCAGGCCGAGGCGGGGCTGATGAGCATCACCGGCAACTCGAACGAGGAGCCACAAAAGGTGGGCGTGGCCGTGACCGACCTGATGACCGGCGTGTACGCAGCCACGGCGATTCTGGCGGCGCTGCACGAACGCCAGCACACGGGGCGCGGCTGCGTGATCGACGCTGCCCTGTTCGACGTGCAGGTGGCCATGCTGGCCAACCAGGCCAGCAACCAGCTCGTCGGCCAGACCAGCCCAACCCGCATGGGCAACGCCCACCCCAACATCGTGCCGTACCAGGTGTTCCCGACCCGCGATGGGCACATGGTGCTGGCCGTGGGCAACGACGGCCAGTTCACCCGCTTTTGCGAGGTGGCCGGCCAACCCGATGTGGCTCGGGATGGGCGGTTTGCCACCAACCCTGCGCGGGTGGCAAACCGGCAAACGCTGGTACCCCTGATCACTGGCTGGACGCTGCAACGAAACACCGCCGACTGGGTGGCCTTGCTGGACCACGCAGGCGTGCCCTGCTCCCCCATCCTGGACGTGGCGCAGGTGATGGAACACCCGCACGTCGTCGCGCGGGGCATGGTGCTGCACCCCCAAGTCAGCGCAGAAGGCGATGCGCCGCCCATGGTGGCTCACCCCATTCGCCTGAACGGCCAACGCCCCACGGCTCCTTTGCCCCCGCCCAGGCTGGGACAACACCATCCCGAGTGGGCAGACCCACCGCATCACCAGTCTGTACCGGTTGGGCCTACGGCACAGTAACTACCGTACACCACGAAGCTGTACATGGTCAGATAGCGCCTTGACGCTGTACATTGAGCAGCTCATTTCATTCGCATCACCAGAACGAACATGGACATGAAAACCGAAGGTTCCAATCAAAGATCCCCGCTGGCGCTGCTCAAAGACCCTACGCTGCTCAAGACAGACGCGCTCATCAACGGTGAGTGGGTCGCTGGGACCTGCCGCTTTGACGTGCTAGACCCCGCCACCGGACAAAAGCTGGCCGACGTGGCCAACCTGGGGCCAGCGGAGGCTGATGCTGCGATTGCGGCAGCCAACGCTGCCTGGGGCCCATGGAAGAGCAAGACTGCCAAGGAACGCAGCATCATCCTGCGCAAGTGGTACGACTTGCTGATGGCCAACCAGGACGACCTGGGCCGCCTGATGACCGCCGAGCAAGGTAAGCCGCTGCCCGAAGCCAAAGGCGAAGTGGCCTATGGCGCCAGCTTTGTCGAGTGGTTTGCCGAGGAGGCCAAGCGCGTCAATGGAGAAACCCTGCCGCAGTTCGACAACAACCGCCGCCTGATGGTGCTCAAGCAACCTATTGGCGTCTGCGCGGCCATCACGCCCTGGAACTTCCCTCTGGCCATGATCACCCGCAAGGTGGCTCCTGCGTTGGCAGCCGGCTGCCCGGTGGTGATCAAGCCGGCCGAGCTGACCCCATTGACGGCCCTGGCCGCCGCCGAGCTGGCCATCCGCGCCGGGATCCCGGCAGGTGTGCTCAACGTCATCACCGCCGACAGCAACAACAGCATTGCCGTGGGAAAGGTGCTGTGCGCCAGCGAAGTGGTGCGGCACTTGTCCTTTACCGGCTCCACCGAAGTGGGCCGCATCCTGATGGCGCAATGCGCCCCCACGGTGAAAAAGCTGGCACTGGAGCTGGGTGGCAACGCGCCCTTCATCGTTTTCGACGATGCAGACATCGACTCCGCCGTGGAAGGCGCCTTTGCCAGCAAGTACCGCAACGCCGGGCAGACCTGCGTGTGCTCCAACCGCATCTACGTCCAAGAAGGCGTGTACGACGAGTTCGTGGCCAAGTTTGCCGCCAAGGTGGCCACCGCCAAGGTGGGCAATGGCTTTGACGATGGCGTGAACCAGGGCCCGCTGATTGAAGAAGCTGCACTGGAGAAGGTAGAACGCCATGTGAACGACGCCAAAGCCAAGGGCGGGCGCGTGCTCGTGGGCGGCAAGCGGCTGCAGGGTCAATTCTTCGAGCCGACCGTGGTGGCCGACGCCACGGCCGACATGCTTTGCGCCCGAGAGGAAACTTTCGGTCCCTTCGCACCGGTGTTCAAGTTCAAGACCGAGCAGGAAGCCATCGCAGCAGCGAACAACACCGAGTTCGGTCTGGCCAGCTACTTCTACAGCCGGGACATCGGCCGCATCTACCGCGTGAGCGAAGCGCTGGAGTACGGTATGGTCGGCATCAACGTGGGCATCCTGGCGACCGAACACGTGCCGTTTGGCGGCGTCAAACAGTCCGGCCTGGGGCGCGAGGGATCGCATTTCGGCATGGACGACTACGTCGAAATCAAGTACCTGTGCATTGGCGACGTGCTGAAATAACCAAACTGCGAGTTCGCGAACACCACCGGGCCTGACTACACTTGGGGCGCCGCGACGGCGCGGCTCAGTGACAAGGGCGGGCATGGCAGTTTTGAGATGGGTTTGGCGATGGCTGTTGGGCGCGGCATGCGGCTGCATGGCCTTTGCTGCGCTGGCCAACACCTCTGCGCCCGCTTTCCAGGCGGGCGCCCAGCCAGCCCCTGCGGAACGGCCACGCATTGGCCTGGTCTTGTCGGGGGGCGGCGCGCGCGGGTTTGCCCATGTGGGGCTGCTGCAGGCGCTGGAAGCCGCCCGTGTGCCGGTGGATGTGGTGGTGGGCACGTCCATGGGTGCGATCATCGGCGGTCTGTATGCCAGTGGGATGGCGCCCGACACGCTGGAGCGCGAGATCCTGCAAGTGGACTGGAACACGCTGTTCAGCGAGCGATTGCCCCGGCAGGAACTGACCCAGCGCCGCAAAGAGGAAGACTTTGAGTTTTCCAACGCGGTACAGCTGGGCTTCAAAGACGGGCAATTCCAGTTGCCCAAGGGCGCGGTGTCCAGCCGGTCGCTGGAGCTGCTGCTGCGCCGCTTCACGCTGCACACCCGGCGCCTGAGCAGTTTTGACCAGCTGCCCATTCCGTTTCGCGCCGTGGCCACCGACATGGAATCTGGCGCCGCCGTGCTCCTGGACAAAGGCGACCTGGCGGCGGCGCTGCGCGCCAGCATGTCGGTGCCCGGGGTGTTTTCGCCCCTGGAATGGGAGGGTCGCATCCTCGGCGATGGCGGACTGGTGAACAACCTGCCGGTCGACGTGGCCCGCGCGCTCGGCGCCGACGTGGTGATCGCGGTGAACATTGGCACACCGCTGGGCCGCCGCGATTCGCTGAACACCGTGGTCGGCGTGACGGTGCAGATGATCAACATCCTGACCGAACAGAACGTGCAGCGCAGCATCCAGCGCCTGACACCCAGTGACTTGCTCCTTTCGCCCGATTTGGGCGATCTGTCGGCGGGCAGTTTTGATCAAGGCCAGACCCTGGTCGACATGGGTAGGCGCTACGGCGCATTGGTACAGGCGTCGCTGGCCCGTTTTGCCTTGGATGAACCCGCCTACACCGCTTGGCGGGACCAGCGCCAGCGAATCCATCATGCACTGATGTCGGATTTGCCCGATGCGCTGGCTTTTGTGCGCATCGACGGTGTGCCGCCCACCCAATCGGCTCGCCTGCAACGCCAACTGGACGTGAAGGCCGGCGATCCACTGGCGCCCGATCAGGTGGAAGAGGACTTGCGCCGACTGGTGGCGGTGGACGACTACGTGCGCCTGGACTATCGGCTGGAGCCCGCACCAGGTAGCGGCGGCGAAGGGCTGGTGTACCAATTGCTGGACGACCAGGCGGTGCGCCACCAGTTCCGGCTGGGGCTGGACCTACAAACCGACTTTCAGGGCCAGGGCGATTTTCGGCTGCGCATCAGCCACAACCTGCGCGACGCGAGCACCAGCGGTGCCCAGTGGCGTAACCGGCTGGAATTGGGTGCGACCGTGGCCGCCGGCACCGAGTGGTATCAGCCTCTGGGCGGCGACAGACAGCGCTTCCTGAGCCTGCATGCAGACCACGAGTTGCGCAAGGTGGAATGGTTTGACAGCAACGGCGACACGCTGACGCTCTTTCGGCGCCGCACCAGCCGCATTGGTGCGGACCTGGGCTGGCATCTGGGCCGGGTGGGGAACTGGGGCGACATCCGCTTGGGCCTGACCGCCGCACGCCGCCAGTCGATGCTGGACTACCTGAACCTCGGTCTGAGCACAGACGCCTTGCGCAACCTGACCTGGACCGAAACAGCCGCCCGGCTGGCCTGGGTGTCGGACCAACTGGACCACGCGAACTTTCCGCAGCAAGGCCACCGCTACAAACTGGAATGGCAGGCCGGGCACCACCGCCTCAATGGCGAGCAAACCGATTTCACCCGCTGGGAAGGCAGCTTCAACCAGGTGTTCAGCCACGGCCCCCACACCTGGAACCTGTACGCACGCAGCGCACGTTCCACTGCCCTGCCCCCGGGCGCGCCCGACGAGTTTTCACTCGGCGGCTTCCAGCAACTCTCAGGCTACCGGGTTGGGCAGGTGGCGGGGAACACGCTGCTGCTGACCCGGCTGGGCTACTACCGTCGCCTGGCCATCGACGCCGGTGTGGCTCGTGCCGTATTCATTGGCGGGACGCTCGAAGCCGGTGGGGCGTGGAACGCCAACGACCGGGTTCGCCTGTCGGCCTACCGCAGCAACCTGCGCTGGGGCAGCAGCCTCTATGTGGGTGCAGACACCGCCATCGGCCCCGTCTACCTGAGTCTGGTGCATGCCCCGGGGGGCTACACTGGCTTGTACTTCTTGCTGGGCAAACCTTGACCCAATCCGCCCCATGAAACATCTCATCCAACCCACTTGGGCCCGTCGCACACTGGCCGCCATGGCCGCTTTGCTGGTGCTATGGGCTGTCGCATGGCTGGCCGGCCCCAGCCTCATCCGCAGCCAACTGCAAAAGCACGCATCTTTGGCGCTGGGCCGCGCCGTCACTGTGGAGCAAGTGGCTTTTCAACCCTGGTCCCTGACGCTGCGCCTGCAAGGCTTGCAAGTTGCCGGGCCGCAAAGTAGCCCCGAGGGCAGTGCAGCGCCCCTGCTGGCGGTGGAAGAAGTGCTGGTGAACGCCGAATTGCAATCGCTGCTGCGGCTGGCGCCGGTGGTCGATGCGGTACAGATACGGCGCCCCCAAGTGAACGTGACCCACCTGGGCGAGGGGCGTTACGACATCGACGACTTGCTGGAACGTTTTCAACCCAAGCCCAACGACCCACCCAGCAACCTGCAGTTCGCGGTGTTCAACATCCGCCTGACGGACGGCTTGGTCCGCCTCCAAGACACGCCCAAAGCGCTGACGCACGAGGTCAACGGCATTCAACTGGACGTGCCGTTTCTGAGCAATCTGCCCTCTCAGCGCGAGGTGGTGACAACGCCTCGGCTGGCCTTCCAGCTGCACGACACCCGATTTGACACCCAAGCCAGCACCACGCCGTTCGCGGCAGACCGGCACACCGAAGCACGGCTGTCGATCCAGGCGCTGGACTTTGCACCTTACCTGCCGTACTGGCCCGCCGTCTGGCCCGTGCGCCCCACCTCCGGCAGCTTGAATGCCGACTTGGCAGTGAGCTTTGAATGGCAGACCACCCCCAAAGTCAGCCTGCAAGGCGACCTGGCGCTGAACAACCTGGTGGTGCAGCAAACCGCCAGCCGAAACCCTGGCAGCGGCACGCCATTGCTCGCCTGGCGTGGCTTGGCCGTCCAATTGAAAGAGTTCCGTCCGCTGGAGCAGTACCTGGCCCTGGGCCCGGTGACGCTGGACAACCCCACGCGGCACATCGGCCGCGACAGCACTGGAGCCACCAACCTGGAACAGGTGATGCAACGCTGGCGCGGCTCCCGCCCTGCCCCCACCACCCAACCCACCAACCCACAGCCCCCCGCGCCCTGGAGCGTGACGCTGGAACGCTTTGCGCTGCAACAAGGTTCGCTGCACTGGCAAGATCAGACCACCCGCCCGGCGGCGAGCCTGTCCGCCGAAGCCATGAACCTGACTGTGAGCCACTTCGCCTGGCCGAAAGGGCCTGCCGCGTCGGTGCAAGGACGGGCCCAGATCGCTGGTGCAGAGGTTGAACTGCAGGGAGAGGTCGGAGGATCAACCGCCGACCTGCGCTGGCAACTCGACACCCTGCCCCTGAAGCCACTGCGGCCCTACTGGGCCCACCTGCTGCGCGCAGAGTTGAACGGCGAGCTGAACGCCAACGGTAACCTGACCTGGAGCCGCCAACCCGACGGCAGCAGCCAGCTGCAAGCGAACGCCAACGAAATCAGCCTTCAGCGCTGGTCCATCGGACCCACCCGCCGACCGGACGCGGCCGCAAAGGCGCTGACGTTGCGCGGCGTTCAAGCCGACCTGCAAGCCCAAACGCTGACCGTTGACGATGTGACGCTGCAACAACCACTGGTAACGCTACAACGCACCGCCAACGGGCCATGGATGTTCGAGCAGTGGTGGGCACCCGCCGCCCAGCGCGGCGCCACATCCGCCAAGAGCCCCTGGGACGTGACCCTGAAAAAGGTGTTGCTGGACGGCGGTACCCTGCGCCTGCGCGACCAAACCGCCAACGCCGCTGTGGACGCCACCGGATGGCGAATTCAGGTGGAACAGCTGCGCCCGCTCGACTCGGTGCAACGCGCGATGCCGTTGCAAGTCAGCGGTCGCGCGGCAGTGCCCGGGCAGGAACCGGGGCGTCTGCAGTACCGGGGCACCTTGCGCCTGCCAGCCGCCAATGGCGCCGGGTTGGAAACCCAGGGGCAACTGCAACTGGATCGCCTGCCCCTACAAGCAGGCGAGCCCTACCTAGCCCGACATCTGAACTTTGACCTGCTGCGCGCCGACGCCAGCTACCGGGGTGAGCTGCTGGTCGGGCTGGCCAGCACCGGACCCCAGCTGCAACTGCGGGGCGATGCCGCCATCGACGACCTGCGAGCCACCACCCGCGACCCCGAAGAAGCCCTGCTCGACTGGCGCTCCCTCAACCTGCGCGGCGTTGACGTGGGCGTGAAAAACGGCCAACTCCAGCGACTGAAAGTGGCCGAAACCGTACTGAGCGATTACTTCGCGCGCGTCATCATCAGCGAACAAGGCCGCATCAACCTGCAAGGGCTGGTGCGCAGTGACGAAGCCCCTGCCGCCACAGCACCTCCCGCTGCTGTGGCCCAGCCCGTCATTGAATTCGGGCCGATGGCGCTGGTCAACGGGCGGGTGCGGTTTTCGGACCGATTCATCCAACCCAACTACACCGCCAACCTCAGCGAATTGACGGGCAGTCTGGCCGCTTTCAGCAACCAACGCAGCGGAGACACTGCCCCCGCGCTGGCCGCGCTGAGTTTGCGCGGCCGTGTTGAAGGCAGCGCGACATTGGACATCAGCGGGCAGCTCAACCCCCTGGCCAAGCCGCTGGCGCTGGACCTGCGCGGCCAGGTGCGTGAGCTTGAGTTGCCCCCGTTGACGCCTTACAGCAGCAAGTACGCCGGCTACGGCATCGAGCGCGGCAAACTCAGCGTGGATGTGAACTACCGGATCGAGCCCAACGGCCAGCTGCAAGCCAGCAATCAGATCGTGCTGAACCAGCTGCGCTTTGGTGACCGCATCGAAGGCAGCGACGCGCCGAATTTACCAGTCAAACTCGCGGTGGCGCTGCTGGCCGACCGCAATGGCGTGATCGACATCAACCTGCCCATCAGCGGCTCGCTGAACGACCCGCAATTCAGGCTTGGCCCCATCATCGTCAGGCTGGTGGTGAACCTGATTGGCAAAGCCATCACCGCGCCGTTTGCCTTGATTGCCAGCGCTTTTGCGGGTGCCGACGACCTCCAGCAGTTGCCATTTGCCCCGGGGACCGCAGGACTGGACGCCGCGGGGCGCGAAAAACTCGACCAGGTGGCGCGCGCCCTGCTCGACCGCCCGGCGCTGCAATTGACCATGGTGGGCCACAGCGACCTGACCAATGAGCAAGAGGCGTGGCGGCGCGAAGCCCTGAACCAGCGTGTGATGGCCGAAAAGCGGCGTCAAGCCGTGCGCGAAGGGCAGGCCGCCGGTGCGCCCCTGCAGGTCAGCCCGCAGGAATACCCAACGCTGCTGAAAGAGGTGTACCGCCGCACCGACATCACCAAGCCGCGCAACCTCATCGGTATGGCCAAAGACTTGCCCGTGGCGGACATGGAAAAGCTGCTGCTGGCATCCATCCCGGTGGGCGAGCCGCAGATGCGCGAATTGGCCGTGGCTCGGGCGGTCGCTGTGAAGGACTACCTGATCCAGCAAAAAGTACCCGCGGAGCAGTTGTTCCTGGGCTCGGCCGACTCCAAGGCGGCGCCAACATCCACCACGCAGGCAACCACGCCATACGTGGCATTGACGCTGTCCAGTCGATGACGGAGACGCACCATGTCGTGGCGTGACTTTCGCATAGAATCCCAGCCACGCGGGTGTAGTTCAATGGTAGAACGGCAGCTTCCCAAGCTTCATACGAGGGTTCGATTCCCTTCACCCGCTCCATCCAACGCTGTTTCAGCCGATCACCCCGCCGCGCTCACCGCGCCGCGGGGTTTTTTCTGCTCACATCGGCCAACCAGGCATGGAAATCACTATCGCCTGCATTGGAAGATTTGACACCACAACTTCACATCCATCGATAGACTTGTCTCCACGACCTTGATACCGGGATGGCAGGTGATCAGCACTGCCGCACACCGCCCGGGGAACGGGTTGTCTCGGTCGCTCACCGTGTTGGTGGGCGGCAAACATTCAAACGCAGGAATGGAGAACACGATGGATCCGAAAACCCAGAACAGCGCCGGCCAATGCCCGGTGGCGCACGGTGCCAACTCGATCACCAGCCAGTCCAACACCGCCTGGTGGCCCAACGCCCTGAACCTGGACATCCTGCATCAGCACGACACCAAGACCAACCCGCTGAAAGGCTTCAACTACCGCCAGGAAGTCAAAAAGCTGGACGTGGCCGCGCTCAAAAAGGACCTGACGGCGCTGATGACCGACAGCCAGCCATGGTGGCCGGCCGACTGGGGTCACTACGGCGGCCTGATGATCCGCATGGCCTGGCACGCTGCAGGCTCTTACCGGGTGGCCGACGGGCGTGGCGGCGCTGGCACTGGCAACCTGCGCTTTGCGCCGCTCAACTCGTGGCCAGACAACGGCAACCTCGACAAAGCGCGCCGCCTGCTGTGGCCGATCAAGAAAAAATACGGCAACAAGCTCAGCTGGGCCGACCTGCTCATCCTGGCCGGGAACGTGGCTTACGAGTCCATGGGCCTCAAGACCTACGGCTATTCCTTCGGTCGCGAGGACATCTGGCACCCCGAGAAAGACATCTACTGGGGCTCTGAAAAGGAATGGCTGGCACCCAGCGGCAGTGAAGGCAGCCGGTACAGCGGCGAGCGTGATCTGGAAAATCCCCTTGCCGCCGTGATGATGGGCCTGATCTACGTCAACCCCGAAGGCGTGGATGGCAAGCCCGACCCGCTGAAAACGGCGCACGACATCCGGGTGACTTTCGCCCGCATGGCGATGAACGACGAGGAAACCGTGGCCCTGACCGCTGGCGGGCACACCGTGGGCAAGGCACACGGCAATGGCAATGCCGCCAACCTGGGCCCAGCCCCCGAGGGTGCCGACGTGGAAGAACAAGGGCTGGGCTGGATGAACCACAAAACCCGGGGCGTGGGCCGCGACGCGGTGACCAGCGGCATTGAAGGCGCCTGGACCACCCACCCCACGCAATGGGACAACGGCTACTTCAAGATGTTGTTGAACCACGATTGGGAACTCACCAAGAGCCCGGCAGGTGCCAACCAGTACCGTCCGGTCAACATCAAGCCCGAAGACATGCCGGTGGACGTGGAAGACCCATCGATCCGCTGCATGCCGCTGATGACCGACGCCGACATGGCCATGAAGGTAGACCCGGCCTACCGCAAGATTTCCGAACGGTTCGCCGCTGATCAGGCTTACTTCTCCGAGGTGTTTGCCCGGGCCTGGTTCAAGCTGACCCACCGTGATTTGGGCCCCAAGTCGCGCTACATCGGCCCCGAAGTGCCGGCTGAAGACCTGATCTGGCAAGACCCGATTCCGGCTGGCAACAAGAGCTACGACGTGGCGGCGGTGAAGGCCAAGATCGCCGCGGCGGGTTTGTCGATCGGCGAGCTGGTCAGCACCGCCTGGGACAGCGCCCGAACCTTCCGGGGTTCGGACTACCGGGGTGGTGCCAACGGTGCGCGCATCCGCCTGGCACCGCAGAAAGACTGGGCCGGCAACGAACCCGCCCGTCTGGCCAAGGTGCTGGCGGTGTACGAAAAGATCGCTGCGGACACCGGCGCCAGCGTCGCCGACGTGATCGTGCTGGGCGGCAACGTGGGCATTGAACAAGCGGCCAAAGCGGCCGGGGTGACCGTGACGGTGCCATTCACGCCCGGCCGTGGCGACGCGACCCAGGCGCAGACCGACGCCGAGTCGTTCGAGGTGCTGGAGCCGCTGGCCGATGGTTTCCGCAACTGGCAGAAGCAGCACTACAAGGTCAAGCCCGAGGAAATGCTGCTCGACCGCGCCCAGTTGCTGGGGCTGACCGCCGCCGAAATGACGGTACTGGTGGGCGGCATGCGGGTGCTGGGCACCAACCACGGCGGCAGCCAGCACGGCGTGTTCACCGACCGCGTGGGTGCCCTGACGAACGACTTTTTCGTCAACCTGACCGACATGGCCTACACCTGGAAACCCACAGGCCGCAACAGCTACGACATCGTGGAACGGGCCTCCGGCGCCACCAGGTTCACCGCCACCCGCGCTGACCTGGTGTTCGGCTCCAACTCCATCCTGCGCGCTTATGCCGAGGTGTACGCCCAGGACGACAACCGCGAGAAGTTCGTTCACGACTTTGTCGCGGCCTGGACCAAGGTGATGAATGCCGACCGCTACGACTTGGGCTGAACCCCGGTTGATGTCCGTTGAATGATCCAGGGGCTGGCCACAACCAGCCCCTTTTTTTATAAAAACAATTGACTTTATTTCAAAAATTCATAAAATACGCGGTTGCTGGCTTGTTATTCACGCAATTCCCGGCAACCTACGTTATGTGCTTCCCACAGCACAGCCATCGATAAGCCCTTATCGAGCGGTTGAACCGACGAGCCACGGTTCAACTTTTGACCGGCTCTGCGCGAGCGCTCTGGAAAGACCAGCTTGCGACCCTGAATGAAATTTCGCTCCGTGCCCATCGGCAAGTTTTCTGTATCCCCCATGACCCACCTGACCGACAACGGCGCTTACCGCGCGTCGGTGACGATCTCCAGCGGTCGGGGCTCCTCCTCCCACCATCGGGTGTACCGATTCAGCCGGCCTCACGCGTCGGCCGAAGCGGCCCGCCTGGTGGCCCTGACGCAAGGCTGGCTGCAAACCTGCACGCCCAGCTCTGCCATGTGTTGAACCATCGGGTTCGACACATTCTCTGGCGTGTCACTCCGGTGCGCGCCTGCTTCCGTGCCGCCAACTTCAGCGCGGCACACACTCTCTGAAAGGCTCTGACATGAGCAGCAAAATCTACGTGGGCAACCTGCCCTACACCGTCGACGACCAAGCCCTGCGCCACAACTTTGCCGAGTTCGGCACCGTGGCCTCTGCCAAGGTCATGATGGACCGCGACTCCGGCCGTTCCAAAGGTTTCGGTTTTGTGGAAATGGGCACCTCCGACGAGGCACAGGCGGCCATCAACGGTCTGAACGGCATGTCCGTCGGGGGCCGTTCGATCGTGGTGAACCTCTCGCGCCCGAAAGAAGCAGGCAGCAGCATGGGCGGCGCTTACCGCGCCCAGCGCAGCAACTACTGATCGCTTAAGCTTGCGCTCATGCATATTGGTTATGCTGGGCGCATGCAAACCAACCCTCCCCCCAAACGCCGCGGCCTGAGCCGCGTCTGGCATGCGCTGCAATTCTCGCTCCAGGGGCTGCGCGCCGGCTGGCACGAACCCGCCTTTCGCCAGGAACTGTGGCTGGCAGCCGTGTTGTTGCCCAGTGCCTGGGTGATCGGGCAAAACTGGCTGGAAGTGGCCGCATTGATCGGTGCGGTGGTGCTGGTGCTGGTGGTGGAGTTGCTGAACACCGCCGTGGAATCGGTGGTCGACCGGGTAGGCCCCGAATGGCATGCGCTGTCCAAGCGCGCCAAAGACATGGGCAGCGCCGCCGTGCTGCTGAGCTTGCTGCTGTGTCTGGGCATCTGGGTCACGGCGGTCGTGCACTGGGTGCTGACCTGAAGCCCCGCGGTTGAACTTGCGAACCGCAGACGGTTCCAACGTCTCATTGCTGAACCAAACCTGCCCAACGCATGAGCCCCAACGAACAAACTGCATTGCTGAACATCCTGGTACAAGCCGCCCTGTGCGACGGTGACAAATCGGACCAGGAACGCCAGTTCATCCGCCAGCTGTCCAGTCAACTGAACGCCGAGGCGGGAGGTGCTCTGCTGGCCCAGGCGGTGCAGGACGCACTGCTGCGACGGGTCAGCCTGGCGCAGGCGGCCAGCCAGCTGACCGACAGCCACCACCGCCAACTGGCTTATGAATGGGCAGTCGCTGTGTGCGACACCGACGGCTTGACGAGCACCGCCGAGCGAGCCTTCCTGTCTGAATTGCGTGCGGCGCTGCAATTGGGTAGCAGCACCGAAGCACAGGCTGCAGAAGCAGAAATTCACGCAGTGGCGGCTGCCGCTTACACGCCCAATGCAGCCTCCCACATCGCGCCAGCAACGCCGGCCAGCGCACTGCCCGACCAGGCGGCACTGGACAAGATGGTGCTGAACTACGCGATCCTCAATGGCGCGCTGGAACTGCTGCCCCAGTCGTGGGCATCCATGGCCATCATCCCGCTGCAGATCAAGATGGTCTATCGCATCGGCAAGGCCCACGGCGTGGAACTGGACCAGGGGCATATCCGCGAATTCATCGCGGCGGCGGGCATTGGGCTGACGTCGCAGTACCTGGAACAGTTTGGCCGCAAGTTGCTCGGCGGGCTGGTGGGCAAAGCGGCCGGCAAAATGCTGGGCGGCATCGCCGGTGCCGCCACCGGCATGGCGTTTTCGTTTGCCTCCACCTATGCGCTCGGCCAACTGGCCAAGCGGTATTACGCCGGTGGCCGAGTCATGTCCACCGACGTGTTGCGACAAACCTACCAACAACTCATGCCGGCCGCCAAGAACCTGCAACAACAGCACTGGGGCGACATCCAGGCCCGCGCACGCACCCTGAACGCGGGCGAGGTGATGCAGATGGTGCGAGGCTGATCAGTCCTTGCCCAGCACCATCAGTGCGCCGTAAGGCTGCAGCGTCAGGGTGGACGTGTCGGGCGTGATGGTTTCCGCGCCGTGGCCGATCAGCGTCTGGCCTGATGACATGGCTTCGGGCACCGTGACCACTGCCCGTTCGGCGCTGAAATTGCAGACCACCCACAGGCATTGTTCACCCCAGGTACGCCGGTACACACCGACCCGGGGGTGACCGGATGACAGCACTTCATACCGCCCGTGCACCAGCACCGGGCAGCGCTTGCGCAGCCCAATCAGGCGCTGGTAGTGCTGAAACACCGATTCCGTGTCGCCGTACTGCCCTTGGGCGTGGAACTGGGCAGCGTCAGGGTGGCTGTCAATCCAGGGGGTGCCCAGGGTGAAGCCACCGTGCGCCGTGCCGTCCCATGCGACTGGGACGCGAGCATTGTCCCGCCCTTTGGCACGGATGGCAGCCATGGCCTGGCGGTCGGTCCAGCCCAACTGGCGCGTGGCCACCTGGTAGAAGTTGATGGACTCGATATCGCGGCAATCGTCGATGGCGGTGAAGGGGTAGTTGGGCATGCCCAACTCCTCACCTTGGTAGACGTAGGGTGTGCCCTGGTGTCCGTGCAGCCAGGTGGCCAGCATTTTGGCCGCAGCCACACGGTGTACGCCATCGTCGCCCCAGCGTGACACGGGGCGCGGCTGGTCGTGGTTTGTGAGGTACAGGCTGTTCCAGCCTTGGCCGTGCAGGCCGTGTGGCCAGCGTGCCATGGACTGTTCCAGGTCGCGCAGATCCAGCGGTTGTGTCACCCATTTGCCGACGGCCTGGGCCGGTGCGATGTCCAGGTCCATGTGCTCAAACTGGAACAGCATGTTCAATGCGCCGGTCTTGGGATGGGTCAAGGCCTGGCCCACCTCCACCGTGGCCAGCGGCGCCTCGCCCACGGTGAGGGTGTCGTAGTGGTCCAGCACCTCGGTGCGCATTTCGGTCAGGAATTCCACCAGCCTCGGGCCGTTGCAAGTCATCGGAAAGCTGGGTTGCAAAAACCCGTCGCGCACCACTGGGGCGTTGGGCAGGCTGCCGTCTGGGTTCCAGGGCTTGGAAATCATGTTGATGACGTCCATGCGGAAGCCGTCCACGCCCTTGTCGAGCCAGAAACGCATCAACGCGTACACCTCCTGGCGCACCAGCGGGTTCTCCCAGTTCAGGTCGGGCTGCTTCTTGCTGAACATGTGCAGGTAGTACTCGCCAGTGGGCTCGTTCCACTCCCACACCGAGCCCTGGAACGCCGCTTCCCAGTTGGTGGGCGGCCCGCCGTCGGGTGCGGGTTCACGCCACAGGTAGTAGTCGTGGTAAGGGTTGTGGCGACTGCTGCGGGCTTGCTGGAACCAGGCATGCTCGTCGGAGGTATGGTTCACCACCAAGTCCATCATCAGGCGCATACCGCGCTGGTGCATCGCATCGAGCATGGCATCGAAGTCAGCCATGGTGCCGAACTCGGGCGCAATGGCCCGGTAGTCGGCAATGTCGTAGCCGTTGTCGTCCTGGGGCGAAGCGTAGATGGGTGAGAGCCACACCACGTCCACGCCCAGCCTTTGCAAATGGTCGAGTTTGGAGGTGATACCGGGCAAGTCCCCGATGCCATCACCGTTGCTGTCGCAAAAGCTGCGGGGGTAAATCTGGTAGACGACGCTGCTGCGCCAGTCGGTGCGCTCCATCGGTGTGTTTCCTGATGTCAATCGTTGAGGCGCAGCCAGAGCTGCTGGTAGGGCTGCAGCGGCAAGGCCTGGTTGAGTGCCATCCCGCGTCCACTGACCAGATCAACGGCATTCGCTGGCAGGCTGGAGAGCACGTGCGCGGCCACCGTTTGCGGGTGCTCGCTGAAATTGGCCAGGACCAGCACGCCGTCAGCGCGGGTGCCTCGCAAGTAGCCCAGCACGGCGGGGTTGTGGGTCCAGAAAGCGTGCAGGTGGCCGCCAGCCAGCACCGGCAGGTGGCGCCGCAGCGCGATCAGGTGGCGCAGGCCGGCATGCACCTGCCCAGCCTGACTGGCCGTGTCATGGCGCTGGGCGTAGCGGGCCTCGTCACGCGGCGGGCGATGCAGCCAGCGGCTGTCCACCGCCTTGTGAGCGTTGTCGCTGTAGTGGTGATCGTTGAGCGTCCCCACCTCGTCACCCAGGTACAGCAAGGGAATGCCACCGGTGGACAGCACCACGCCGTAGAGCAGCAGCAGGCGGGCCACGCCATGCACGTCGCCCTGCTCCAGCCCGCAGAGGGAAGCGGCGGTGCCGCTGATGCGGCAGTCACCGGTGGCCGGGTTGTCCTGGAAGGGCTCGCCACGGGCAAAGCTGCCCTCGAACCGGTTGACATAGAACTGGTTGAGGAACTTGCGATGGTCAAAACCCTGAATGCCGTAGTGCGCAGCGTCTTCATCGGCAAAGGTCCAGCCGATGTCGTCGTGGCTGCGGACGTAATTGACCCACGCGGTTTGGGGCGGCAGGGCATGGCGCTTTTCCAGCGCGTACTGCAGCAGGTTCACCTCGCGCGTGGCCAGCGAGTTCCACAGCAGGGCCATTTGCAGCGGGTTGTAGGAGACCTGACACTCCTCGGGCGAGATGTAGGCGGCCACATCATCGGGGTGAACGATCGCCTCGCTCTTGAACAGCAGCGACGGCGCCGCGATGCGGGTCAGCGCGTTGTAGGCGCGCAGCAGGTGATGCGCCTCGGGCAAGTTTTCGCACGGGGTACCCTTGCGCTTCCAGACGAAAGCGACAGCGTCCATGCGCAGGAAGTCCACCCCCAGGTTGGCGATGTGCAGCATCTCGCGCGCCATGGCGGTGAACACGGCGGGATTGCTGTAGTTCAGGTCCCACTGGTAGGTGTGGAAGGTGGTCCAGACCCAGCGGCCGTCGGGCAACTGGGTGAAGGCACCTGGGTGCTCGTCGGGGAAGATCTCGCGCACCGTCTGCTCGTACTGGTCGGGCTCGGTGCGGTCGGGGAACACCCAGTAGTAACTGCTGTGGGTGGGGTCGCCAGCGCGGGCGGCCTGGGCCCATTCGTGCTCGTCGGAGGTGTGGTTGAACACGAAGTCCAGCACCAGCGAAATGCCGGCCTTGCGCAGCTGTGTGGCCAGGGTGCGCAATTCGTCGATGGTGCCCAGGTGCTCGGCGGTGGCGCGGTAGCTGCTGACAGCGTAGCCCCCATCGTTGTGCGGCTGCGGGCATAGGTAGGGAGGCATCAGGTGCAGGTAGGTCAGCCCCAGTTCCTTGAAATAGGGGATCTGGGCCTGCAGGCCCTTGAAGCCGCCAGCCCACAGATCGGCGTAACAGACGGCACCCAGCATCTGTTCGCTCTGGAACCAGTCGGGCGTGGCCTCGCGCTGCTCGTCGAGCTGACGCAAGGCGGGCGGGCGTTCGCGCCAGCCTTCGTAGGCCACAACCAGCAACTGTTCGACCACCTGCGGGAAGTCGGCGCGGTCGCCATACAGGTGGGCGAGTTCGGCCACCAGGCGCGGGCCGTGGCGCTGCAGCCGCTCGGCAAAAGGTGCCCAGGTGGCATGGCGCGCTCGGCTGTGCGACAGGCGCTCGATCAGTTCAGGCAGGAGGTTGTCCATGATGAGGCTTGGGTTTGGTCGGGGGCTGTCAGGACTGCGCGGGCAGTTGCACCGGTTGGGCATGCCAGATGTCGCGGGCGTATTCGGCAATCGTGCGGTCCGACGAGAACAGCCCCATGCCGGCCACGTTGGCAATGGATTGCCGCACCCAGCCGTCGCGGTTCTGGTAGGCGGTGTCCACCGCCTCTTGAGCAGCGATGTAGCGCTCGTAGTCGGCCAGCAGCAGGTAATGATCGCCCCAGTTCACGAGCATGTCGTACAGCCCCTGATAGCGGCTGGGTTCGGTGGGGCTGAAGCGGCCGTCGCGGATGGCTTCGAGGGTTCGCTGCAGTTCGGGACAGGCTTCCATGAAGGCGCGCGGCTGGTAACCGCTGCGGCGCAGGGCCTGTACTTCGGGCGTGGTGTGACCAAAGATGAAGATGTTGTCCGCCCCGACCTGCTCCAGGATTTCGACGTTGGCGCCATCGAGCGTGCCGATGGTCAGCGCGCCGTTGAGCGCGAACTTCATGTTGCCGGTGCCTGAGGCCTCGGTGCCGGCGGTGGAAATCTGCTCCGACAGGTCGGCCGCCGGGATGGTGGGTTCGGCGAGGCTGCCGGTGGAGTTCGGAGCGAAAACCGCCTTGAGCCGATCGCCCAGGCGTGGGTCTGCGTTGACGGTCGTGGCCACGTCGTTGATGAGGTGGATGATCTGCTTGGCCGTGTGGTAGGCCGAGGCGGCCTTGCCCGCGAACACGACCACGCGCTGCACCGGCACCGTGGCGGGATTGTCCAGAATGCGCAAGTAACGGGTGATCACATGCAGCACGTTAAGAAGCTGGCGCTTGTACTCGTGGATGCGCTTGACCTGCACGTCAAACAGTGCGTCCGTGGACACCGTCAGGCCCATCTGAACCTGCAACCACTCGGCCAGACGGCGCTTGTTGGCCAGCTTGGCCTGGGCAAATTCCTGGCGGAAGCTGGCGTCTTCGGCCAGCGGTTGCAGCGCACGCAGGGCGTCCAGGGCGCGCCGCCAGTGGGTGCCGAGGCGGCGGTCCAGCACACCGGCCAGGGCCGGGTTGGCCTGGGCCAGCCATCGGCGCGGTGTGATGCCGTTGGTCTTGTTGTTGAATCGTTCGGGCCACAGGGTGGCGAAATCCGCGAAGATGGAACGCTGCATGAGGTCGGAATGCAGGGCCGACACGCCGTTGATGGAGTGGCTGGTCACCACGGCCAGGTAGGCCATCCGCACCCGGCGTTCGCCGGTCTCGTCGATCAGCGAAACGCGGCGCATCAGGTCCACGTCGTGTCCCTGAGTGGCGGTGAGGCCGGCGAGGAAATGGCTATTGATCTCGAAAATGATCTGCAGGTGGCGCGGCAGCACCCGGCCCAGCATCTCCAGCGGCCAGGTTTCCAGCGCCTCGTGCATGAGGGTGTGGTTGGTGTACGAAAACACGCCCCGGCAAAGCCGCCAGGCGTCGGCCCAGGGCAGGCTGTGCTCGTCCAGCAACAGGCGCATCAGTTCCGGGATGGCCAGCACCGGGTGGGTGTCGTTGAGGTGGATGCTGACCTTGGCCGGCAGCTGCTCGAAGCTCTGGTGCCCGTCGAGGTAACGGCGCAACAGGTCTTGCACGCTGGCACTGACGAAAAAGTGCTCCTGGCGCAACCGCAGCTCGCGGCCCGAGGGGGTGGAATCGTCCGGATAGAGCACGCGCGAGACGTTTTCCGACAGGTTCTTGCTTTCCACCGCGCCAAAGTAGTTGCCCTGGTTGAAGGCGCGCAGGTCGATTTCCTCGGTGGCCTTGGCCGACCACAGGCGCAGGGTGTTGGTGGCGTCGGTGCCATAGCCGGGCACGATGGTGTCGTAGGCCATGGCCAGCACGTCTTGGGTATCGACCCACTGGCGGCGGCCTTCGTGTTCCACCACGCGACCACCAAACTGGACGCGGTAGGTCACCTCTGGCCGGGGAAACTCCCACGGGTTGCCATGGGTGAGCCAGTAATCGGGCACTTCCACCTGCTGGCCATTGACGATGGTCTGGCGGAACATGCCGTAGTCGTAACGGATGCCGTAACCGTAACCGGGAATGCCCAAGGTGGCCATGGAGTCGAGGAAGCAGGCGGCCAGGCGGCCCAGGCCGCCGTTGCCCAGCGCAGCGTCGGGCTCCAACTGGCCCAGCAGGTCCATGTCCTGCCCCAGTTCGGCCAAGGCCTGGCGCAAGGGTTCGCGCAGCTCCAGCGCCAGCAAGGCGTTGTCAAAGGCACGGCCCATCAGGAATTCGGCCGAGAAGTAGTACACCCGCTTGACGTCCTGTTCGTATTGAGCGCGGGTGGTGCGCATCCAGCGTTCCACCAGGCGGTCGCGGACGGCGTAGGCGGCTGCGTGCAACCAGTCTTCAGGGCGCGCGGCAACGGGGTCTTTGCCCACGGTGAACAACAGGCGGTTGGCAATGGCTGTGCGAAGCGCCGCCACATCGTTGGCGGGAGGGTCGTAATGAAAGTCTTGTCGAGCGGTCATGGGTGATGTCGGGCCTGGCCTGAGCCGGCTGTTAAAGCAAAGTGGGGAAGAGAAAAACGCTCAGACCATGCTTTGGTAGAGCGCTTGGTAGCGTCGGGCCGCGTCGGCCCAGTCCAGGGGCTGGCGCATACCGGTCAGTTGCACCTGGTGCCAGTCCGCCGGGCGGCGGTACAGGGCCAGCATGCGTTCGATCGCCCGCAGGAAATCGGTCACATCGAAGCGTTCAAACACCACGCCGGTGGCGCGGCCTTGGGACAGGGTCAGCAAGTCGGTGTCGGTCACGGTATCGGCCAGTCCGCCGACACGGCGGACCAAGGGCACGCAACCATAGGCGAGGCCGTACATCTGGGTCAGGCCGCAGGGTTCGAAGCGCGAGGGCACCAGGATCACATCGGCACCGGAGAACATGCGGTGCGAAAACCCCTCGTCGTAGCCCAGACGCACAGCCACCCGGCCTGGATGTTGGCGCGCTTTTTCCGTGAATGCGGCCTCCAGCGTGGCATCGCCACTGCCCAGCACCAGCAACTGCGCGCCTTGCGCCACCAGGGCATCGGCACCCTCCAGCACGAGCGGGAGACCTTTCTGTTCGGTCAGGCGGCTGACGACGATGAACAGCGGCGCATCGGCTTTCAGCTCCAGCCCGGTTTCGGCTTGCAACGCGGCCTTGTTCAGCGCCTTTCCATGCACATCGTCGGCGCGGTAGCGGTAGGGCACATGGACATCGGTGGCGGGGTTCCAGATGGCGCTGTCGATGCCGTTGAGTATGCCGCTGACCACACTGCTGCGGTGGCGCAGGAGTCCGTCCAGGCCGCAACCGTGCTCGGGCGTCTGGATTTCCAGCGCGTAAGTGGGGCTGACCGTGTTGATGCGCTGCGCGTAGAACAACCCGGCCTTCATGAAAGACCAGTGACCGTAGAACTCCAGGCCATCCATCTGGTACCAGTCCAGCGGCAAGCCCAGGCCGTCGTAATCAGCCCGGGGAAACACGCCTTGGTAGGCCAGGTTGTGGATGGTGAACAAGGTGGGGACGGCGCGGGTACCGGGCAAAGCCAGGTAAGCCGGGACGAGTCCCGCATGCCAGTCGTGGCCATGCACCAGATCGGGTTGCCAGTCTGCATCCAGACCTTGGGCCAGACGGGCGGCCGCCCAGTTGAAGGCGGCAAACCGGCGGTGGTTGTCAGCATGGGGCTGACGCTCGGGCGTTTCGTATGGCCCGCCGGGGCGCAGGTACAGTGCCGGCGCATCCACCACATACGCAGTGACCGCCCCGCCCTGCACCGGTATACCGAGAGTGCCGCGCAACAACCGCAGTTGATGGCCCCAGGGCGTTGCGAGTTCGCACACCACCTGCGCATCCTGAAGGCTGGCCAGCATTTCGGCAAAGCCGGGCAGCACCGGCCGCACCTCGCAGCCGAATGGGCGCAGCGCGGCAGGCAACGCGCCAGCCACGTCGGCCAACCCACCCGTTTTGAGCAGCGGAAAATACTCGGCGCTGACCTGCAAAACCTTCATGGCATGGTGCTCCGGTGGTTACAGGCGTGCCAGCATGTCGGCCGTGACCAGCACCACCCCGTTGGCAGTGCGCTCAAAACGCTGGGCGTCCAGCACAGCGTTTTCGCCGATCACCAGGCCGTCGGGCAAAGTGCAGCCACGGTCCACCACCACACGGCTCAGGCGGCAGTGGGAGCCCACCGTCACCTCGGGCAGCAGCACGGCCTGGTCCAGCACGCAGAAGGAATGCACCCGCACGTTGGAAAACAGCACCGAGTTGCTGACGGTGGAGCCCGACACAATGCACCCACCCGACACCATGGTGTTGATGGTGACGCCAGAGCGGCCATCGGCGTCCTGCACAAACTTGGCGGGCGGCAACTGACGCTGGGTGGTCCAGATCGGCCACTCGGTGTCGTAGATATCCAGCTCGGGGGTGACAGACGCGAGGTCCAGGTTGGCCTCCCAGAAGGCGTCGATGGTCCCCACATCGCGCCAGTAAGGTTTGGCTTCGGGGTGAGACGACACGCACGACATCGAGAACGGATGCGCCAACGCACGACCTTCGCGCACCACGCGAGGGATGACGTCTTTGCCGAAGTCGTGGCTAGAAGCCGGATCGCTCAGGTCTTCCTCCAGCAACTGGTACAGGTACTGGGCATTGAAAATGTAAATGCCCATGCTCGCCAGCGACACGCGGTCGTTGCCCGGCATGGCCGGTGGGTTGGCTGGTTTTTCCACAAAGTCGGTGATGCGACGCTCGCCATCCACCGCCATCACGCCGAACGCCGTGGCCTCTTCGCGCGGCACCTCGATGCAACCCACCGTACAACCGGCGCCGCTGGCCACGTGGTCCTGCAGCATCAGCGAATAGTCCATTTTGTAAATGTGATCGCCGGCCAGCACCACCACGTACTCCGGGCGGCTGGACTGGATGATGTCCAGGTTCTGGTAGATGGCATCGGCCGTACCGCGATACCAATGCTCCTCGTCGACCCGTTGCTGGGCGGGCATCAGGTCCACCATCTCGTTGAGCTCGGCCCGCAGAAAGCTCCAGCCGCGCTGCAAGTGGCGCAGCAACGAGTGGGATTTGTACTGGGTGATGACCCCCATGCGGCGGATGCCGGAATTGACGCAATTGGACAACGCAAAGTCGATGATGCGGAACTTGCCACCGAAATACACCGCTGGCTTGGCGCGCCGGTCGGTCAGCTGTTTCAGGCGGGAACCTCGCCCTCCCGCCAGCACAAGGGCAATGGTTCGCCGCACCAGCATGTGGGGCTGCATATGGCGATCGTTGACCGTGGGAAGCGCGGGGGTGTCCATGTTGTCTCCTCGTGGGGTGTTGTCGGTGCAGGGTGAGTTCAGGTCATCACGCTGGGCTGGTCCATGCCCGTGTGCTGGCGAATGCTGGCCACAGCCTCGGCCAGTTGCACCAGCGGGGCCAGCGCTTGTTGCACGGGCAAATCGTGGCGGCTGGCGTCGGGCTCATGGCGCTCGAGGTACACGCGCAAGGTGGCGCCCTCGGTACCGGTGCCCGACAAACGGAACACCACTCGAGAGGAGTCCTCCAGCACGACCCGCACGCCCTGACGCTCGCTGCGCGAGCCATCCACCGGGTCGGTGTAGGCAAAGTCGTCGGCCCAGGCGATGCGCTGGCCAGCCACTGTCTGGCCAGCCAGGGTCGGCAAGCTCTGACGCAAGTGGGCCATCAGCTGGTCGGCCTGGCTGGTGGGTATGCCTTCGTAGTCGTGGCGCGAATACACGCAGCGTCCATGCTCGCGCCACAGTTCGCGCACCAGCGCTTCGACCGATTGACCGGTCACCGCCACCAGGTTCAGCCAGCACAGCACCGCCCACAGGCCGTCCTTCTCGCGCACGTGATCCGAACCGGTCCCGTAGCTTTCCTCGCCGCAGAGGGTGACCCGGCCGGCATCCAACAGGTTGCCAAAGAATTTCCAGCCGGTAGGCGTTTCAAAGCAAGGCATGCCCATCGCCTTCGCCACCCGGTCTACCGCAGTGGATGTCGGCATGGACCGAGCCACGCCGGCCAGCCCCTGGCGGTAGCCTGGCAATCGGTGCAGGTGCGCGGCAAGCACAGCCAGACTGTCGGACGGCGACACCACGAAGCCACGGCCCAACACCATGTTGCGGTCGGCGTCACCGTCGGAGGCGGCGCCCATGTCGGGGGCATCGTCCGCCATGAGATGCGCCACCAGATCGGCCGCGTTGACCGGATTCGGGTCAGGGTGCAAGCCCCCAAAATCCTCCAGCGGCTCACCATTGACGACGGTACCCACAGGAGCGCCCAGCTCGCCCTCCAGCAGCGCACGGGCGTAGGGGGCGCCCACGGCGTACATCGCGTCGTACCGCAGACGAAAGCCCCGGGCAAACAACCCACGGATGGCCTCAAAGTCGAACAGGCCGCGCATCACCTCAGCGTAATCGGCCACGGGATCAATCACTTCCACCTTCGTGTCTTCTAAGGTGTGGATGCCCAGGCGGTCCAGCGGCACCTCGGGTGCGTCGGAGATGGTGTAGGCCGTCAACGTCTGGGTGCGCTGGTAGACCGCCGAAGTCAGCTTTTCGGGCGCTGGGCCTCCGTTGGCGGCGTTGTACTTGATGCCGAAGTCTCCGTCCGGGCCGCCAGGGTTGTGACTGGCCGACAAGATGATGCCGCCGCTCGCACCATGCCTGCGAATCACCGCACTGGCCGCCGGGGTGGACAAGATGCCACCCTGCCCCACCAGCACGCGGGCATAGCCGCGCGCAGCCGCCATGCGCAAAATGGTCTGTACCGCAACCCGGTTGTGGTAGCGACCATCTCCACCCAGGACCAGCGTTTGGCCTTGAGCTGTCTGGCCAGGCCCGTGCAGTTCATCAAACAAGGCCTGGACAAAATTTTCCAGATAGCCCGGCTGCTGGAACACACCCACCTTTTTACGCAGGCCTGAAGTACCGGGTTGCTGGCCGGCGTAAGGACGGGTGGGCTGGGCGAGGCAGGTCATCGGGGTTCTCCAAGTGTTGAGGTTTCAGTGCCTATCGGACACAGAACCCCACTTTAATGCGAGCTCGGGCGCTTCACCCGCACCCACCGCCAGATTGAACGACTTACCCATCACCTGACAGCGTGACCCCAGTACCGCTTCGGGCAGATCGCCTGAGGCTGTTTCAAGCCGGAGCACCCACAAACCGGGCGGCAAACAGAACTCGGCCGCCTCAGTGGTGGGGTTGAGCAACCACACACAGCCCG